>Ga0315331_10001945_pt1 | contig 15606 bp, 7 predicted proteins | sample M160m34915metaG_FD_203456 | JGI IMG/M metagenome (GOLD analysis project Ga0315331, IMG submission 203456) | Ammonia-oxidizing marine archaeal communities from Monterey Bay, California, United States - M1 60m 34915 | ecosystem: Environmental > Aquatic > Marine > Intertidal zone | place: USA...
ATTTGTGATAAGTCATTGATGGTAATGGGTAAGAAAGGAAAAAAACTAGGTTAAGTAAAAAAAGAGGCTAGGAAGCCTTTGGGTTCACGATTGTTAATCCACCTAGATCAACTTTCGTGTTTTTCTTTGCTTGAATGCTGTCAATGCAAGCCTTGTTGAAAGCCTGAACCATTTCTGGTCTATACTTTGCGAACTTGTTCATTACCATCATTGCTTCAGGAGCTGTTTTTGCATCTGAGCCCATGTCGAACTCGAGGGTTACAACAGTTCCTTTGTCAGTTTTGACAGAAGTTATTTTATTCATTGATAGTAACGGGTAATAAAAGAAAAAAATCGTAAATTTAAGAAAGACCACTCTTCCTCTTTTCTTCTTACTCTTCTTCTTCTTCTTTCTATGTTGTATATAGCTAGTAGCTCCAATAGCTTCTTCTTTATATACAATAAGATTATTTTTAATTATTCTAATCATACTCTTAATTGGTAGTAAAAGAAAAAAATTCTACTATACAATTTATGGTTCACTTTGTAATGGGTAAGTAAAAAAAAAGCTTCTTCTTATTGATTTCTTCTTTGTTCGAGGCTTAACGAGAAATGAAAAAAACAGTGTTTATCTGGAACGGTAATTCTTTCGATTTGATTTAAATCCGCTTTCTGTTACCACAACAGGCTTGAACGATGTCGACCATGAGTCTGTGAGCATACCACCTCCACGTAGATCTATATTGCCTCCCATGACTTGAGTACCTACATAGTCACTGAATATCTTCTCATTGTCAGCGTTCAAAATACCCATGTTTGGCTCCTTCGGTTTCTGTTTCTTTTTATCTTTCTTTTGTTTCTGAAGCCATTTCTTTTTCTGTACCTTCCTGACTTGTGGTGCCTTTTTGGCTAGGAATGATGCCCTGTATGGTCCAACATAGTCCCTTGACTTCACCTTTTTAGGTGTGCCCTGAATGAACCAATTAGGTAGTCCCGTTGGAGATATTCTGGGAATTGGATTAGAACGTAGTCCAATTGCCTTTGAAAAGAAATCATCTGGTCTGTAAATTAAATCATTTTGTAATTTTTCTTTATTTTTTACGGCTTGTGCAACCCTTGCTTTTTCTTTCTGTCTTGCTACGAGTCTCTTTTGTTCTGCTGCACTTTTGGTTGCCAACGGCTCTGCTTTGCCTAGGTCTATGTTTAGCTGTTTTACCATGTTCATAGTATCTGTATCTACATATCCTGGGCGTCCAAGTTCACTTGTAAAATCTACAAACGCACCGCCAATTTTAACTTCATAATCTAATTCCTCTGACATGTTGAAAGTATCTTCTGTAGCAAACTGATTTGCATATGCATCTTTTTCTTTTTGTGTAGTACTTCCATCTAGCATTAACTTTTGCTCATGTCTGCCTTTATTTTTCTTTGGTGGGTTGATGGGTTTGATGGTACCATCTGCAGTCCACCGCCAACGTGGTGCTGCGGCTGCTTTCTCTTCCTTTTGCTGCTTTGCATACATTTTCTTGTAAACGTCAAGGATGGTTTCTCCTGTATCGGTAGTCTTACCCAAGTTAGACTGTGTAGTTGAAATTGCTTCCTTTGCATTCCATTCAAAGAAACTGTCCAAGGTAGTATCTTTTACATGGGGATCAAAGGCACTTGCTAACAGTTTTCCTTTGCTGTCAGTATCTCTCCCCAGCATAACCGTTGGCGGAACCTCATACCGCCATGTGTTTGTGAAGTTTATTCCACGAACAGTATTGTCGTTGGTCTCACCTAGTAATTGTTTTAAGTTGAATAAGTTTGCCTTGTAATCCATATACGGAACACTTGGAAACTCTGCAGCAGATTCTTTGGTGAATCCACCATCTTTTAGTTTTTCTTGTTTAGTTATTAATTTGTCAACGTCTCCTACTTCTGCGAAAACCTTTCCGTCTTTTCCAGTTGCTGGAATCTTCTCTCCTCTGATGAACTGCATTGCGGCTTCCTTGTTGCTGAATTTTTTATTGGTTGCAAACGATATATCTGTCCAACTTTTTTGTGTATGTCCGTGAAGTATCAGGTAATCATACAGGTCGCCAGTAATTTTGTTTACAGGTTTTTCTCCCTTTTGCCATGACAGTTTGCCTGAGTTGTATTGTTTCTTGAATCTATCATACCATTCTTTGTCACTGTCCCATTTGTCCTGTCTTACTTTTAATTCTGCATTAGTCTCAAGTCTTTTACCATAGCCTTTCTTCTCGTCATCTACCATTTGTTTTTGCAGCTTGTTTCTAGACAGCAAGCCTTCCCTGTCAATTCTTGCCAAGTTTGATACTGTTTGTTCTCCTCCGCGTGGTAACTCTGGCGAAACTGCTAACGGTGTCTCTTCTATCTTTAGTCTTTCAAGGTTAGATGTCTTTACTCTGTCAAAAGTAGTAACATGTTGTTCTGGAATACCTCCAATGCCGAGTTTCTTGGACACAGGATCCAGTGCAGTAAAAGAAAATTTCACTGGCTCTTCTCGAGTTCCAGCTCCAAACGCCTCATTCTCTTCAAGTAGGTTTTTTACATAATCTGGAAGGTAGTTTGCCATTTTGTTATCCCCTGCACCGCCAGTCAGTCCTTGAGAACCGCCAATATGGCTTCCCAAAGGAGAGGATTCTCCAATACGGAAATCGGCATCAGTCCAGTCTTTAGGATCAACTCCTTTTTGAGTTTTTACAGGTACCACGGGTTTTGGCGGATCCATCATTTTGATTGCTGTTTGAATTTCATGACCAGCCTTTACGACAAACATTGGTTCTACGTCTGCCATTGTTTTAGCTCCACTGGCACTGTCTGCTGCTGCAAGCCTCATTGCAACCTCTGCTCTGTTCTGAGCATACTGCTGGTCTTGCATTGCACCAAATGGGTTTGGATTTAATCTTTCTTGAGTGTCAGTTTTTTCCTTCTGGAATTTAAGACCGCCCTCGTCATCCGTCTCGCGAATGATTCTCTCTATTGGTCCTTGCGATGTGATGTCTTTGTCTTTTGCAATGTCGTCCTTTGTGGTCTGTATCATCTTGTCCAAATCTTCGCGTGCAATACCGACAAACTCTTTTTCAGATTTACCTGTTGCAGCATTATTTACAAATTTGTATTCGCCAGTCTTCTTGCCAGTGAGTGTGAGTGGACTGACAGGAATGTAAGCTGGAACGTCTTTGGCTCCTTCGGCTGCTGCTGCCGGCTGAAACCAAGGGGAACTTTGGTGTGCAAGGGATGCAACTCTTGCATTGTCTAGCGGTGCTTGCGGTACAGTAGGATCAATTCCCAATAGTTCTTTGTTGTATGAATCGACATAATCTTCTGCTTCTACTTGCGGTGCTTGCTTTGTCGGAACTACAGTCTTTGTTTTTTCTGTCGGTTTTGAAGCATTCTGTTCTGCTTTCCATTTGTCATAACCTTCGCCTTTAGACACTACTGTTTTTGATTTTTCTTTTGCTTCCGTCTGTGCTGCTGCTTTGGAAGGCACTACAACTCCGTCCTTGACGTATGCGTTTCTTACGGGGTCAAACGTCCAACCCTTTGCTACCTTTCCTACATTGCCAAAGGTTTTTCCCTTTTCGCCACTGGCACCTCCAATCAATGGTATCTTTGTTCCGTAACCGACTGTCCTTCCCATCTTGAGAACCTTTGCCAATTCGGGAACATTCTTTAGTGCCCACTGGGCTTGTGCATCGCCTACGCCGTAACCTACACGTTCAAGTTTGTCAGTCCATTTTGTCTTTTGTTCCTTGGTCTTCCATCCTTTTTTCTCTGTATATGTTTTGGTTTTTGTAATCTTGTCACCTATCTGTTTGACTTCAGTTTTTTTGAATAATGATAATTTGTTAGTATCTAGGAAACTGGCTGCACCGATTCCTGTCTTGTAAGTATACTCTACCGGAGTACTTGCAGCAGCAACTGCATCAGGTGTTATTCTTCCAATAGAGCTTACTGCGTCAAAGTATCCACGTCCTTGTACTGCCTTTATTCCTGTGGCACCTACTTTGGCTCCCTTTGCTACTGCACCCAGACCCATTGTGCCGACCAAAAAGCCTGCTTCGACTGCAACTTCGCCAATCACTCTTCCTGGCTCCTGTGTTATCCTTCTGCCTGCTTCGCCAAAGGAATCATGGAGTCTCCCCTCCATTGCACCTGTAATGAATACGTCCATTAGCGTACTGTCCTTCATGTGTCTGACTGGTGCATTCCCAGTTGCACTGGATACAATGTCTGAGGTGTATGACTCACCTGTATCGTAAGCACCTCGTCCTATGTTGGTAAAGAAACGCTCAATGGAATGCGGACTTGAATACTCTGCTGAATCTCTTTCCAGTGCAACATTTGCCGTGTTTTCTGGTGCCTGTGGCTGTACCACGGGCGAAGTATTCTGTAATTGTGCATGTGCAGTCGGGAGGAGTTGTGGGGATTGGGCTTGTGGGGATTGGGCTTGTGGGGATTGGGCTTGTGGGGATTGGGCTTGTTGGGATTGGGCTTGCGCACGTAAATTGGGATCGCCTGAACCTATCTGCGAGACTTTCCAGTCAGCAGCATTGGTAACATTATTTTTTTTAGCAATAAATTTTTCTCTTTGTATCTTGGACATCTTTGCTTTTTTAGATGCTATTTTAGATGCTGTATTCTTTGTCACTTTTGACTTGTACTTGTTCGTTACACCATACAATACCATCAGTCAAACAACCTCCGTAACTGTGATGAATTTGGTAGTGAGAGCTGGTTACTAATTTGGTAAGGTGCTACTTTGATTCCTGAACGCGTTCTGATCCTATACATTTCGGCTCTACCCATGTGTTTTGGATCATGTTTCGTCTATTTGAAATTAAATTTGACTACCAGAGATTGCCCAAGTCTAACCCAAACCATTTCTGATCATATTTTCTTACCTTTGAAGGCTCCCTGCCCTTGAATACGGTATAGCCTGAACCCATCTGATCCTTTCCACCCCAATAGTATGGCTCGTACCAATTCTGCGGTGTCTGCCAGTATGCCTTTCCTGATTTCTTTTTGAACCTTGGACGCTTTCTTCTGACCTGAGGTCTTCCGAAATTTCCCAACGGTATGACAGGCATGACAGGCGGAATGACCCTTGGTCTTCCTGGCGTAACTTTTGGAACCGTCTGCCAGCCGAATGGGTTTTGCTGTACTGGTGCCATCTTCTGTGCTGTGACAGTTCTTAGTTCCTGTGCAGTTGCTGCCGAAGTAAACGAGAATGGTCCTATGATTGGCTTTATGTTCTGGTATAACATATCCCTCATCTGACTTCCTGTTACAGTGGTAGTCATAGGATTTGTTCCTGATATGATAATGTTTGACTGTGCGACGAGCGGTGAGAATGACGAATCCATCTTCTGCGGTGCAGATATAATCTGTCCCAGTCCAGACATTGTTGAAGTTGAAATGTTGACTGACTCGTCCATCTTTTGACTTGGTATGAGGTTTGTATTGACGCCAAGTATTCCTCCGCTTGGACTGTTGCTTAGTTTTACATCCTGTTTTGTGTTGATACCTATCCTTTCTCCGCCGGTAACCACTCCGTCAAGCGTATAACGAACGGTGTCTGATATTGACTCCATCCTGTTTGGTTCTGCATATGCCTGCGGTATTGGCTGTGCATCGGCGTACAGCATCCCTGCCATCGTTCCACCGGCTCCAATTTCTCCTCCTCCGGTAAACCAGCTTCCCTGCGTCTGTCTTTCCTGTTCTGCCAATGTCTTTGCACCAGCTTGGAACTGTTCCCGTGAGTCAGGATCAATTCGTTTTGCACGCTCTTCTTTAACAGTTTCCCATTTTGCTTTTTGATTCTTTATCTCGTTAGCAGGCTGTTTCAATACTGTTCCGCTGCCGCCTGCATCGTTTACGAATCTGTTAAAGTCAACTGTTGCCGGAGACGGATTTGCTTTGGTTCCAGGTTTTTCAGACATCTTTTTTAGCAGTTTGTTAAACTCAGCCACTTGGTTTGCTGATGCTTCCAGTTTACCGCTACCCTTCAGACCTACCGGCGTGCCATGTGAGGCAAAGATTGCTTTCTTTACTGCTAGCTTAAAGTCTCTGTCAGACTTCATTGCCGGCGTCATGCTTTCGTCGAATGTTGAATCGAATCTATCCTTCCGTTCACCGAAATAAAATTTAGTACCTTCAGGTGCCTTGTTGATATTTGATATTTCCCATCGTTCGTTACTATCATCAATAATTTCCTTTATTCGCTTTTCTCTTGCTTCAATAACTGCACGCTCTTCCGGTGTCATTGATGGAGATACCCTGTCCCTTGCAGCCTGCAAACCTGAATCAGGATAGTCAAAACCTTTTCCGTAAATGTTTGACGTATGTGTGAATGTTTTTTGGTTTGGATATGTCAGTTGACGGTCTATGTTCATTTGTTTATTGATAGCAGCAAGTGCAAATTCATCCGCGGTCATGTTTTCACCCTTCCATTTTTCATAATTCTTTAGATGCTGTCCTTTCAGTGGCTTACCTGTCTCCCTCATAAGATCCTCATAGCCTTCTACGATTGCTTGCCGCGTACGCGGATCTGCATCCTCAATCTCTACTGACCTTTTCCTTTGCAACAGCTGTTTCAGTCCTCCCCATCTGCTTGCGATTGGATTGAACGGATTCATTGTTCTTGGGACTGTTGAGATGAACTGTTCAGGATCAAGGTTTATCTTTCTACCAAGAGGGTACTCTTTTGTCTTCCTTCCACGAATGCCTGCCTTTTGGAATATTATTTTAAGAGTACTTTTTCCTGTTGCCTTGCTCCAATCTTGCAGATCTCTTTCTGGAACTATGTACTTGCTTTTTCCGGTTTTACCCAACACAAATCTCGCCTTGCTTTTTGTCTTTAACAGGTTAGTTTTCACATTGTGTTTTATTCTTATCCAGTCTTTTCCTTCTGCAAGACTGCCGATTGCAGAAGTCTTGTTGGGGTCGGCTGCTGCTTTTGCAATTGCTGCTATTTCATGTGCTTTGTATCTGGCTGCTTCCGGATTTGTTTTCTCATCCCATAACTTGATTACCTTTGTTCTGAATTTCTTCAACTCATTTGGTCCCTTTGACTTTGCATATGCTTCCATTGCATCAAAAGCGTCAAGTTTGTTTTCCTTCAGTCTGTTAAACTCTTGAGTTCCAAGACGTTCTTCCATTTTTTCCAATGTTGTAGTTCCAGCCATAGGTATTCTTGAATCTGAAATATTGTTCGGTCGTATGTTGAACGTGGAGTCCATCTGGTATATCGGAACAACCTTTAGCCCTGCCGGCATCTTACCTTGTGTTATCTGAGGATGGTCTCCTGTGGCAAGTATTGTTCTGATTTTTCCTATCTGTGTATCGCTTCTCAGACCTGTCACTCTGGTTCCTCCAAAAAAGATACTGTCAGTCTGTGAAAACAAAAAGTCCGGCTGCAGTTCAGGCTTTCCGTCAGGATTCATCTTCAGTGCTTCAAATCTGTCACCGTCCCATTTTCTTTTTACTTCTACAAGTGTATTTACAAGTTTTGCCTTCTGTCCCTGAAGCTTGATTGCATACTTTGAAGTCAAGATGTCCTTTGTACTTCTGGTTGCTATTCCGGTGGTTGGGTCGACTGTTGTCTTTCTTTGATCAACTGCCTTTTTGTCACGGATTGCTTCGGCAAGTTCCTTGCCCAATATGTCACCATCCATAAGCTGTGCTTTCTCTTCAGGATCAAGTCTTCTTGCTCCATAAAAATAATTCTTATATTTAGGATCTCCCTGCATTGAGGCTGCAAATAACTCTATGTCACCTACGCTCTTTTGATCTGCTGGATCGACCAACACTTTTCTCTGAAAATTAATTCTTCCCTCGTTTGGCTTAATTTCTCTTGAAACACGGAATCCGTCCTCGTTTTTATAACCACGTACTGCCTGTGATATTATCTGTTCTTCTCTTGTCTGTAATTCAAATGGTACGGTATCCTCCAGTTTTCCATAAAAAGTAGTTCCGCCCAGACCTTCATCAGGAAATTTTTCACTCATACTCCATCCTGTCTGTGCCGGTGATGCACTGCCTCCCCTTGACCTGTCAGTTTGTATGAGAGTTCTATCACTTACCATTGACGGATCGAACGGCTTGCCGTCAACACTTACGTCAGTTACGTCCCAAATCTCGTATTCCTCCTTGTCAACTCGTCCTGGCATCAAATCAAGACCCTGATGACTTGCTATCTGTCTGTATGAAGTCATCTGTTTATCGCTAATGATATATTTGTAATATGTTCTGCCAGTTTCCTTGTCCTTGAACCAAGCTGGCACACTTGGATCTGATATTCTTGTTCTCTCCTTCTGAACTGCCTTTCTTGCCATCGCCATAGGTATGGAGAACACAGTTCCCTTTGGATCACCGACTGCATGTATTCCCATTGTTCTAAAGATTGCACTGGCTTCTTCTACTTTTTTTTCCTTTGCCTCAATTGCCTTTATCTTTGACTCATATTCTTTTAATTCCTTGTCTGCCTTTGCCAGTCCCTTTGTGTCGTCCATTGCAATCATTTGTTTTTTGACTGATTCACCTGTGTCTATTTTGTATATAGCGTCAATGTTTTTCCTTTGCTCTGCAAAATAATTTTCATCATATCTGTTCTGAGCAACTTTACGATTCTCTATGATATCTTCAATTGACAATTTTTTGTCTCCCGCCACGTCCAAGACACCCATCTGGTCTGCCTCGTCGATTACGTCAAGTTCTCTCTGCATTCTTTTTTCATTTATTGCAGTTGCCTTTACCGCACCGAACTGCTCTTCCGGTATGTATGCGCCTCCGACAAAACTGTCGCTTCCGGTTCCACCAAGCTTTTTCTCTTGCAGTACAATCGAGCCGTCTGCAAACGCTGCCGGTATAAAGTTTGAGCCGTCAAAGTCCTCCAAATACAAATGATGTTTTGCCATTGCTATGTCCCTTGCATCACTTCCCTTTGGAAGAATGTATACTGGTTTGACATTTGCCTTTTTACCGCCTGCTGCTGCTGTATCGTCTGCTGCCTTGTACATTTCCAGTATCTCTACTGTCTGCTCACGTTTTGGAATCAGTGTTTTCTTTCTTCGCTTCTTTCCAAATCCTATTGTCCTTGATCTCCACACATGCTGAATGGAATCGCCTACAGTGTCTGCACCGAATGTCTTTACAGCCTGTTCCTTTGGCATCTGTCTGATTATAAAGTCAAAGTCAGCAGTAGTTCCGCCGACTACTCCGTCAGTCTTTGTTATGCTTACTGACGGTCTGTAAGTCTTGATGGTTGTCTTTGGCTCCAGTTTTTTTATCAATGCCGGTGCTGCAACAGGATCTACTGCTTCAATTGCTTCAAATAATTTAGGGTAATTCATTATATACTGAGCCTCTCCGTCCTTTACGACATTGATTGGAAATGACAGTTCTTCCCATCTTTGTTTCTGAATTTTTTTCATTTCCTCGAGCTGTGCTTCTTTTGCAGTCATTTTAATTTCTAACAGGTCTGTTTCCTCATTTATCACCTTTGAGGCATCCTTTGGTGAAGGCTTGTAAATTCCCAAGCTGTAGTTGAAACCAAAGTCCTCTTCCTTTCCTCCAAACCCAGAAATGTCACCGTGTTCGATCTGCCTGTCTGTCTTTGTGGCATGTTTTTTTGATGCTGCCTTTGATTCGGCTGCTTCAAGTCTTCCGGCGACAACTTCTTTTTCAAGTCGTAAGATGTCTGCATCAAGTATGTCCTTGCCTTTCATCAATTCGGTCTCGTCAATTACATGGTACTTTGAAAGCATAGAGGAAACAATGCCTGCCTGTTCCTCGTATTTTTTCTTCTGTCTTCCATATCCTGTATATTTTGAATTGACAAAGCTCTGTACTCCGCCAAGCAATGCGTCTTTCTGGTAGCGAATGTGACCAAGTGGTCCATCATATTTTTTTGCCTTTGCGTTCTTTTCCAGCTGTCTTGTAATAGGATCCTTGATTACGCCCTTTGCCAATGTCTCGTCTCCGGCAGACCTTCCTACCGGTGTTATCAGACGGTCTATGTTCTTCCTGATGTCTGGTATTGCCTCAATCTTGTCTGCAATCTTTCCGGCAAGTTCTGTCTTTGACTCGATCCTTACCTGATCCTGATATACCTTTTCAAATTTCTGTGCTTCCGGCAGAAGCTCGTTTTTAATTTGTGCGTTAAATCTAATTTTTGCGACGGTCTTTTCTGGAATTGTGTCGCCCTTGTACTCTACCATCTTTTTTGAATCCATCTTGTTGATTTCCTTTGCCTTGTCAACATACTCTGTCTTTAGCTTGGTTGATGACTGTTTCAATCCGATGATTGCCTGATCATTTGATTCCAATGCAGAGTCTACAGCCTTCAATCTTGCAATTTTTTCTGAAGTAGCCAACGGTGCCTTTTCGCTTTCTGGTATCTTTTTTTCAAGTGATATCTTTTCCTTCTGCAACAGTCTTTGCTGTTTCTGGATGTTGTTGATTTCCTGACCGTATGCCTTTTTGAGAATGCCGGCTACTTCTTTCACTGCTGCAGTGGTTGCCACCTTTTTGCCTGCGTCCAGACTTTGCTTGTTTTCCAAGTTGACGGTAGAATCCAGTTTGTCAACTGCCTTTTCCACCTTGTACGACTTTGCCAGAAGAACAGGATTTGCAACCTTTCCTCCTGACCTTACAGTGTATGCCGTAGCCTTTACAGATATTCTTGCTGCTGCTGCAACCTCTCCCACACCGACAAACCATAGCGGTATTTCACCTACTACGGATCCTGTATAGTATGCCGGAGCCTGTGAAAATCTGTCGGCAGAGTTTGCATATCCGGCACCTATGCTTGCATCTCCATAGTATGTGGTATCGTGACCCAGCACGTCTCCAATTATGCCTAGGTTGTCACCCATTCCTGTAAAGAAATCTCGTTTATCATCATTCGTATTCAAAAATTCCGGCAGGCTCTCGTTTTCAAAGAATCCTATTGGCGAATACCATTCCTTGTCTGTGACACCCCTGTCTGTTGCAGTGACAAAAGGCTTGATAAGCGGCGTGATAAGCAAGTCAAGTCCTGTCTCTTTCATTACTTGGTCTTCTGACTTTACGCCTTCCACTATGTCCTTTGGCATCTGTACCATCTGTTCGGTCGGAGCTATTACGCCTCTGACAAACTGTTCCAAGACATTCTTTTCTTTTACCTGTTCAAGGTCGTATTCTCCCTGTGCATCCTTTTTAATTTCGTCTCCAAACACGTCTGTTGATTTTTTTGGGTTCTGTTCGTTGTTTCCTACGACAATGGTTTGGTCAGACTGTTGCTGTTCTGCCCTTTGCTGTTCTGCCCTTTGCTGTTCTGCCCTTTGCTGTTCTGCATATGCTTGTGGAACTCCTCCCTGTTGTTGCGGCTGTTGCGACTGCTGCTGTCTTAGATTAGGATCACCGGAACCAATCTGTGAAACCTTTGTTTCTCCTGACACAATTTTTGAGTATTTGTTAATCAGTTCCTTTGATTTTACATTGTTGCTTGGAGTAACTACCTTTCCTGTATCGGTCTTTGTTACCTTTGCCCTGTATTTTCTAGATGCACCGTAAAGTACCATCAGCCAAATCTCCCATAGCCCTTTGTTAATTTTTTATAATATCTTGAAATTTTTGGATCAACTATTACGTCACCGGCATTGAACCTTGGATCCCATAATGTTCCTCGTTTGTTTGTCTCATGTCCTATTCTTCTGAGTGGGGTGAGTGCAGGCAGTGATTTCACATCCTTGTATTCCTTCTTGCCACTGAACGGGTTTGTATTTCTTAGTCCTTGGAATGAACGGTTTGCATTTTTAATAGGGTCATCCTTTATGGTCTGGTAAATATTCTCTGCATACTTTACTTCTTCCTGTAGGTTCTTGAACTGCATCACAAGTTTCTTGCGCTGCGTGATTAGCGGTACTGCGGACTGGTCTCGCATCAGGTCAAGTTCGTTTGGCTGCTTCCCGTGCTTTGCAATGTATGACGAGACTATTCTTGTAAGATCATTGTCAAGACTTGTAATCTTGGTCTTTATCTCGTTAAGTTTGGTCATCTTGATTGAAGGTCTTTTTGAGCTTGAGAAAGGCTGTCTGTCTGTAACCTTGAGATGTTTTGGTATCATGCTGACTGCATTCTCCTTGCCCTTCGTGTTGCTTCCAGTTGCTGCATTCTTGAATCTGAGTGCTGTTTGAGTGAAGGTCTTCCTGGACTTGAATATTGTCTAGGTCTGCTCACTGCAGTAGAGTCAGTTCTGGATTGTATAAATTCAAAGTCAAGTTCTTTTTTCTTTTGCTCTATTGCAAGTCTGTCTTTTTCTGTCAGTTCAATACTCTTTTCATAGTACATCTGATCTGTCTTTGAAAGAGCTTCCTTTGTTCTTGCATCCCATAATTTGTCAGAGCTTGTAGAAAGTTTTGCCTGTAATTCTCTGTCCACGGATATGTTTCCTTGTGCCACTCCCCTTTCTACTGCGCCGCTAATCTGAGGTCGCAATTCCGAATGCTGTTTCTGAATTGCCTCACGTTCAGCACTTAGTTCGGCATACTTTTGTTTTTCTTTTTCAAGGTTGTCCGCCAAAGTCTGTTCAGTTTTTTTAATCTCTGCAATCAGTTTGACATAGTCCTGTCTTTCATATGGACCGCTTCTTACTCCGCCGACTTTGACTGACGTATCAAATACATAAGAGTCTCCGTACACTGTGCTGGTTCCTACCCTTGCCCTGTTGGCTTCCTCCTGTGTGACTGTAGGTGCAGAATAGTATCCCGAGTACATGGTATTAAGATCCTTTTTGTAATCGTAAAGCGAGCCTCCGATGAACTCGTTAGCACGCTCCCACGCATCATATTTTTTGATTATGTTTGCCTGTGACTGTAACTTTTTCTTTCCCTCTATGTTGATGTCGCCGAAAAGTGTAAGGTCGGTTTGTGTTTGCCAGTTCTTGTTTGGATTCAGCCATTGTGCAAACCAGTCAGAACTTGAATCGTGTAATTGTCTTGAATCTGGTGACAGCGTCCCTCCATAGTTGCCGAACTCATTTTGTTTTCCCCTGCTTACAGAATTGGGGTCAAAATCAACCTTCATTGAATCGCTGCCATCTCTATACCAGATGTTTAGTTCAGGGTCTCGTTGATCGTAATAATCATTCATTGTTTTTGTATTCCATGCTTGCAATGCATTGGCAGCTGTGCCTTCTGCCTTCATTCCGGTTAGTTCTTCAAACTCTTTCTTTGCCACTGCTGTTCTGTTTTGTTCTGCGGCTGCAGTAACTCGTTCCTCGTTGGTAAGTGATGCACTGTACTGACTTGCAATATCATCCTTTTCCTTTCTCAGTCTGAACTGTTCTTTGCTTGAAACGTCTAGATGTTCTTTGAGCTGTGATTTTACTTTGTCAAATCCGCCCTTCTCGTCTAGGTCAATCTGAAAAAGACGTTCAATGCTTGCTACCTCGTTGTCATATTTCTCTTGCTGACCGGTCGTTCCCATGTTGTTTTTATGGAGGTTTTCCAGCGCAAGGATCTTTTTTGCAATTGCCTCAGTAGTTTCTTTTTGTTGCTCCCATTCATATCCTCTTGCCGTAAGTTCCTGTTTCAATGAAGCCTTTGAAGGATCACCGAATGAAACATACTGTTTTCTGCTCTCATCTGTTATGACATCAGTCTCTGCCAAGTAGTGCATCATTGTGTTATAGTCAACTGACTCTAATGCTGCTGCAATTACCTTTTGATCATTGTTTATGTTTGTCAAGTTTGCCTGTATAGCTTGTTTTCTTTGATAAAGAGTCCAGTATTCTTGGCTGCCGTCATCGCTGAATGTGCCTGTCCTTGCATCGTATTTTGTCTCATGACCTTTCATTTGTTTATTGATAACCTTTAGTTCTGCTTCCAGTTCTCTTTCCTTTGCTTCCTGTACCTTCATCTGTGATGGAATCAGACTGTTCATTATTTCATCACCGAACTGTTTCTTCACTTGCTCCCTGCGTTCCTTGTGCTTTTCGCCGCTGAGTCCTAGTGCATCCCAGTCTACCATGCCGGATGCTGGAAGTGTTGAAAGATTTCCTTTCACGTCAAATGTCAGTATTCCGTATGTATCTGACAGTTCCTGTTGCTGTTCTCTTACTGCCAATGACAGTCCAGTATTTCGGATCGACTCTTGGTTTCTATCTATATATTCTGCACTCTTTAATTCTTCAGTCTGATCAATTTTATCTCTCCATACATTCTCAAATATCGCAAAGTCTTTGTTTGCACCGGATGCAATTTCTTCTGCGGTATATTCTTTTTGTTCTGAAACCCATGCCCCTCCTTCCTTGTTGATTTTTTCTCCTTTAGAACCCTTTGACGGCGTGGTACTAAGTCCTCCGTACAAGTTAAAAGTTGAAATTCCATATTGGTCTGAAAGGTCTTGCTGTGCTTTTTTTGTTGCTTCGCTTAGTACAGCTCCTCCGGTTCCACCAGTTCTGATATATTTTTGTTCTTTTGGATCCCAGCCTGTTACTGTTCCTTGTTCCTTGACTTTTTTGCTTGAATTTCCCCTTCCGCCACGGGCATTCATACGTATGTAGCTCAAGTCCAGTGGCTTGATTCCAGCAATTGCTGCCTTTGCATTAGGGATTCCGGTCAGCTCTGCCCTGATTGCTTTTCCCTTAAACTCTTCAAGTAAACCTGGATACGAGCCAACAGGTCTGTAATGTGTTGCATAATGCCATTGGTTCATTGAACGGTGACCGAATGTAAAATGTCTTGACCTGTTATGAAAATCCCATTCTGAAACGAATTTAAATCCTGTGGCAAAAGAAGCTGGACGTTTTCTTCCGCCAGCACTTGTCATGACAGTCGAAGTACTCAAACTCTTTTTAAAATTGTTACTTTTATTTGGACCCATATTTAATAATTTATTATAATCTCGAATGTAACCTTCTTGGTATCTGAGTTCCTGATGTTTTTTTGCTACATTTCTCTTATAGTTAGCTGTGTATTTACTAGCCTTTGAACCATATGTTCCCATAATCTATCTGCATGGTTTCAGGTATTTGAAATTAAAAAATGACAGAAACTACTAGTACTATTTGTATTTCTTAGCAGTTTCTGCACTTGCGAATTTGTATACAAGACCAGATTTTGCTTTACCAATTAATTGGAATCTGCCATTTACTTTCTTGACCTTGATGTCTTTGTCTTGTACTGTTACCTTTTTACGGGTACGTACGTCATAAAATACTTCAGGCATAATTTATTCCTAAAATGAATAGTATTTAAAATTAAATTTAAGCCCTAACTGTCGTAATATGATCTAAAATAATTTCTAAAATCTCCTTTTTGTTTGGATGTTCTGCCCACAATACCAAATCCTTGAGAGGTATATGGTATTTTCTGTTTTTAAATTCGGTTTCAACCCATACTGTTTCCTTATAAGGTATTATTCTGTATTCATCCATGACTTTTTCATGCAAAAGTATGGCATGTTCGAGTACTTGTTTTGTATGCCTGTGATGTGTCTTGTGCTGTACGCGTTTCATACAGCAGATACAGAATGATTTTTCTGTATATGCCCAAGCCTTGCAATACTGACACCATCCTTTGACGTAAGGAGTTCCCTCTGTACGACTTCGTTCTGAAATATGTACGTGTTTACAAA
>Ga0315331_10001946_pt1 | contig 15605 bp, 8 predicted proteins | sample M160m34915metaG_FD_203456 | JGI IMG/M metagenome (GOLD analysis project Ga0315331, IMG submission 203456) | Ammonia-oxidizing marine archaeal communities from Monterey Bay, California, United States - M1 60m 34915 | ecosystem: Environmental > Aquatic > Marine > Intertidal zone | place: USA...
CGCAGACACTCCGGACGGGAGCACGACGGACGCGTCCCCTCCGTGACAATCCGTGCACCCGAGCACGACCGAGCGCTGTGGGTGCATCGTCGCCGCATCCGAGTCCGTATGGCAGGAGACACAACCAACGCTCTTCGCGGCCGCATCCGCCTCGCTCTGATCCGCAGGGGCAGCCGGGTAGTCGGGATATTCGACGTGAAGCGGGTGTTCTCCCTCCGCCGCTGTCGAGACCCCACCCGGGGCAAGGACAGCGAAGGTCGCGAGCCCTCCGAAGACGGCGAAGGTCAACACCGCCGTGAGGACCGTGCGGATTCGGGATCCAGCATTCATTTCCGGAGACCTCTGATCACTCATGGGCGCTTCTCAGTAGGTGAAGGTCAGGTTGACGAGGACCGAGTAGGGAGGCTCGTCACTGCGTTCTTCGAAGAGTTCTTCGTAGCCGCTGCCTGGGATCAGGACCGCCCCAGACGCGCGCAGGATGATGTTGTTCGTGAAGAGCGGTCGGTAGATCAGGCCCGCGGAGACGTCCCAGCCGATCTCGCGGCTGATTCCGTCCTGCTGGCGCAGTTGCTCGAGCACCTGCACCGAATCCCATTGGAGCCACGACACGTTCGTCAACAGCCGTAGCTCCGGCAGGATGTCGAAGTCTGCTCCCACCCCGACCTGCCAGAGGCCCGGGTTCACGAAATTCGATTGGCCCTCGATCTTCGAGCTGCGCAGGGAGGGCACGATCCCGTTTCGCCCAGACAGGGCAACGCCGCCGCCGAACACGAAGGGGATCGCCTGGCGCTGCCAGAACGAGGTCGTGCCACCCGCGAAGTTCGGGTTGTCCAGGATCGTGTCGAAGCCCTGCGCCTTGTCGTCGTAGGGGTCGTCGTCGCCCATCGAGTAGAGGAAGAAAGCCTTGTATCGCATCCAGTCGACGTCGTAGGAGGCCTCGAAGGCAGCGAAGAAGGACTCGATGTCCTGACTGCGCTGGGCGATCGAGTTGTAATCGTCATGACCGAGCGCCCCGTAGAGCTGAAAGGTCAGGTTCAAGCGCTCGATGTGGCCGTCTCCGCCGATTCCGACGTAATAGACCTCGTAGTCGTGACCGCCGATCAAGCCGACGGGCGAAGGAATCACCGTGTTGCCGTTGTTGTCCCGATCGAACTCCCCACCCTCCCGGTTGATATTCGCCGCGAAGATCGCCTCTACGTTGAAGCCGAGGACCGGAAAGTCCTGGTAGTAGAAGTTGGCGAGGATGGTGTGGTCGTCGCGCAGGCTCTCGAGGTTGTTGAGCCCGGAGTTGGTGTCTTTATTCAAGCGCCAGAACCAGGCCAGGTTGTATTGGGCGCGGTTGTTGAAGAAGTTCCCGAAGAGCCGGACGCCCGGCTCGGAGCTCTCGAAGAGGAAGCCGCGAAAATCCGCATTGAAGGGCTGGATCCCGACGCGCAGACTGTCGAAGTCGTAGCGATCGGTCCGGTTCCAAAGATGCTTGTCGACGAAGGCTTCCTGGAGCGTGAAGTGATAGTCGAGGCGCTCGTCCCCTCTACGCGGATCGAGCTTGACGGCGCCGAGCTGCTGGACCCAGACATTATTCACATTGAGCGCCGGGGTAATCCGAATTTCCCAGTCCGGCGGCCGGAAGGTCGTGTCGCCCTGGATCAAGGCGATCGAGGCCAGCAGCGTCTCCTGAATCTCCCACTGGACGCCATCGCCGAAGAGGTCGACCTCGGGACTATTGTCGCCCGCCACGCTGGTCGGGGTCGGAATCCGCCGCGCCTCGGTCACGGAGTCCAGGACCAGGTTCACGTTGACGAACCAGTCCTTGGTGCCGGGGATCGGGCGATCCGCCTTGAGCGTGTTCTGGTTGTAGGGGTCGTACCAGCGTTCGTTGACGCCCAGATTCTCCACGATGCGCCAGCGATCGGGCACGGCGACGAACTCGTAATCGGGCAGCTCGTTCTCGAAGCGCGGCGCGTCACGGCGGCTCGGACGACGATATCCCGAGGTGCCGTCCGCGGGGTCGGACTCGGCCGGTCGGGTGGGCGGACCCGATCGGCGGGGGGTCGGGACCCAGGTGCCGTCCTCTTCCGGCGGTTCGGTGGGGGCTTCACTCGGCCTCGGCCCCGTTTCCGCTCCGTCCCCCGAAAGCTCGTCTTCCGACGTCGCAGGCGCTTCGGACGGGGGGGCCTGCGGAGCCGGCTCAGCCCCGGCATCGCCTTGTCGACTGCCGCCGGGGCGTCGAGCGCTCGGGCGACGGCGACGGCGAGCCCGGGCCCCTTCGTCCTCCACCTGTGCGATCAGGATCGGCGCACCCGTGTCCCCCTCGGCCGATCCCTCGATCGGCAAGCGCGGCGAGTCCGACGGGGCTGTGGGTGACGCGGCGGTCGCGACGACCTCGACCGTCAACAGCAGGCCGATCGAGAGACAAGCGATTTTCGAGAGAGCGAGCTTCGACATCTTCATCGACCCTCACACGCGTTCTGCTCGTTGCTGCTCAAATAAGGGGCCGTGGGACAGACGACGTAGCGGAGGTTCACCCCCTCCACTTCGATGTTGTCCGCACGCAAGACGTCCTCTCCCACCGAGGGGGCGTTGCCGATCGGGTTCGCAACCCCGCGCGCGCGCTGCGCCTTGAACACTTCGTCGAGGGCGACGAAGGGGACGAAGTCGTCCTGCTCCGCCCCATCGCCCGAGACGCCATAGGCCCCGATCAGCTCCTCTTCCCCGCTCACGAGATCCCGGCGGTAGATCGGCACGGCGCCCTGGAAGATGTGGAAGCCGTTCTGGAGACCTCGGATATTGCCGCTCCCAGCCGGGTTGTCCTGGACCCCCTGGAGACAATCGAGCTGAGCGCCCGGATCGCTGCTCCCGATCAGGGCCTGTCGGATATCGGCACAAAACACGTCTCGCGTCGCCTGACTCGTGAAGAGCGCCGCCGCGTCGGGGACCGGCGCCGCGACGCCCAGACCCACCGCGCCCCGAACCTCGTCGAGCACGGCGGCGAGATCGGGCACGGCTTCGCACAAGGCCAGCGCGATCCCCGGCAGCACGATCTCGGTCTGGATCCCGGTACTGAAGATGCTCCATTCCCCGAAATCCGTGGGCGCGTCGGGCGTGCGCTCGTCGGGGTTTCGGCTCAGCGGCCCGTTCCGGCCGGCTGCGACGCCCGGCGGGAAGTCGGGGTTCGCGATCCCGCCCAGCGCGATCGAGGACCAGGCGAACTCGCCCTCGAAGAGGGGATCGGCTGGATCGAGCCCGAGGAAGTCCCGCGTGTCGGGCAGGTAGGTCGCGCTGATGTCCTGCGTGTTGAGCAGACGGTTGTCGCCCAGCGGGTCGAGCGCCGCCTCGAGCTGCGCGCGCGCGTCGGCCTTCGACCAGAAAGCGGCCTGCCGCGTCTTGGAAATCGTCACATCGACGCCGTCCAGAAGCGCGTCCTGGGAGCGGGCGAAGCCGAGCACGTTGCCATCGAGATCGACGACCGCCACGTCGATCCGCGCCTGGCTGCCGAGCGGTCGCCGCGTCTGTGCGCGCGTATCCTCGGCGAGTAGGAGCGCGTTGACGAGCAGCTCCTGGACGTCTTCCGCCGAAAGCCCATCGCCGGGCGCCGCCGCGCCCGGAAAGGCGGGCGCCGGCGCGGGGTTGAGGCTCGCAATATTGGGATAGCGATCCACCCCGTCTCGATCGACCAGCTTCTCACCCCGAGCGACCGCCAGACCCACGGCCCCGGCCGGCGGCAAGAAGTCCTCCGGTACGACGCCGGAGGCGGGCGTCAGGAAGGCAACCCCTGCCCGGGGCGTGTCGAAGGGAAAGAAGAATCGGTCCGTGACGAAGGCGCCGTCCCCATCGGTCTCGAGCGCGTTGAGTGTCGCCAGGATATCCGCCGCCGTCGCCACATCGCCGGGGGTGATCACGGGGCGACCGGAAGGATCCCCGCGGAGGTCCGTATCGTCCGCGAAGCGCAGCGCGCGACCGGCGACCGTGATCCGGGGCGCCCGCCGCTCGACGTCGGCGTCGTAGCTCTCGGCGGCGGTCGCGCCGATCGTCGCACCAAAGGCAACCCGCTCCTCCAGGTTGCGATCCGCGTCGAGCGCGTCCTTGTCGACCCCGTAGATGCCGTTGAACTCGACGCCGACCGCGCCGACGACCACCTTCCCTGTGCGGCCGGTCGCAACCCCGTCTGCGTCGAGCTCGTCCACGTCGTCCTTGTAGAGAGGGATTCCACCCGGGTCGGCTGCAAAGCCGACCGGTAGCCGGCGCGGCCCGATCAAGTCGTTCGGATCGGGGACCAGATCACTCGCGTCCGTCACCGCGTTCACGCCCTGGCGCGTGTTGACGTCGCTACAGGCGAGCTGTGCGATCTGGACAGCAAAGAGGGGCCCGCCCGGCCGATCCGTCTCGCCCGGAAAGAAATTCTGCTGAATCAGATTGCTCGCCGTCCGGGACGAGAAGGCATTGGCCTGCGTCGAGAAGTAGTTGGCCGTGCCCGCCTTGCTGATCGCGGCAAAGCCAGCGGGGATGAAGATCCCATCGAGGGCGGTCTGAAGCGAGCCGAAGTCCGCCGCGGCAAAGGGCGGCGGCGGGCTCCCTTCGTCGAAGTCGGCGCTGCCGGCGTTGTTCTCGACGACCCAGGGCGTGTTCTCGGTCCGGTTCGGACTCTCGACCGACGTGATCAGCGAATAGTCGGTCGTGTCGGCATCCGTGTCGAAGACCGCGAGGACGTTGCTCAGGTGATCGAGCACAACGATCGTGACATCCGTCAGGCCGTTGGCCTCGGCCTCGTAGATCGCGTTGGCGAGGACCTGGACGACGTCCTGAGCAGAGAGCCGAGCATCCGGATCGCCCGCGTAATCACACTGGAAGGCACAGACCTGCGCCCGATCCACCTCACCGTCCTGACAAGACAGGAATGACAGGCACACGAGACCCGCAAAAAGAGCGCTGAGGACTGGTCGCAGTCGCCCGCACGGGAAAGGGTTCATCGAGCGCCTCCGGCTCCGACAGGCGATTACGCCGTCCGGGTCCACCTGCTTCTACTACTTCTCTGTCGACGGCAAAACCGCCGATGAGCAGCACGAGACGACGCGGCTTCTGAAACGAAGCGACCCAAAACCAAGCGGCGCACCCCCACGCGACTCGCTCGAAGTCTAACGATCTTCGGCGAAAGCGCCTGCGTCATTTTTGCGCGACACGCCTGACCGTGCCGCCCACCCTTACGTGAGATCGCGCCGCGGACGACCCAATGGCCCCATGCACGGCTCTGGGACCCACCCTCCCCAACGAATCGCTCGAAGGTGCGGTTGTTTTCGCCTCCTGCAGCGTCGTCGACCCGTCCATCGGCCCGTTCGCGCGCACGTGGAAGGGATGACACATCGAACACGGCGACGGCACCTTTGCGCTTCCGGTCGCACTCGCCCCTGCATGGCATTCGCGACAGACTGCGATGCCCGGGATCAGGACGTCCCCCGATCGCTCGCTGAACGGGGTCGCGCCGGTCCGCGCGATCAGGCCATAGGGCACCGCGTCTTCGCGCGACCAATCGGGTCGACTGAGCGCCGTCCCTGCTTCAGGGTCGAAGACCCCCGCAGCTGGGTGACATTGCACGCAGGTAAAGGGCGCGTGGGAGCCGTGGCTGAAGGCCGAGCCCGGAACCCAGCGATCCTGGATCTGAACCGCCGCGACCGCCATCCCTCCATCGCGAGCCCCTCCCGGCTCGAGCGAGTGGCACAGGTCGCAGGTCCCAGGCTGCTCATAAAAGCGGCGCTCGGCCGCGGCGACCTTCTGCTCGACCCAACGGCGTGAGAGCTCCGCTTCCTCCGCCGTCAGGCGGCTTCCAGGTCGCCGCCTACGGAGTCGTCGCGGCGCCGCTTCGTCCCGGACCGCCCCTTCGAGCACCCGAGTCGAATAGAAGCCCCGTAGGCGTTCGCGGATCACGACGGGGTCGCCGTGGGGAACGAAATCCACGGGGGCCTTCGCGTCGAAATCGAGCCGGTGGCAATCCTGACAATGCTTCTCGAAGTCGATCGGCTGCATGTAGAAGCCGCCCGCGTCGGGCTGATGGCACTCCCCGCATGTCAGGTACTGCTTTCGATCACCGCGGCCCGTCACGCCCTGGCCCACGTGGCGAAGATGATTGAAGTCGATCCCAGAGACCTCGACCAGCCCGGGGGCGTAGTCGACGGAGATCGCCTCTTCGGCGGGATCGGTGACCAGCGACAGCTGGAGAAGCGGATGATCGTCACCGAAGTCGCTCGCGTCTCGCAGCGAGGTCGCGGGCACGCGCTTGGCGAGATCGGCGTGACAGTCGGAGCAGAAACCGGATCCCTGGCCTGCCAGGTCGACGTCACGGCCCCGATGTTCGAGATGACAGGTCGCACAAGCGGCCTCGTCCAACTCCGCCAGCCGCATCGTCGCAGGCGAGTGCCGGCCGATGTCGTGATGGCACGACAGGCAATCCTCGTTCTGCACAGGCTGAAAGAAACCGGAGTGGCATTGCTGGCAGTCACTCTCGACATAGGCGTGCCCGCGGCTGACTTCCCCCGTGCTCCAGGGCGATTGCGCGGGAGACCAGATCAGGGGAAGGACTAGGAACGCCACCACGACGAGGCCGACCCCGAGCCAGGACAAGGGCCGACGCGCCAACGGCCCCGACTCGAGACCGAGACGCGTTCGCTCGTCGAGTGCTGAACGCTCGCCCTCGGCGCGCTCGACCTCCTCGTACTCGAGTGCGACGTCGAATCCCGATTCGGGTTCGACCTCGAGCACCCGCAGCGCCCAGGCGCCGATCCGGAGACCATCCCCCGGGCCGAGCCGCTCCCCATTGGTCACCAGCCCGTTGACTTCGACCTCATGACCGGAAGCCGCTTCGACGTAGAGACGGCCCTCCGCCAGCCGTAGGGTCGCCTGGTGGAGCGCAATCGTGAGACCCTTCAGCGAGAGATCGTTATCCGGTCCCCGACCGATGAAGAGGGACTCGACTTCGACTTCACGATCGATTCGAACCTTTTTGCCCGTCGGCCGCAGCCGAATTTCGGTGATTCGTACGCGCATCAGTGGTACCAGAACACGACGAAGACATGGACGATGACCGCCGCAGTCGTCGCGAAAGCAAAGGGCACGTGGACCAGGAGCCATAGATCGATCAGCCCCTTGAACCGAACGTCGCGGCGGATCTGCTTCAAGAGAAGCTCCTTGCGCGCGAGCAGCTCGACCAACTTCCGCTCCTGCCCCTTCGCGTCGGCGTCGAGTTCGACTTCCGACATCCTCAAGCTCTTCAGAGCGCGAGTCGTCCCGCAGTTCGGATCCAGACCGGAGAGCTGTGACCGGAAGGAGCCTCCGATCCAGGTCTCGTCGATGGACGTGACGACGGATCGGGCGTAGTAGTCCGGCAGACCTTCCGCGGCGATCCGACACTCCGCGTCGATCTCGGCGATCCGCTCTAGCATTGCTTCGAGGGTGATGTTATTTCGATTGCGCGTCATCGACGTCGGCACGATCGCATAGCAAGCGACTCCGAGAATGCCGCTGAGGCAGACCACGCACATCAGCAGATACGCCAGAGTATGGACGTTCCAACCAAACTCGAAGGCCGCGTGAAGGGGGACCAGAAAGATCAATGCCGTCCCGAGGTAGACGTGCGCGGAGACCCAGCCTTTGAGCGGCGCGCCCGTGCTCATATAGCTGCGCTTTCGTACACCGAGCCACATCAGCCAGAAGATCGTGGCCGCCGCGACCGTCCCCAGCGCATAGCCCGTCCAGGAACTCCCGCTGCGCCCCCCTACCGGCTCCTCGAGGACATAGGCCACCAGCGAGAGCCCCAGGCCCCCGATCGCGACCTTGAGGTAGCGATACCCTTTGTACTCCAGAAAAGTGCGCGGGCCGACCAACCGATTAGCCCTGCCGCTCGTAGATCTCATCGACGTACTCGGCGGGATCGATACGGACGATGGCACCCGTCGGACACGACGCCACGCAGGCGGCGCGAGGCGCGCCGCTCCGCTTCGCCGGAAGTTCCCGGCAGAGGTCGCATTTAACCGCCTTCTTGATTGCGGCGGCGCCCCCCTCCGCCACTGGAGACCCGGCTTCCGACTCCCGCACAGCTCGCCAAGGAAAGAGGAGTCGGGTCAGAAGGCCGGGGCCCGGATTGTCATCGACCTTCGCCATTTTGATGACGTCGTAGGGGCAGTAGGCCTCGCAGTTCCCACAGCCGATGCAGGTCTCGTCGTCGATCCAGACTTCGCCGTTCGGGTCGCGGTGGAGCGCGTCGGGAGGACAATCGGTCATGCATTTCGGATTCTCGCAGTGTTGACAGGCCGTTGGCAGGTGCAGCGCACTGCCGGCACTCGTCAGGTAGGTCGCACCCGCCTCACGGTTCAACCGCGAGACGCCCCCGTGCGTCTCGGCGCAGGCCTTCTCGCAATTATCACAACGAACGCAAAGGGTCTCGTCGATCATCAAGAGGTCGGTCGCTTCCTTCCCCCCCTTGTTGATGAGGAACATCATCGTGCCGCGACCGTATTGATGGCGCGCATCCGCGACGATGAACTCCTGCTCCTTCCGCTCGAGGTAGTCTCGAAGCTCGCGCGACTCTTCCACGAACTGATGGACGAGCGCCACGGGAAACCGAACGGTCTCACAATCGACTCCGGCACGAACCGTCGCCGCACGGGTCCGTCCCGCTTTCAACACGGCGACTTCCCCGAGAGTCGATCCCGCGCGAAGCGAGTTGATCTGTTCGTCGACCCCCTCGTGCCTCTTGTAGATGTTCGCGGTACCGCGTCGGATGAGGTGGAGTCCGTCCGGCTCGTCGCCCTCGGAAAAGATGATGCTGCCGGCCCGGTGCATCAGCGTCTCCGAGTGATACGCGAGACGTTTCCGCGCGTTTCCATCGAGAGAGGGAAAGAGCAAAGCGAGCGCCGAGTTCACGTACGCGCCATCGATCACCCGCTTCACGTCTTCGACGGAACGAGTGAGCTTGGTCATCGAATTCCTGGGCGTCTCGATCAGCACACAACGAGTCGTCGTCGTCACGGTCTCGCTACGACGTCGACCCGAAATCAATCCGTCTTCTCCGAAGAACTGGCCGCTGGAGCGCTCCGCGCGATGCCTCATCCGACTATTCTCGGGCGCCATCGGGTCGGCCTGAGCGAGATAGACGAGTTCCACCTCTCCTTCGAGAATCGAGAAGAACGTATTATCGAAATCGGCGCGTCGATAGATGACGGTCCCGGGCGACTCGATGCGGATCGTCGACTCGAAGACGAGCTGTCTCAGCTGAACGGAGGTGAGCGGCGCAAGCGTCGGAATCGTGTCCTGAATCTTCCGAAGGTTCTCGCTCACGCTGCCCCCGACCTCGCGGAACTTCTGCGCCAGGACCGGCTCGTCAGCCGGCTTCACGGTCTGACCGAGCAGGTGTTCGACGACCTCGAAGCCTTGATTCATACAGTTCTTGATCAGCGGGTAGCCCACGAGCGCGCCCACCATGTAGACGCCCGGGACATTTGATTCGTATCGGTCGGAGACGTCGGGGATCGACTCCTTCTCCTCACTGGGAAAGGCAATGCCCGTCGCCTCCAGGAAGGCGCGGGGAGGGATCGCGCCGAGCCGCCCGATCACCAGCTCACACGCGATCTTGACGTCCTCGCCCTCTTTCGTTCGAAACACCGCGCCATCGCGATCGAAATGGTCCGCGCTGGCATTGGTCAGAAGTTGAATCTCACCCGTCTTGATCTTCGCCTCGATCGCCGCCTTGTTCATCGGCTTGGCCCGGTCGATCTCGTCGCGCCGGTTCACGATCGTGACCTCGTTCCCGTTCTCGGCGAGCGCGAGCGCGTTCTCGATTCCCGCGTCACCGACGCCGACGACCACCACGCGCTTGTCTTCGTGCGCCGCGGGATCATCGAGCTGGTAGGTGACCCAGGGCTGGTCATCCCCCGGCACACCGAATTTGCGCAAATCGCCCTGGACCCCGATCGCGAGCACGACATGCGTCGCCTCGACGGTCTCTGCGCCGCTCGGCCCGCGCGTCTCGATCCGGAACGCCCCCTTTTCCCCCGAGATCGAGAGGATCTCGGTCTGCTCGACCAGGTTCGCCCCCGCTTCTCCCACCGCCGAGGTCCACCACTCGAGCACCTGTTCGCGCGTGGCTTCCTCGAAGACCATCTTCAAGTCGGCCTGGAGCGGAAGCTGGGGCGGCTCGGCCATCACCAGCTTGCCCTTCTGGTACTTCACGATCGTGTCCGCCAGCGACGATCGCTCAAAGAGAGTGTGCGCAACGCCCCGCTCGGCCGCCCGGACCGACGCAGCGATTCCTGCCGGGCCAGCACCGATGATCGCGAGCTTCAGGCTCTCGAGGACGGGCGGCGGCTCTTCGGCTGAGACCGGGCGGTCATGATGTCGAGCCTCCGACTCGGCGAGGGCGTACGGCTCCTCGGTCGGCGCGACAGCCTCCCCGGCCGAATCCGCCGCCGAGTCGATCTCCTCGTCCCCTGCCGAGTCCGCCGCCGCGTCGGTCAGGATGGGCGGCGGCGCGAGGTCCTTGACCTCGACGGTGCCGTCCACCGGTTCGACGCCGCCCGCCGGCGGCGCCACAGAGGGGGTCGGGCTCTCGCGGAGCGATTCGATCTTGAGCCGAAGCACGACGCGATCGGCGAGTTGGATCTCCTCTCCACCCGATAGAGCGAGGCGACCTTCGATCTCCCGCCCCCCGACCTGGGTCCGATTAACCTCGCTCTTATGAACGAGATAGAGCGTGTCACCCTCCCACACGAGTTCGGCATGAAGCCGTGAGATGCTCTGATCGGCCAGCTGGATATCACAGCTCAGGCCTCGGCCGAGCGTCGTCGAAGAGGACCCGACCTCGAATACGTGACCGGCCTGATCGGGAAGGCCCCCCATCACCGTCAGCGTGGCTCGGATCGACAATCTGGCTCTGCCCTCGTGCTGCGGCCAGACTCGAAAACCGAGCGAAACCGTGCAGCCGCGAGTCTAAGCGGGTCCCGGACGGAAGCAAGGAGCGCGGCTCTTCCTGGCTCCCAACGCCTCGGCAAATCCCCGATCCGCTCCCGCAAGTCGAGCGCAAGAGACCGGAAGAGACCGAACGCGAAGGGGACCAGGCAACTCGCGGCGACGCGCTCGGCGCCCTCACTGCGGTGTCTTCCAGGACCCCCTCAAGGCAGCTCTCCGGAAAGACGATTCGCCAGAAAATCCCAACGCTTGCCGCCTCCAAGGCAACGCGATGGAGGGATCCTTGTCCACGTACCTGACGCATTTCGCGCTCTGCCATCCCCCCTTCGACGAGAGCGAAGGCACCCGCGTCGTGATTGGGACGGGCGCGATTCGAGAGATGCGCGACTCGATCAGGACCGGACTCGAGGCAGGCGAAACGCGGATCGGTGTGCTCGGCGATTCGGGACTGGGTAAGACCTGCCTCGCTCGGGCGCTCCCGAAGCTCTTGGGCAACTCCTTTCGTGTCGCGCTCCTTCGTGATGCCGGACTCGCCTGGTCGGAGGCCGACCGCCACATGACGAGGCAATGGGACCTCACCGAAAGGGAAGCGTCGAGCCCGCTCCCTTCGACGGACGGTCGAGCCCCCCGCCTCGTTCTCGTCATCGACCAGGCGGAGCGGGCCACCGCAGCTTTCCTTGATCAGCTGGACAGCCTCCTGGCCCGCGGCCAGGAGGGCACGGGGCCACTCGTTCAGAGCGTGCTCTTCGCTCGACCGGACCCGGTCGACTCGCCGCTCCTGGATTGGCTCGATCGTCGGCACGCGCGCCAGGAAGGATTCCCCCCGCTCGCCCTCGAGGGCGTCGCATCCTATGTCGACAAACGGATGCGCCGGGCCGGCTGGACCGGCGAACCCCTCTTCGAGGAGGCCGCCGTGCACGCGATCCATCAGGTGGCGCGGGGCATCCCCGGCACGATCTCATCGCTCTGCAGCACACACCTGGTCGCGGCGGCCCAGGCAAACCTACAGAAAATCGACGCCGCCTTTGTGCTCGACACCCGCCGAGAAAACCACTCCGCCTCTCCGGAGGGACCACCTCGCGGGGTCGAGCGGCCTACGGCACGACCTCCCCGATTCGGACGTGCACTCCGGGCCCTCGGAGCCGTCGCGCTCGCGATGCTGTTGGCCGGCCTCCTGCTCCGCTCCTACGGGCGAGACGTCGCATCGCTTGCCGGCCTAGGGTCCCCCGCTCCCTCTGCGGGGGAAGCGCCTTCCGCGGAACCGGCATTCGGGGCGGCGACGGCGCGCTTTGAGACGCCGATCGCACCCGCTCGGGGCTTTCTCACCGCCGAAGAACGCGCGCGCCCCCGAGCCGGACGCTTTGAAGCCGAGCAAATGGTCGACGAGAGCGGCCGCTCCGATGCAGCCCTCGTCGCGGAGGTCCCTGCTGGGAGCGAAGAGACCCGGCAACCGCGTGACGGATGGAACCCGCTGACCCACCCTCCCTCGCGGGAAGCGAGCAGAAAGACTGGGAGCCTCGGGAAGAGGCCCCAGGGCCGATCGGAGGAGGATGACGAGAGCCCACCCGCTGCGGTCGCGCCCCCTCGCCCGTCTCCCGAAGGCCCCTTCTGAAACTGCGAGCTTCGGCTCCGCAAAGCCAGCGTCGGCCCAGCCGGCTTCGAGGAATGAATCATGAGTAGCTATCTCGGCGACAGCGTCCTCCTCTACATGGAGGAACTCATCGACTGGGATTCGTATTTCCACTGGCGCAAGCATGAGACATGCGACGTCGAAAGCGAACGAGCCGCTTTGCAGGAAGTGCTCGAGACGGCGGCCGCGATCTGCGAGCAACAAGCGCCGGTGCTGCGTCAGGGCTGGCACGAGAGCGCCACGCTCGAGGACGACGAGGTGCGCTACCCGCCCCATATCCAAGCGACCCTGGACAAGCTGACTCAAGCCGGGCTGATCAGCTTTGGGGTCGAGGAACAATACGGGGGCTTCGAGCTGCCTTCGTTCGTCGCAAACGTGATCCTCCAGATGGTCTCTCGCGCCGATGCGGGCCTGATGACGATCCTCGGCCTCCAGGCCGGCGTTGCGGAGGACCTCCAACGCTATGGCTCGGACGCGCTCAAGCAGGAATATCTGCCGCGCTTCGCGTCGGGAGAGGTGATGGGCGCGATGGACCTGACCGAGCCCCAGGCGGGTTCGGACCTCGGCGCGATCCAGACCCGGGCGAGCCTGGAGGAGGGACGTCATTTCATCGACGGGGATAAGATCTTCATCACCAACGGCGGCTGCGAGATCCACCTCGTGCTCGCCCGCGACGATGCCACCTTCGACCAGAGCAAGGGCACGACCAAGGGACTCTCGCTCTACCTCGTCCCACGTACGGGGCCGTCGGGTGAAGCGAACGGGGTGCACGTGACACGCCTCGAAGAGAAGCTCGGCATTCACGGCTCACCGACCGCGGCGATCCACTTCGAGCATGCCGAAGGCTTCCTGGTCGGACGATCCGGCGAGGGTTTCAAGGCCATGCTGGCACTGATGAATAATGCGCGCCTCGGCGTTGCCGCTCAGGGCATCGGGATTGCCGAAGCCGCTCTTGGCGTTGCGCTCCAATACGCCCGCGACCGCGTCCAATTCGGCCAACCGATCGCCGAGCAGCCGCTGATGAAGGATCGGCTGGCGAATATGACCCTCGCGCTGGAAGGGAGCCGCGCGCTCCTCTACCGAGCCTGCTCGCTGGTCGATCAGAACCATGCGATCGAGAAGGCGCTCGCGCGCGAAGGGGATCAATCGGGAACGTACGCCGCAGCGGAGCGGGCCGAGATCGAGGCGCTCCACGAGCGCAACGCGACCCGGATCCGACTGCTGACGCCACTCGCCAAATACATGGGCACGGAGGCCGCGGACTCGATCAGCCGCGACGCGATTCAGATCCACGGCGGGCTGGGCTTCATGGCCGAGTCCGAAGCCGGCAAGCTCCACAGCGACGCGATCATCACGACGATCTACGAAGGCACGTCAGAGATCCAGGTCTCGTTCGCACTGAAGGAGATTGGCAAGGGCGCGCTGGCCGTCGTCTTCGAGGCCCTCGAGAAGGAGCTCAAGACCTTCGAGGATCCAGCGCTGAAGGCGCAGGCAGACAAGGTCCTGGACGGGATGACTCAAATTCTCACCGCCGCCGGCGCCCTGCTCGCCGACTTCCGCTACGCGCTGATGTCGGCGCAGTCACTGGCGGAGGTCGTCGCGAGCGTGATCGCAGCAGCAGAGCTGCTCAAGCAGGCAAAGGCCGACCCGCGCCGCTTCGATCTCGCCGCAAGCTGGATCAGCCGACGGATGAACGACCTCGAAGGCCGCTGCAAACGCATCCGAGAAGGCTCGGCCGATCGGCTCGACCGGGCAGAAGCGATCATCGCGCTCAACGATTGAGCACGAGCACGCGCTTCAATCCGCGGTCAGCTGACGCAGGCATTCGCCCAGGAGGATGCTCGTCGCGGCCTGCACGTTGTACGAAGGGATCACGCCCAAGGTCGGGATACGCACGAGTGCATCGACCGAATCGAGCAGCGGCGCCGGAATTCCATCGCTCTCGCCGCCGAGGATCAGGGCGAGCGGCAGACGGAAGTCGATGGACCACGGCGTCTCTTCGCCGCTCGTCTCGACACCCACCACACGGCGACCCGCCCGATGGGCCGCGGACACCGCGGACGCGGCCTCTGCCTCGAGCACCGGGAAAAAGCGGTCGGCCCGGATCGAAGCACGACGCGCCTCGCGCCATTGTCGCCCCTCGAGGGGCCAGTCGTTACACACGACGACCCCGGCGGCTCCCGCCACCTCCGCGGCGCGAAGAATGAAGCCAACGTTACCCGGGTAGCGGACCCCAACGAGGACCACGGCAACGCCCGGCGACGCCATCAGCTCATCCAGGCTCGCGGCCAACGGAGCACCGAGCACGGCAACCACCTCCGCTGCCACATCGCCCGAGGTCAATCGGCGCATCTCGCGCTCCGACTCGAAGAGGACCGGCACCCCCCGGCCCCGAAGAGACTCGAGCAGCACCGCCGCCTCGATCGTGCGCTTCTCCTCGCGCGCCAAGACGCAGGCGATCGGCTCACCCTTCGCCAGCGCGTCACCGACGGCGCTCACTCCGACAATGCTCGAGCGACCTGAACTCGGTGAGGTGCCGCTCAGAAGCGGCCTGGCAGCCGGCGCGGAATCATGTCGAGGATCGCCTGCACGCTCGCGCGGCGCACCTCGACCGACCGGCTGGAAGAGTCGAAATAAGAGAGGAAGACGCCCGCATCGAGCATCAGGAGGATCCCGGTCGCGATCGCATGTGGGTCCTGATGGGGCGGCACGATCTCGGCGATCGTCTCGGCGAGGACGCCCCCGAAGCGGTTATGAAGGTCGAGCAAAGTGCGTGTCAGCCAGTCCCTGAAATTGGGATGCTCCGTCGCCCAGCGTATGAAGCCATCCACGTCCGCGCGATGCTGCTCGATGAAGGTCTGGTAGAGCTCCACCTGCTCTTGGAGCCGCTTCTCCGCGGGAAGTCCCGACTGGTCCCGAGCGAGGGAGACCCGAAAGGGCTCGCAGAGTCGATTGAAGCACTCCCGGAAGAGCGACTCCTTGTCGCTGAAATGCCAGAAGACCGTCGCGCGAGAGACCTCGGCCT
>Ga0315331_10001947_pt1 | contig 15604 bp, 16 predicted proteins | sample M160m34915metaG_FD_203456 | JGI IMG/M metagenome (GOLD analysis project Ga0315331, IMG submission 203456) | Ammonia-oxidizing marine archaeal communities from Monterey Bay, California, United States - M1 60m 34915 | ecosystem: Environmental > Aquatic > Marine > Intertidal zone | place: USA...
GTTGATGCTCATCATGAAGCGCACGTAGCTGTTGCAGTCGTCACACCACTTTTGCTCGGTGTAAAACTCGCTGGTCGTGTCGGAGATTTCGTTGCGGCTGTTGTTGGTCACGAACGCTATGGAGCACCGGGCTTGCCAAGCTTGCGGATCGCAGAAAGAAACTCTCCTGATCTCGATGGCATGGGCTGCAAATCTTGTGCGCATGGATCACGTGCGGCCGCGACGAGCACCTTCGAGTCGTCCTTAGAATGCGATGGGGCTTGGCTATGCGCGCCGATTTGTTTGGTGACGGATCGATGCGATGGGACGGTGGACGTCCATCGTTGTGAGAACGCGAGCGTCGCATTCTGTAGACCCTTCTGAGCGGTGGGTGCGGTGTTGATTGCTAGTTGTTGACTAAGGATACAACGCGATTTGGCTGGCGCCGGGCATCCGCTCGTTTTTGTCGCGGCAATCTTGATTGTGTCGCGGGGTCTGAAAGCAGGCGCTTGTCTCAGGCCTGGAACCCTGTTGGGAAGCGGCATTGCCAATCCTTGGTCATAAACGCAATCGACCCGCCGGGAGGTGGCCGGCGGGTCGATTACAAGGGACGTGTTGTCGTGCTTGAGGGCGAGAAGTGCTACTGCATGACAAGTTCTATTGCGGCAGGGAAGTTCGTGCCTGAAGTCGCGCGTGCTGTATGGGTGGTGCGCCTAGCTGGCTTGCCACTTGTGACGTTGCACGGTCTCTTGGAAGGTTGCGGAGTCGTTGCTGTTGAATAGGCGCACGCGGCCGCCGCAGTTAATGCAGTAGGAGTGGTTGATGCTCATCATGAAGCGCACGTAGCTGTTGCAGTCGTCACACCACTTTTGCTCGGTGTAAAACTCGCTGGTCGTGTCGGAGATTTCGTTGCGGCTGTTGTTGGTCACGAACGCTATGGAGCAACGAGCTTGCCAAGCTTGCGGATCGCAGAAAGAAACTCTCCGGATCTCGATGGCATGGGCTGCAAATCTTGCGATGTGCGCTGCCGTGATTGCTCTGCTCGGATACTGCGAGCGTTGCTTATAAGCGATGTTGCGTGAGTGTCGCGGGCATCAGAGCGCCTGAACCCACCAGTGCCATGGCGTAATCAGGGGCGGGTGTTGCGAGAATGCGATGGTCGCATTCTATGGACGGGCGCAATGGTGGCGTGTGACTGACTGCAGAATGGTACTACCTGACGGGTCTCCCTGCTTGCGCCAGAGACCTTTTCCAAGATCTGATCGGGGAGTCGTTCTTCTATGCGTGCGACGCCATCGGCATTGCCGTTGGTTGATCAGAGTTGTAGGCAGATGCAGTTTATGTCGCGGCGCGACTGAGGCCTCGGCGCGCTTGCTTGTGACTGCTGGATTAGGTGCGCTCCATCGCCATCTGTAGTTCTCTGCGAACGCGATCGTCAGTTTCTGTGGCAAGGGCGCGTTGTAGCGATGGGTGGCGCGTGTTCATACGGCCGATCGCCCATGCGGAGTGCCCGCGCACCACTGGATCCTCGTCTTGCAGCGCGGTCACCAATGCAGGCAGGGCCGACTCTTGGCGGCGATTGCCGAGGACCGTTGCGGCGTTGCGGCGCATGCCTGATCGCTTTGCGCGACGCATTGCTGTGCCGACGAACTCTTGATTGTAGCGCTCTTCGTCCATCTCCAAGACGTCGACGAGGGTCCATGTCTCAACGACTTTGTGTGCTTGTAAGTCTTTTGGCCGATCAATGCCGAGTACGTCACGACGTTTGCTCTTACTCGTGAACGGGCAGACCTCCAAGCAGATGTCGCAGCCGAATAGCCATTCGCCTTGGGCTTCGCGTAGCTCGTGGTCAACAAACCCTCGCTGTTCGATCGTTGTGTAAGAGAGACAGCGCCGGGAATCGACTTGGAATGGTGCGACGATTGCGTTGGTCGGACAGGCGTCTAAGCACGCTGTGCACGATCCGCAGGTGCCGGAGGCTGTGTCATCGTGTGGCAGGTCTTCTGCGACCAGCAATTCGGCCAACTGTAGATAGGGCCCATGCGTCGGCGAGATCACCATCGAACTCTTGGCCAGGAATCCGATCCCAGATCGAACCGCGAGCGCCCGCTCGAGCACGGGCACTGCGTCGGTTCCGCCGGTCATCGAGCCATTGGGGAGTCCCGCGTGCTCTAGCTGGTTGCGTAATTTGGTGATGCGCTTGCCGAGCCAGCGATGGTAGTCACGGCCAACGGCGTATCGCGCGATGCGTCCACCGTCTTGGAGTTCGCCTTGTGGGCCGCTGTAGTCGACTGCGACCGAGATCGACGAGCGCACTCCTTCTCGCCACTGTTGCGGGTCGACGATGCGATCCTTGTTCTTGACTAGGTAGTCCATCTCGCCGTGACGACCTGCTTCTAGCCATTCGCTGAATCGCTGCGCATGGTCACCGGGGCTCGCCGGTCCGAAGCGCACTAGATCGAAGCCTACTTCGTGCGCGATCGACCGGATGGAGTCTGCGGATAGCTTGGGACTACTCAAATCACTACGCCAATCGGCGTGACGACCAAATCGGTTGGAGGAGCTTGGAATCGGATCTCGCGCACGAAGGGTTCGCTGACGAGCTGATGCATCGCGCAACATGCTACTGGCAATCGGTGAAGCCTTATGCCGGCATATTTTCCACGGTTGATCAGGTCGGCACCTGGCCAGTGCTCAAGACAGGGCCTTGTCATGGCCGATACGACATCAGGCGTAATGCCGACGGAGTAAACGTATGACCACGATTCGTAAGTCCACGCTCGATCCTGTTGCTAGCAGCTACGTCTTGCCGGCACCCCCGCGCGGTTTGGATCTGCTGGTTGTGAAACCGGAAGGAGTGTCGCCTCCGCCTAGTATGGGCACCGGTATTGCCGCTTTGGGCAACCGGTTTCAAATGCAGGCGCAGAGTCTGGGGCTCCTGTTGACGGAAATACGCACGCAGTTGGAGCACCTTGATGGAGCGGTTGAGGGGCATTCGCGCGAGCAACTCAAAGGTGCCGTTCGCGATGTCATGCGTGTCGTCGATTGGTGTGATGAGCTGCGTTTAGATCTAGATGACGAAGGTGGAAAGGCTGCCGAGGGCCTTCAACCGATTGATTTGGCCTCTTTGTGTGAGGAGCAGGCCAATGCACTTCAGGAACCAGCCGCCCCGATTGCCGTGCTGCCGAGTAAACCCCTCGTCTATTGGGGGGATCGCAACCGGATGGAGCACGTCCTTAAGAAAGCGCTCGAATTGGTTGGTGCACGTACTCGTGGCCAGGGTTTGCGATGCGTCGAGGTCGTGTCTGGAGAAGCTGTCCCGAGCATTCGAGTCCGTAGCCACGGAGAACCTGCTAAGGAGATTGACCCGGAAGTGGTCGCCGCATTCCGTGAAGCTGTCGACTATGTCGGGGCGACGGTCGTGCCGGATGAGTTGGGTCCAGGTGGTGCTGGCCTGATGTTACGTCTGCCGACGTGAGTTCGGGTCGGCTCTCGGGCAGATCCTTACCGTTCCAAAGATTCGCCTGACCGTAATAAAATCGATCCAGGAATGCTGGCGGTTACTATTCAGAGACAACTGACTATGGCATGATGTAAAGGTCACGTATCAAACGCGGCATCTACAGCCTCCGTCATGTTGCACGTCAACCACACTTCGATTGATCGAGACGCTCTGTGTGAGCGGCTTTTCGAGTTGTGGGAGCAGACCGGTAGTCCGGCTCTGGAGGCGCTAGCTCAGGGCCGGCCGCCCCAACCAGGAGCCGCCGTCGACACCGCCCAGCAGTTCATCGACTGGGTCAGCACTAGCTTGATGGACTGTTACAAGGACAGCGGCAACAGTGCGGTATTTGCGCTCTTATTCGAGCTAAACAGAGCGTCGTTCTTGCACGCGATTCAGTGCAATCTCCGCCGGTCGTTTCACCGCATTGATCCTCAGGACGTGCTGCAGGAGGTGTTCCTCAACATCTACCGGTATCCGCACCGTTTCCTCGCTGATAAGGCCGATTCGTTCCGGGGCTGGGGCCACCGTATTGCCCGCAATACGCTGCTGAAGTTCCTCAAGGGGCAGGCGCGATTGTCGCGTTTCCAAGCCATTGACGACGAGGTCGTGCAGCCTGAGGACTTGCGTACACGTCGTCCTGAGCGTGCTGCCAGTGACGGGGAGAGTGCGGTTGTTGTCAATCGTGCCTACCTGATCTACCTGCAGCTCTACATGCTGCATTTCGCGCGTCTTTCGCCCAGAGAGCGTCGCGCCCTGACGATTGTCGAAGTAGATGGCCGTTCGTATCGCGATGCGGCGGAAGACCTCGGAATCCGGCTGGAGAACCTGAAGATGGTCATTTTCCGGGGCCGCCGAAAGATTTTCCGGGGCATGGAGCGCTCGCTCGCGGAATTGGCCCGGGCGGGCGAAGCTCCGCTGCCACAGGGGGAATGGCGGCAAGCATCCCGTAATCAGAGCAGCTTTGCGGCCCTTCAGTGAGGCGTTTAGCTCGTCAGTTATTGCTGACTTTTGACTCGAAACTGTAACGGAGTCAAACACATGTGTGACTCGCCCGCCTAGGGCTTCTAGTCACGCGTTGAGTCATATGCGCTCTGCACAACCTTATCGCGAACCCCAGTTGGGTCAGGCCAGTCATCTGAATGCTCGTAGGGCATCGGTCCCGGGCAATCTTGGTCAGGACCTCTGTCTACCGATTCAGGCTGATTTGTCGGCAATGCTCGACGGTGAGTTGGATCCAGCCGCTGTCCGTCGAGTCACGCTGCATTCGGATGCCTGTCCCTCGTGCAGTTCGTTCTTCGACGGCATTCGTAAGCAAGCTGGGTTGCATCGTCGCATTGCCGCAGCGGGATCTCTGCCAGCTTCTGAGCCTGGCATTGCGGATGGTCGCGATACTGCGGCTGATGCTGCTGATGCTGCTGGGCGAGGCAACCAAGCGTTGCGCCGTCAGCTCACCGGTAATCAGCGTAAGCTGTCTCGAATCCTCTACGAACTGGGGCGCAACTTCACCCTGATGGGTTTGTCGCCTGAGTATTCGCGTGAAGTTGCCAAGGAACTGATGCCGGTTCCGGACATGGCGATGCGCGGTCGATCCTTGCTTGATGACGCGGTGCGTGTAAGCGCCGATGCGAGCGTGCCTGGTTGGGTACCCGCCAAGGACCTATTTGATGGTGAGCCACGCACATCGGAAGGCAACCTGGCGCGTGGACAGCGATTACTGTCTGAGTGCATGTCTCTCGATCCGGCTGCTGATGATGCCCGCATCTATCTTGGTCTAGTGCATCATGCGCGTGGCCAACGCGCGCTGGCCCGCAAGCAGTTCCAAAGAGTGCTTGAGAGATCGGAGGACGCTGTCATGCGTGGTTTCGCTCTCTCTAATCTGAGCAACATCCACCTTGACGAAGGCGATTGCGATGGCGCCATTGACTTGCTTTTGGAGGTGGTCGCGTCGGGTGTTGTGGCACGTCAACCCCGTTTGGTTGCGGTCTTCTTCAACCTCGCCTTGGCGCATGGTCTCAAGGGTAGTTTCGACGAGAGCTTGAGTTGGTTCGATCGATTGCGCTCGGATGCACCGCATCGTTGTCGGTGGGTTGCCCACGAATTGTCGCGGCGTAGCCAATTCCTACACTTGGTCCAGACGCATCCCGAAGGGCGCGTGCTGGCCGGTCGCCTTTGTGAGTGGTTTCCTATCGATACTGGACTCTCCGCTCTGAACAAGGTCGGTAGTCATTCCTCGACTCGGGGCGCCAACTAATCGGATCAACTGCTATTCTCCATCGCAGCGATGGTTGGCTAGAGTCGCAATATCCATCTCACGGTTCGCTTGCCGAGCTATTCATACTTCGTCACTAATGATGTTTGTGCTTCGCAATATTCTGGTCCTACTGGTCGGCGCCTTCTTGGCGATTCCGACGTTGTGTGATGAGGGTGGAGAGAACAATGGCGGCGGTGGTGTTTGGATCTTGCCATGCTGCGCCAACATCTGTGGCGTAGGTAGTGAGTCCGAGTCTGCTCCGCGTGCGACGATGCATTCCGCCAGCACGGCGTCTGATGTGGTGATGTGCACCTCGTCCCAGATGGGGGTCGCGTCGGCCACGTTTGTCGATGACCTCTCTGGCGTGCCGGTGTCTCTGCCAGTCAGCGGCCGGATTGTGACGGTCTCCAAACTGCTGCTGCAGGCGTTATCGGCTTCGCCGACGAGAAGTGCGTCGATCGTCCTCTCAGATGCTACGCAGCGTGGTTACGTGATGCGTGTCCTGGTTAAGCAGGACAACTCGGTCAAGATCACTGTGCGCTAAGGCGTCGTGCCTGAGATGGCTGTGGACGTGATTCGCGTCAGGCGCCTACTTGGTTTGGCGCAACGTAATGTGACCACAGTTACGCGTCGCGCCAGATTGCGTTGATCATCGATTGGGGGTCGTTTGTGCACATCGCATCAACGCCCATCGCTTGACCGTTCCGCCAGTCTGTTTCGCTGTCGGTGGTGTAGGTGCAGGCAAGTAGCCCGGCCGCATGGATACGGTCTACGTCTTCGCTAGTCAGGTCCTTGTTTTGCCAGTGTACAAGTTCGGTTCCGAAGGTCTGCATCCGCTCGATTGCATCCTCGCTCGGGTTTGAGAACGCGTGGTTCGGGCCTAGGGCGCCAATCGCGATCTCTGGAGCCAGTTCGTGCACGTCTTTCAGGAAGTGCCAATCGAAGGATTGAAGGATGACTTGGTCGGTTTGCTGGTTCGTGCGCAGAAAGTCGACATAGCGCTCGGCTGAGCCCGCTTTGTGCTCAATTAAGGGGACGCACGTTGGCAGCATGGTCTCGAGGGCCTCAGCAAGCCTCGGGATACGTTCTGAGGAGTTGCCGTGTGGATGCCACGAGCCTGCATCGAGTTTGCTTACCGTTGCCCAGGGCAGTTTGGCGACCGGAACATCAGGGCCTACGAGGCCTTGCGCATTCGATGTGCGGTCGAAATTGGCGTCGTGAATGCAGACGAGTTCGCCGCAAGACAGTTCGCGCACGTCGAACTCTTGAATGGCGACTTCAAGGTCTGTGGCCGCCCGAAACGCCGCTAGCGTGTTTTCCGGGTGGCGGCCATTGTCGCCTCGATGCGACACGACCAGGGGGCGTGGTCGGCAGTCGCCGCGAATGCGGGCGATGGCCGGATGCGAGGATGATGTCGTCAAAATGCTCGTCCTCAGAAAAGGTGAGGGTGCCAGGGTGGGTTCCCCCTCATAATCGCATGCAATGAGTCCTGAGATCTATCACGTCTTGCACGCTGCTGGTGCCTTGTTGTTATTCCTGAGCTTGGGGGGAGTGCTGTTGGTCCCTGCTGGCGAGAAACCCAGCAAAATGGCAATGGCACTACATGGTATTGCCTTGTTGGTTATGGGGGTCGCCGGCTTCGGTGCGGTCAGCAAGGATCCCGCGATCGACTGGGGTAATTGGCTCTATGCCAAGATTGGCTGCTGGGTGTTTTTAGCTGTGTTGCCGGTGCTGATCCGCAAGGGCATCGTGCCGCGCATGATCGGTTTGCTGCTGGCGATTGCGGTGGGAGCCACGGTCGTTTGGCTCGCCCAGGCCAAACCTTTCTAACGTTCGTCTGACTAGGGCCTGCTTGTCCCTTCCTTGCGCCATGTTGGAACCACCTGAAATCCTGTTGTTGGGCCCTGGCCCATCGCCGAGTAGTCAGCATGTGCGGCGCGCTCAGTCGAAGCCGCAACTCGGGCATCTCGACCCAGACTTTGTGCCGCTCTTGGACTATGCGCAGGCCGGATTGCGGCGCTTGTTCGGTACTGAGAACACGCTGACGCTGCCACTTGCCGGCACCGGGTCATCTGGCATGGAAGCCATCGTGGCGAACCTCGTTGAGCCGGGTGACCGGGTCGTTGTGGGGGTGCACGGTGTATTCGGTGTGCGCTTCGCCGATTCCGTGCGTCGAGCGGGTGGCGATGTCGTCGAGGTGGTTGCTGAGTTTGGGCAGTCCCTCGACCCCGATGCGATGCAGGCCGCCATCAGTTCTGGCCCAACGAAACTCTGTGTCGTTGTGCATGCTGAGACCAGCACAGGTGTGCTGACGGACCTGCGACCTATCGCCAAAGCGGCGCGTGATGCTGGTGCACTGTTCGCTGTTGATTGCGTTACCAGCATTGGTGGTGTGCCGCTCAACTTTGATGAATTGGGTGTCGATGCTGCGTTTTGTGGAACCCAGAAGTGCCTGTCGGTGCCACCGGGTCTCGCTCCGGTGACATTCTCTGAGCGGGCTCTCGAACGGGTGTACGCGCGCACTCATCCGGTGCCGTTCTACTTTGATACGAAGTTGCTCAATGGCTACTTCGGCGCGGAGCGTTCCTACCACTACACCGCGCCGATCAGCATGATCTATGCACTGGTTGCGTCGCTCGAAGAGATCGAGGCCGAGGGCTTGGAGGCCAGATACACGCGGCACCGTGAGGTCTCTGCGGCTCTGCGTCGCGGGCTCGCGCCGCTCGGGTTGACGCCGCTTGTTCCGGTGGAACAGGCCACGCCGATGCTCACAACGGTGTGCTATCCCCCGGGCATTGATGACGCCGTCTTCCGTAAGCACCTGCGCCAGCAGCATCGGATGGAGGTCGGTGGCGGGCTGGGGGCGTTAGCCGGCAAGGTGTTTCGTGTTGGGCTCATGGGCCATGGGGCGCGTTTGGAGAACGTTTTGCGTGCATTGGCGGCGTTTGGTGACGCTCTGACCGCTGCTGGGCATAATCCGGATGTCTCTGCAGCGCTTGCAGCCGTGCACGGCGACTGATGCCACGGTAAGGTCCGCTGGTAAGACATGAACGACCGAAAGATCCGCAGCACGATTGAAGAAGGCATCGCGACCAAACAGCGCTTCCTAGCGGAGTGCCTACCGTCGTTGACGCAGTTCTGTGATCTCGCAATCAGCACGCTTCGTGGTGGCGGCAAGATCATGCTTTGCGGCAATGGCGGCAGCTCGTGTGATGCTGCTCATGCTGCGGGCGAGTTGGTCGGCTGGTTTGAGCACAGAGACCGTCCGGGCTATGCCGCGATGGCGCTCGGTCATCAGGTGCCGGCTTTGACGGCGATTGGTAACGACGCGGGGTTTGAGCATGTGTTCCGCCGCGAGGTCGAAGCGGTCGGAAAGTCCGGCGACTTGCTTGTCGGCATTACTACGTCAGGTGGCAGCAAGAATGTTCTGCTTGCGATGCAGCAAGCAAAAGAGATGGGCATTGCGACCGCGCTGCTCTCTGGTGAGAAGCGTGGGGCGTGCGTTGAGCACGCGGACGTTGCGGTGCAGGTGCCGTCTGCTAACACGGCGCGCATCCAAGAATGTCACCTAGTCTGTGTGCACATCGTTTGTGCTGCAGTCGAGGACGCGTTCGCGAATACGCAGTAGCCGGCGTTTTTAGGCTGAGGAGGGTTGTGGCCCTACTTCGGCGGTTTGGTGTTGCCAGGCAGTTTGATGGTGGGGCTACCGTTGTCGTTGAGCTTCTTCGGTTGCAGTGCCTCTTTGACGCGAAGACTCGATGTCCAGATGTTTGGTGAACTGTCGGCAGCCATCGGCCCATTGACGATGGTCTCGGCAATCGTGCGGTTGGCGGCACGCTCAAGCAATTTGCTTGGCAGTGGTGTGCGCGGCTTTCCCTTCACCTCTGTGCCGGTTGGTGGGTTGGTGATTTGCATCAATTGACCTGGCATCGCCGAGTTCGTCCAGCGTCGCAGGTGTGGCAGCAAGGTCTCGAGTTCGGCAACGGGCTCCGTGGCCGCTACGACGATGAGCGTCGTTGTCGCTAGGATCTCTGCTCGGTTGGTCCAGAACAGCACTTTGTCGTCCACTGAGCCAGGGAACACGGTGTTGCCGGGGGCGACCGGGTTCTTTGGGCCGCCGCGGACGTCTGGGCTCGGAAACATCAGGATCGTTCCGTCTTCAGTACTGTGGCTGAACACGTAGACGTTGCGCTCCTGGGAGCACGTGTAAGAAAGCCGTAGCTTGGTCTCCGGCTGCAGCTCAAGGTAGTTCCCGACTTGGCGGTAATCTGTTTCGGTGCCTGCACGCCATGTTGTGGCGGGAATGGGCGTTGGGGCCGCTGGACGAGTGGGCAGCGCTAGCCAGAGGCCAACGGCAATTCCGGAGGCGATTAGCGGTAGAGCGATGGCGCGGACGTTCATGGTGCCAAGCTATCCTGGCGCACCGAGCCCCGTCGAGAGATGCTATGGGTTCTGCTGTTATCTCTAGACCGGAGGAACCATGAATGTTCGTTGGCTGTTGCCCCTAATCGTCGTTTCGTTGTTACCAGCTCAGCGGAAGAAGGCTCCGGCTCGCTCTGGAGCTAGCCGCCTGATTACCGAGTTCCCCGTTCCGGATGTGCCGCCACTCGATGCGGCAGTTGCGTCCAAGGCGGCGATTGCCGGTATCTTGGCGCTGCAGGAGGAAGGCAACCAGTGGCCCTATGAAGGTGTCTATCGCGAAGATCGCGGCAACCTGCCAATCGGCTACCGCGTTGGCGGGACGTCGATCACGATCATGGGGTTGGTGTCAGCACCTGGTTACCGCGACGACTCCAAGCGTGTCAAAGCCGTCAACAAGGGGTTGGATTTCGTGCTCGAAGGCCTCGAGCACGATCGCATGACCGAAGGCTTCATTGGTGGCTATGACGTGCGCGGTTGGGGTCATATCTATGCGTTGCAGTGCTTGCTGCACATGCAGGACTATCGCTTGGTGCCAGCTAAGCTGAAGGGCAAGGTGTCCAAGAAAGTGGATTGGTTGGTCGAGACGCTGGTTAAGTCGGCGATCCCGAAGGCCGGTGGTTGGAATTACTCGCGCCGTGCTGGCTACATGAGTCCTAAGAACAGCGCGTCGTTGTTCATGACCGCCCCGGCACTGCAGGCGTTGTTTCATGCCAAGTCTCGCGGCCATTCGGTTCCGGATAACGTTGTTGAAGAAGCGCTTGCTGCTATCGATCGCGCACGCACCAAAGCAGGCGGTTTCGCCTACAGCTCAGCCGATCGCAACCTCAATGATAAGAGCGAAGAAGATCTGCGCTTTATGGATCTAGCGCCTGGATCTGCTGCGCGCGCTGCGATTTCTGAAACGACAATGATGCTTGCCGGTCGTGGCGACGAGACGCGTCATCGCAAGGCTCTCGAACTGTTCTTCGAGAGTTGGGAGTATCTCGCAGTGCGCAAGAGCCAGCGCGGCACGCACATCAAGCCTTACGGCATCGCGCCTTACTACTTCATGTTCGGCCACCTGTACTGCGCGCAAGCGATCGAGCAGATTAAGGATAAGGAGGCGCGCGAAGGCTTCCGTCTGCAAATGCGCCAGACGCTCGCGCGTTCGGTCGACAAAAGCGGTACGTGGAACGATCGTCAGTTTGGCCGTTCGGCAGGATACGGCACGGCGATGGCGCTGATGTCCATGCACATGAACCGTCTGCCCAAGCCGCATCAGTGGCAGCCAGGCGCTGTTGAGGGCAAAAAGTAGCAGGCTCGGTGCGCTGCGCTGGGACTATTCCGCGCGGTGCACCATCTGCGGGTTCGCCTGATCCGTCGGCATCACCAGGATCGTATCTAGGTTGACGTGTGCTGGCCGGTTGGCCGCGAACAACACGCACTCGGCGACGTCGTTGGCGACCAGCGGTCGCACGCCCTTGTAGACTTGCTTTGCTTTGTCTTCATCGCCCGAGAAACGCACCACAGAGAACTCGGTGTCGACCATGCCCGGATCGACACTGGTGACCCGCACGTTTTTGCCGAGGGTTTCCATTCGAATCGCTTCGCAGATTGGTTGCAGGGCTCGCTTACTACCACAGTAGACACCGCCGCCGACATAGGCCTTGTGTCCTGCGATCGAACCGATCACCACGATGTGGCCACCGTTGTGTTCGGTCATGTTCGGTAGCACGCGGCGCGTGACTTCGAGCAAGCCGAGCACGTTGGTCTCGATCATTTCGCGCCACGCCTCACCTGTCCCCTCACCGATCTTTTCAGTGCCGCGTGCTAACCCTGCGTTGTTGACCAGCACGTCGATTGGGCCGTGCTTTGTGATCGCGGCTGCGATGAATGCCTCGACGCTGCTGGCATTCGTTACGTCGAGCTCGTGACAAAACGCTCCATCGACGACTCCGGGTAAACGGTCCACGCGGCGGGCGCCGAGCGAGAGTCGGTCTCCTTGGGCTGCGAAGGCCTGTGCGCAGGCGGCGCCGATGCCAGAACTTGCACCGGTTATGACGACGTGACGGCTCATGCCCAGACGGTAGCGCTCCGGGCGCGTCATGCGAGTTCCTTCGAGCGGTTGCTACGGAACCGTCAATACTCGGGCCGCCAGCTCTCATGTTGCCTCCATTCTAAGGCTCGTTCTGTGGCGTCACTGATGAGCGATTGGACCACGCTAATGAGCATTTTGCAGGAAGCGTTGGTCAAGATCCTCCTTGCGCCGATGGATCGTGCCGGTTCGTCTGCATTCATGAGGGATTGGTTGGCTGGATTGCTGGCGTTCGTTGTGGTGCTCTTGGCTGCGTGTGGTGCGGATGTCGCTGCAAAGTCACGCGAGTCCGTTACAGGCTTCCGGCAGGCGGTAGGCACTGGCGATCCCAGGATGATCAGTCAGTGGGTGCGTTATCCGCTGTCCCGGCGCTACCCGTTGCGGCCGATTGAAGACGCAAAGGACTGCATGGCGCGGTTCACGGAGCTGTTACCTGCCCCGTTTCTGGCGCAGGTTGCGGCTAGCAGCGACGGTGATTGGCAGCAGGTGGGCTTTCGCGGCGTCATGTTCGACAGCGGACGCGTGTGGCTCGACGATCAGCAGCGGATGCGTGCCCTTAACAGGTCTTCCGAGGCGGAAATCGCGCGCCGAGATGGGATTGTCGAGCGGGATCGCATCGCTTTGGTTGCCTCGCTGCAAGAATATGACGAGCCGGTTTTGCGTTGGCAGACCAAGACCTATCGCCTGCGTATCGACCGCATGGGGGATGGCCAACTGCGCTTCACGTCGTGGCGTCGCGGTAGTCCGCTAGATGCGATGCCCGACCTCGAATTGCTTAGTGGTGTGCACGAGTTTGATGGCTCCGGTGGCAACCATCACTATGAATGGAAGGACGGTGAGCGCTCGTATCGTTGCGTGATCACGTTGCTTGGGGCTTACGAGAGTGAGCCGTTCGAGTTGGAGGTACGTCGCGGCAAGGAAGTGCTGCAGTCCGAGGCTGGCGCAGTCTTCTATCCGAAGTGATCGCGGGTGGTCGCCGTCTAGGTGATCAGTAGAGCAATCTGTCGTAGTTGCTCTAGCAGAGCCACACTGGCGATCACTACGACGACCTTGCGTACGGCGTCTCCGCCCTTCTTGACGCTCCAATGGCTTGCCATGTAGCTGCCTGCACCGCAACCGATCGCCAGCGCAATGGCCGGAACCCACGTGATCGCGCCGTCGATTGCGAGGCTCGCCGTGCTGACGACAGCGGTCACTGTGATGACGATGCATTTCGCCGCGTTGACGGCTAGTAGGTCGCGGTCGTAGGCATTAGCGAGCACTAGCGTCGCGACGAGTCCTGTGCCGACTTGGGCGTAGCCCATGTGCAGGCCGATGATGAAGCAGCCGATGATGCCAGCCCAAGCGGGGCTTTGCTTGTCGCCCGGCTTGATGCCGCGCAGTTGCTGGAGCAGCAGCAGCGCCATGATGAACGCTAGGTAGCTGCGAAATACCAGCGGCGGCAAACCGATTGCTAGTTTCGCGCCGAGCAGTGCTCCCGGCAGTGCGACCATTGCTTGTGCATACGCTTGCTTGGGGATGGTGCGGCCAGCGCGCACGAAGCCAAGGAACGCGAAGGTGCCGATAGCGACGGCGGCGAGCCGCGTCGATGGGTTTGCCGTTTCGAGCGGCAGGCCAAAACCGTGCTCGAAGGCGAGCAGGCCGATGATGCCGGCGCCGCCCGCGATGTTGTTGATCGCGCCCATCGCCAGCCCGGCGAGTACAGTCAGCGCGATAACGAGGTATTCCAATGAAGTTGGTTCCGAGCCCGACGAGGTTCGTCGGGTAAGCGCTAGTTGCCTAGCAGGTCCTTAACCATCTCGCGTTCGCCGACCAACTCGTTCCAGGTGATCTCGGCCTTCGCTTTGCTGAAGTCATTCATTTCGAGGCCTTGGACGATCTTCCAGTTGCCTGCTCCGTCGGTCGTGCACGGGAAACTAGAGATGATGCCTTCAGGCGTGCCGTAGCTACCGTCGCTTGGGACGCACAGGGAAGCCCAGTCATCCGCGGTCGTGACCGTGAACAGACTCTTGGCGTGGTCGCATGCTGCTTGGGCAGCCGACATGGCTGATGACTTGCCGCGCGCGTTGATGATTGCCTTGCCGCGTTCTTGCACTGTCGCGATGAACTCGCCGCTGAGCCAGGCGTCATCATTAATAGCTTGGGCAGCTGGGACCCCATCGATCGTGGCGTTATGCCAGTCGGGGTATTGCGTGTTGCTGTGGTTGCCCCAGATCGTGACATTCTTGACTGTTGACCAGTGCTTGCCTGACTTTCCAGCGAGTTGCGCTTTTGCGCGGCTTTGGTCGAGGCGGGTCATCGCTGTAAAGCGATCCTGCGGCACACCGGATGCATTGTGCATCGCGATTAGGCAGTTGGTATTGCATGGGTTGCCAACGACGATGACGCGCACGTCGGGGCCGGCGGCATCGGCGATGGCTTGGCCTTGGCCGATGAAGATCTTGCCGTTGTCCGTGAGTAGGTCTTTGCGCTCCATGCCCGGGCCACGCGGCTTGGAGCCAACCAGCAGGCAGGCGTCGGCATCTTTGAATGCAACGCGCGGGTCATCGGAGCAAGTTACTTCCGTCAATAGTGGGAACGCGCAGTCTTCGAGCTCCATCTTGACGCCCTCGAGGGCGCCGAGCACGGGGGTTACCTCCAGCAATTGCAGGGCAACCTTCTGGTTGGGGCCAAAAATGCCGCCACTGGCGATCATCGGTAGGAGAGAATATCCGATCTGGCCGGCGGCTCCGGTGACTGCTACGCGTTTCACATTACTCATGTAGCCATTCCAGCGGCCGCGCAGCCGCTTTCAAGGACTCGATTCGATCGGATGAGCAAGCAGCAGAGGAAACTCGCTCGAAAGCCGGTCAGTTAGCTCTCGTCGGTGCCCTTTGCGACCAGCTTTTGGTCGATCACTGGGTCCAGTTCTTCACGCATGACCCGCTGATACTCGGGGTGGCGGAAGAATATTTCGCACGCTTCCTTCGATTCGAAGCCCGAGAACAGTGCCAGATTGTAGCCCTGCCGTTCGTCCGCCATGTTGTGGGTGACGGTTAGGTGCGCGACGCCAGGCATGGTCTCGATCAGTGCCTGTAGCGCTTCGCGCGCCGCCCTGACTTTGACCAGGGAGATTCCGGGCTTTAGGGCGAATAGGATGGTGCAGTGAAACATCGTGGGCGGCGCATCGTGGCGCCAGCCCATGACGCAAGCAAGCCCGGCACCGGGCTTGTGCTCGGATACCTGGGCCTACGGAGAGTATTACAAGCAAGCCCGGCACCGGGCTTGTGCTCGGATACCTGGGCCTACGGAGAGTATTACAAGCAAGCCCGGCACCGGGCTTGTGCTCGGATACCTGGGAAGGGCTTGCTGGTAATCAGGCTCCTTTGGCGACGCG
>Ga0315331_10001949_pt1 | contig 15601 bp, 10 predicted proteins | sample M160m34915metaG_FD_203456 | JGI IMG/M metagenome (GOLD analysis project Ga0315331, IMG submission 203456) | Ammonia-oxidizing marine archaeal communities from Monterey Bay, California, United States - M1 60m 34915 | ecosystem: Environmental > Aquatic > Marine > Intertidal zone | place: USA...
GAGGCGCGGTCGCCAGAGGAAGTGACCACCACAACCGACTCACAATCAGCCAGCAGTTCGATTCGTCAGATTGACGATCGTCCCGCGATTTTCTTACAAGACTTCAATGCCGTTTTGAGCGATCAAGCGAGCGTGGAACTGGGTCCTGGCGAACTGTTTGGTGAAGTCGCGGCCATGTATCGATCCCCACGAACAGCTACGGTAATTGCCGCGACCGAAGCGACTCTGCTTGAGATTCGTTGGCAAGGGCTTCGCATCCTGAGACGAGACAAACGTTTCGCAACCAGCCTGGACGAACATTATCGCACGCATTGGCTCAATGTTCATTTACGTGAAGTTCCGTTGTTGCGTTACCTGCCAGAGGCAAGCTTGGAGCGAGTCGCGAAGGCAACGCAAATGCGTTCCTTTGGTCGCTTGGAATGGAATGCCGACTACAAACGCACACGAACACTACCCGTCGCTGAACAAATTGAATCGGAACCGGTCGTATGTGAAGCAGGTCGTGTGCCTACCGAACTGGTGATTGTCCGCAGCGGGTTTGGCAGACTATCACAACAGTATGGTGCCTCGCACCGCACCACCGCTTATCTTGGCAAGGGTCACATCTTTGGCTTGGAGGAATTGTCTTACAACAGTGTACGAGCGGCCAACACTCCATTGCTAAGTTTGCAAAACACACTGCGTGCTGTTGGATTCCTTGATGCTTTATTCATTCCAGCAGAAACATTTGCAGCCGACATACTGCCGCATGTACGTCGAACCGAGCTACCCGAAAAAGCAGCAAGCCTCCTGTTGCAATCTGCAGAACAACGAACAGAAGAAGGAGCAGATCGACGGCAGAACACGAGGAAGCAGAACGCAGTCGACTCAGAGAACAGTGATATAGAAAGTGAGACGGGGCAACAATTCCAACAAACAGCCCTGCTAGAGTTCATTGTTCAAAGCCGCCTGAACAATGGCCGCCAAGCCATGGTGATCGATCTTCATCGCTGCACACGCTGCGATGATTGTGTGAAAGCCTGTAGCGACGCGCATGATGGCAACCCCCGTTTTGTACGGCAGGGCTTATCCCATGACCGCTTGCAAGTGGTCGAAGCTTGCATGCAGTGCAGTGATCCTGTGTGCATGATCGGATGCCCAACAGGATCCATTATGCGGGACGAGGAGTCCGGAGTCGTCCAAATTCATGAATCGATTTGCGTGGGCTGTGGTACCTGTGCCGCCGCGTGCCCCTACGAGAACATCAGAATGACCGAGGTGTTCGATCACCAGGGGCGACCATATCGCGACGTGACGACTGATTTGCCGATTGTCAAAGCGACCAAATGCGACATGTGCAGCAAACTTCCATCTGGGCCGGCATGCGTTGCTGCCTGCCCTCATGATGCGCTGGTCCGAATGGATCTCACCGAGTCCAAACCACTACAGGAGTGGCTCGACCTACGGAGCTAGACACATGCCCCTTCCTACATTTCGTCAACGTCGCCGCATCGCCATCACACTGACGCTGATTGCGCTCGGTTTCATGTTTGCCATTGTTTGGATCCAAACGGGTCGATTAGCGGACGTCGCTGTATTGACGGGTGGTACACTTCTTTGCTGTGTCCTTCTACTCGCTTTGTTCGGCATGCGCCGTCGGATACCGATCCTGCCATTGGGTAGTGTTAGCACATGGACCCAAGTCCATATCTACATGGGATTTTTTACTGCTGGTGTGTATTGGATGCACGTGCCCAATCTAATTGGAAATGGCATTTTTGAGTGCACACTGTCGATCATTTTCTTGCTTGTCACGGGCAGCGGTTTCTATGGTCTGTATGCCTCAAGAACCTTGCCAAAACGGCTTACCGCTGTTGAGGGACAGCACCGCTTTGACCGAGTTGAGTGGCACCGCGGACAAATTGCAGATCATGCAAGAAAGCTGCTTGAAGAACTTAGTGTGCATGTCGGCATACCAGTTCTGGGCAGTTTTTATACGCAACACTTGAACCCCTTTTTCAACTCACGTCCTTCACTGGCCTATGTGCTGGTGCCCACCGGCGGGCGACGGCGAAAATTGCTAAGTGACCTGAAGGACTTGGAACGGTATCTCGAAAGCGAGGGCCGTGGAACGGCTGGAAGATTTGCCGCGCTAGTGCGACGCCGAGACGACCTGGATTATCAATTCGCTTTGCAACTGCGTTTGCGTCTGTGGGTGGCTTTTCACAGCATTTTGACATTGGCATTGGTCACCGGCGGGCTTGTCCACAGTTTCCTGGCTTTCCGTTTCGCGTGATCGACACGAGGCTGCCAAACCACAATCAGTGATACGCGCAACTGTAGAGAACGACCTGATACAAAAACGATGCGACGAAACGAACTGCAACTACCGCCACCTCCCAAGAACGACCGCCCCGGCGACCGTTGGATGTGCGGACGTAGCAGCAGTCATGAACCCTGCGTTCGAGGCCCCAGTGACCGTGGCGTGTGCCCGATGCAAAAAGCGTGTCGCGTCAAACGCTCGTGGTACGGGCGTCGTCGCCGTGCATTGCTGATTGCAACAATCGCTTTGATCGCGGCTTTGTTATTCATGATCAAATCACGACACCAGACGGCAATCATAAAACCCGGCGATCTATCAAATCCTCACGCCCAAATCCTTGCCGCTACGCTAACCCCGCAACGCTGTGCCGCTTGCCATCCGCAAGCAACCGATGGTAACGCTTCGTGGTTCAATCCAACCATTTCGGGCCATCAAAATCTGACACAAACCGATGCGTGCCTCGTTTGCCATCACAAGACGATACAGAAAAAAGTCGCAAAACTTGCTCACAATCTCGATGCAAAACAATTGGCAGAACTGACACTTTCACGGCAGCGTTTGGCTTCCCTGCCCGATCACCCCAGCACTTGGCAGGACTTGCTCCCCGGTCCAGCATTCGACATGAACAACATCGAATGTGCGACTTGCCACCGCGAACATCGTGGTTCAACTGCCGACCTGCTGGCCATCTCTGACACGCAATGTCAGACCTGTCACTCCGACCGTTTTGGTGACTTTGCAACCTCGCACCCCGATTGGCAACAATGGCCCTATGGACGTGGTGGAGAAATCTCATTCAACCATGCAACGCACGCCAACAAATACTTCCCCGCCGAAATACAGGATGGAAAAAGCACTCCTTTTGATTGTTCAAAATGCCATGAACGAACGGGCAACAACGAAGTTGCGAGAGCCGCAAGCTATCGTGATGCCTGTGCATCATGCCACGATGAAGCATTAAAGTTACAGATAGCAGAAGGCCTAGAACTGCTGGCACTCCCTATCCTGCCATCCGATTCAGCGGCAAACGTCCAACCGTGGCCAGAAACCGCCACGGGATTCTACGATGGTACTGTCTCACCTTTAGCCGAGCTTCTGCTGCAAGCAGATCCGGAGATGTCAGCAGCCCTACAAAAAATCCCCAGCCTCAACTTTGCTGAAGTAAAGACTGCGGCATCGATTTCCGCTGCGGAAACTTTGGCGGATGGATATCGACAACTCATCAACGACATTGCCAACGAAGGGCAACCCGCGCTGATCAAACGCGCAAAACTTTTGGGCCTGAATCCCGAAAGCGTACAAAAACTGCTGCGTCCCCTGTCACCGCAAGTGGTCGAAGAAGCTCAGCGGACGTGGTTTGTTAATCCACCTGCTATCAACCTGAATCCTTCTGCCAACTCGCCACGAACACCTGACACCAAACCAGAAAAAAGTAAGGTGAGCGGACCTGATGAGTTACTGGGTGACCCTTCTGACACCAACGATTTGCTAGGCCCTGACCTGATACCAGAAGATTCCCTGCTGATACCCGGGAACAAGACGGGCGCGGATCCCCTCGCACTGGATCCCCTCGCACTGGATCCGCCAGCCACAGATCCTCTGACGGCAACTGATTCTGAATTAACGAACCAGTCCAGAAACAAGCCAACCTTTGATGCTGACAGCATGCTGCCAGCTGGCGGTTGGTTTCGTGATGACAAACGATTATCGATCAGGTATCGAGGCTCTGATCACGACGATCCTGTTCTCAAAGCAATGGTCGATATCATTCGCCAACTGCCTGAAGGCATGCCCACCCGAGAACGACTACTTAAAAACCGAGCCGTCACTGCCTGCATCAGTTGTCATCCAAGTGCAGCACAAGCTGGTGGTAAGTGGCGAAGTCAGCCTCAATTCAACACCCGTCAGTTCACCAAATTCAGTCATTCATCACACCTGAACGTGGCAGAGCTTTCAAGTTGCGTTCGTTGTCACCAAGTGGCTGGCCAGTCCGCATCAACCTCACCGCTCATCGACTTGGCTGCATTATCAGCATCCCACGAACACCTCGAATTTTTACCTCTGTCTCGCGAAGTCTGCAGCAGTTGTCATCGCTCGGGTGGCAGCGGTGATAACTGCACTACATGTCATCGTTACCACATTGACCTTCGCAGCCCGGGTACGATTTCGATCAAGCACTGATATCAACAGGCGATCAGCAAGCCACTGACGTTCTGCATGGCGACCAAATGCTCGCCAGATATAAAATATTCTGAGCCGGACTTGTCTTTCCCATCCCTCATCGAGCTTGCTTTCATGAGAGTCCTTGTGATTCAACATAGTGCCGCCGACTCGCTGGCTGCAGCGGAAAGCGTGATTGCAGAATTAGGGCATGAGATCATCACGGTACGAATCGATCGTCAGCATCCGATCCCTAAATCTGTTGATTGTGATGCGATGATTATGCTCGGTGGCCCATATCCGTTGACGATGGAGAATCGCCCAGACTGGATCGCCAACGAACAAGAACTGGTAAGAAGGTACGTCGACGGGGGGCGGCGTATTTTGGGCATTTGCCTAGGAGCTCAAATTCTTGCATCTGCATTGGGGGCACCAGTTCGTCGCAATGCACAAGCGGAACTAGGTTGGCATACAATTCGAAGGACGTCGGATCCATCCTCGTTGACCGATGAGAGCCTGCCATCACAAATGACGGTTTTTCAGTGGCATCGAGACACTTTTGAAATCCCGAATGGCGCCAAACACCTCTATGAATCTGACGGCTGCCGCAACCAGGCTTTCAGTTTGAGTGATCGAGTCTATGGTTTTCAGTTTCACCTGGAGGCTGACCCGCGGACGATTCGGGCATTTCTCACAGTTTCGAAGTACCGCAAACTGGCAGGCAAGGGGATTCAAACTGAAGCCGAAATCATGGCGGGAATCGAGCGACATCTACCTGGTCAAAGGAAGCACATGAGTTCTTTCCTGGCTCACCTGCTGCCATCTGCTGGCACCGACCCAATTCATGATTCATGATTCATGGATACGACAATTCAACTTATCTTTGAAGCATTGGTTGCTACGTTCTTCAGAGTATGAGACGTGCAACTTTGACTCCGCAAATCATCACCTTGGTGATACGATAACGGGCTTGCGAAATACTTCACGAAAGAAATTGACCACAGTTTGGTAGGTAGTGGGGCTGATAAAAGTCAACATGTGTCCCTGCTTGGGGATCACAGCAAGACGGCTATCGATTCCGGCATTGATTTGCGATTTGTGAAAATCTCGCGTCCCCGCCAGAGGTACGATGGCATCGCCCTCTCCATGGAACAATTGAGTCACCGGATCATCGCCCGACACATGAGCAGCAGGCGACGCCGCGACGTAAGCTTCTGGTTTTTCCCGTCGAGAACCACCCAGAAAATATGCCATCGCACTGTTATCAATGGGAAGCGATCGAAAATCACAGGGAGGTCCTCCCGCACAAACAGCTCGAATTTTGGGTAACTGCTTCCACCTTGCATCTGTGACTGACCAGTTGCTGGCTGCCGCTCTGACCACCATGGTCTCATCCGCCAGAGAAGCCAGTAATGCCGAGAGGTGGCCGCCCGCTGAATAACCGAACAAGCCAACCTGCTTTGAATTCAATTTGAGTCGTTGAGCATTTTGATAAACCCAAACCATCGCAGAACGCACGTCATCGACCTGTGCTGGAAATTTATGAGTCGGTGCCAAACGATAGTTGATCGCTACAGCCACGATGCCTTCTTGCGCCAATAATCTCGAGTAAGTAGCGATTGTCCATTTGTCACCAGCAACCCAACCGCCTCCATGAATCACGATCACGACTGGGAAACCGTTTTCGGGTGGATCTGAAGCAGGTAAATACAGATCACATAGCCCTGCTTTACCTTGCTGTTCACTGAACCGCTGATCCTGCTCCACCGTTACGCGTTTGGCAGAGATTATTTTTCGGCTGCCACCGACTGCTACCTTGTTTAATTCTTCTGAATCCCCTGAGGCAGCCTTGGCGCCTGGTTCCGGTTCCGCCCGATTGGCCTCCATTTTCTGCGTCGTCGTCTCTTCCTGAACCGGAATATCCGCCCCATTTGATGCCAAAGCGTTGGCTGAAATGACCACGCTGAGCATCCCGACCAGCGTCCCAAGGGTGAAACTTCCAGCCGAAACGTAGGGTCTGTAGGGCATGTCGCGAGTTTTCAGGGCAAGCGGGAGGTGGGAGAAATCTAGCCGCACCGTATAATAGAGCGTTGCCCAGAGAATAGGGCAGACACCAAGGCCAGTCGAATCTCACCCCATCGGACTCTTCATCAATGTCAGTCGAACTAAACACCGTACCTGAGGCAGTAGAGGCGATCCGCCGCGGTGAGGTAGTGATCGTCGTGGATGCGGAGGATCGCGAGAACGAAGGCGACTACATCTGTGCAGCGGAGAAGGCCAGTCCTGAGGTTGTCAATTTCATGCTCAGCGGGCGGGGTCAACTGTGTGTGTCGATTCTACCGGAGGTCGCAAAGCGGCTCGATCTGAATCCGGTTGTGGTTCAGAATGATGCACCTTTAAAAACCGCCTTTCTGACACCGATTGATATCCGAGAGGCGAAGACCGGGATCACGGCCACAGAGCGTAGCGAGACGATTCGTCGACTAGCATCGCCCGAATGTTCCACGGATGACTTTGTCCGCCCGGGACACGTCTATCCATTGTTGGCGAAACAGGGTGGCGTACTTCGTCGTGCGGGTCACACGGAGGCGGCTGTCGACCTGGCTCGAATGGCCGGCTTGGCACCTGCTGCTGCTCTTTGCGAAGTTTTAGACGACGAGGGCGGACGTGCGACCCGTGATCGGCTTGGTGAAATCGCAACAGAAAAGAATTTAAAAATCATCAGCATCGAGCAATTGATTGCCCACCGACGCGTGAGTGAGAAGTTAATCAGTCGCGAGGCGGAAGCACAGCTGCCAACCAAATACGGCGACTTCAAAATTACCGTGTTCGGTGTTCAATACGAAACTCAGGAACCGATCGCACTCGTGTTTGGCGATCTTGCCGCTCCGGGACCACCACCTTTGGTGAGAATGCACAGCAGTTGCTTCACAGGCGACTTGGTCGCTTCACTACGTTGTGATTGTGGCGATCAGCTGCACATGGCGTTAAAAATGATCAGCGGTGAAGGACGCGGCGCGCTGGTTTACCTTCCCCAAGAAGGACGCGGAATTGGTTTGGCACAAAAGATCCGGGCCTATGGTCTGCAAGACAACGGATTAGACACAGTCGAAGCAAATCATGCTTTGGGGTTCAAAGCTGACATGCGTGACTATGGCATTGGGCTGCAAATTCTGAAAGATCTGGGACTCAGCGAAGTCCGGCTGCTGACGAACAATCCCAAAAAGACCGAGGCGTTCAATCTTCGCGGTTTCGACCTGCAGGTTGTCGATCAAGTGCCGATTGTTCCTCCGGTGAACGAGCATAATCAGCGGTACCTGGAAACGAAACGTACAAAGATGGGCCATCAGCTGCCCGACATGTAAGCTTTGCTCCGACACAGATTTGGAATCGGGGGCGGCACAAAGACACCTACCCACGACAGCCAGCACCACGGAGCTTTGGAGGTGCGAGCTTCGCGGCAAGTTGGCATTTCAATAAGTTGGCATTTCAAGGTGGAACGGTGACTGGGTAGAGCGGCGTGGGCGGGATAGAATAGGTGCGTAGCAGCCGATAAACGCGGGTGCCTCCGTCCGCCCCATGAAGAATTCGGTACTGCTCGTTCATGTCCACAACCGCTGAAAATGAATGGCTTCGACAGGTGACCGTCCTGGGCGTGGGGCTATTGGGTGGCAGCGTTGCCTTGTCCTTGAGACGTGCTTTGCCTCAGACCCGGTTGGTCGGTTTGGCTCGAACCCCGGAAAAGCGACATTTCTTGGCATCCAGCGGTATCGTGGATGCGACCGCCGAAACGATCTCGGAAGCCTGCCAGCACAGTGATGTGGTGGTCGTCGCCTCACCGGTGGATCGAATCTCAGAAATGGTCATTTCGGCAGCTGCAAGCTCACCACCGGAATGCTTGATCACCGATGTGGGTAGCACCAAACGCCAAATTGTGGCGGGTGTAGGCGAGGCCCCAACGGCGAGCAGAAAATTTGTCGCAGCCCATCCGATCGCTGGATCTGAGAAATCGGGTCCCGAAAACGCAACTAGCTCATTATTTGACGAAAAACTGGTCGTGGTGACACCCACAGAAACGACCTGCCCCAAACAGTTGGAAAAAGCCCACCAGTTTTGGCGGCTGACTGGCGGACAAACGTGTGAAATGACGCCATCTGAGCATGACACCCACTTGGCAGCGATCAGCCACATGCCACACTTGGTGTCCGCACTGGTTGCAAAAATCGCGTCTCCCGAGGCTCTGCCGCTGGCAGGCAGCGGATGGCGGGACATCACTCGAGTGGCAGCGGGCGACCCCACACTGTGGGCGGCCATCTGCAGCGAGAATCGCGCAGCCATCGGAAGCGAATTGAAACAAGTCGCAGAAGAATTGGAACGGTTGCGGCAAATGCTGCAAGACGCAGATGACACTGCCTTGTACCGATGGCTCACCGAAGCCAAAAAGATCAAAGAACAGTCTCCCTGAGACGCACTTGCATTGAATCACTCACAGGGTCTGAGAACATGCCTCTCTGGCAAATCGATATCTATCCGGCAGACGATCAAGTTGATCGTGAAGCCACACGGACAACCGAAGAAATTTCCGAACTCGGTCTAGGTGACCATGTGTCGGTCGCCTTTGCACGGAGTTTTCTCGTTCAAGGCGACTTTGCGATCGCAGAAGCGAATCGTCTCGCCGATACTCTGCTTTGTGATGCGGTCACCGAAAGGGCTGTGGTCGCAATCGCCGGACAGGACACACTGAACGAGCCTCCCGGAGCACAGACCACGCTCGTCAACGTGCTGCCCAAACCCGGTGTCATGGACCCTGTTGCAGCCAGCACCATCGGTGCCGCTCAAGATGCAGGCTTCGACGTACTCGCTGTCCGAACCATGCGGAAGTATTGGCTTGGCGATGTTGAAGTTACCACACTCGACTCAATCTGCCGTCGAGCGTTATCCAATGATGCTATCGAGCAGGTCATCGTCGGACCGCTGGAAATGGACCAGCTTGATATTGGAGCCCCATACGAGTTTGAACTGGTCACAATCCCGATTCGTGAACTCGACGACGAGGGGCTGGAACGCCTTTCCCGAGAGGGGCAACTGTATCTGACCCTGGTCGAGATGCAGACAATCCGATCCCATTTTGTTTCCTTGGGGCGAGATCCTACCGACATTGAGTTGGAATCGGTGGCACAAACGTGGTCAGAGCACTGCAGTCACAAGACCTTGGCAGGACGCATCCACTACCGCGGCCCCGGTCTTGATGAAGGTAGCCCGCTGGATGAACGACAATATGAAAACATGCTCAAAGAGACAATCTTTGCTGCAACCCAATCGATTCGACACACCCTGGGTGACGACGATTGGTGTGTAAGTGTGTTCAAAGATAATGCAGGCGTGGTGACATTTGATGATCGGTACCATGCGTGTTTCAAAGTTGAAACGCACAATCATCCGTCTGCTCTGGAGCCCTACGGAGGAGCTAATACCGGGATTGGTGGAGTGATCCGCGATCCAATGGGTACAGGAATGGGCGCCAAGCCTGTGTGCAATACGGACGTGTTCTGCTTCGCTCCGCCGGAAACCGATGTTGAATCGCTGCCACCCGGAGTGCTGCACCCCCGAACGGTCATGAAAGGTGTGGTTTCAGGCGTCCGTGACTACGGAAACCGAATGGGCATCCCAACTGTCAACGGCGCCGTGTACTTTGATCGTCGCTATCTCGGTAATCCGTTGGTGTATTGCGGCAACGTGGGAATGATCCCCGTTGGAATGGAAGAAAAAGAGGTCAAACCAGATGATTTGATCGTGGCACTTGGGGGCCGAACTGGGCGTGACGGAATTCACGGTGCAACATTTTCATCAGCAGAACTGACCAGCGAATCCGAGTCGCTTTCGGGAGGAGCTGTCCAAATCGGTAACGCGATCACCGAAAAAATGGTGTTGGATGTCCTGCTGCAGGCTCGCGACCGTGGCTTGTTCAACGCGGTGACCGACTGTGGGGCGGGAGGCTTCTCAAGCGCCGTCGGTGAGATGGGTGAAGAAGTTGGTGCGGAAGTTTGGTTGGAAAATGCACCTCTGAAGTACGAGGGACTGAACTATACCGAAATTTGGATCTCCGAAGCACAAGAACGCATGGTGCTGTCAGTCCCACCAGAAAACTGGGATGAACTCAAGGACCTTTGTGAAAGCGAAGGAGTTGAGGCGGCAATTCTGGGACGCTTCGCACCTACGGGAAGATTGCAACTTACCTACCACGGTCAGGTTGTCGGTGATATCTCGATGAGCTTTTTGCATGATGGGCGGCCACCTGTCGTGCGCGATGCAATTTATTCGCCAGCACCTGTAGAACCCCTTGAAATCCCGGAACTCTCGGCAGAAGAAAATCGTGAGTCCCTGTTGGCAGTCATGGGCAGTCTGAACGTCGCCAGCAAGGAATGGGTCATTCGACAGTATGACCACGAGGTACAGGGTGGCAGTGTTGTGAAACCGCTGGTTGGTCCTCAATGCGATGGCCCAGGTGATGCCGCAGTGATCCGCCCGCTGCTGGAAAGTAAACGGGGACTGGTAATCTCCTGTGGTATGAATCCGCACTACGGTGATTTCGATACCTATCACATGGCTGCATCGGCAATTGATGAAGCGATGAGGAATGCTGTCGCTGTGGGAGCCGATCCAACCAAGATCGCAATTCTTGACAACTTCTGCTGGGGATATACCGACCGGGCCGAAACCCTTGGCTCACTTGTGAGAGCAGCAATCGCTTGTCAGGACATGGCAATCACGCTGGGCACCCCGTTTGTAAGTGGCAAAGATAGCCTGAACAACGAATTCAGCTTTGATAATTCCGATGGCCAACGTGAAACCATTTCGATTCCCCCCAGCCTGCTGATCAGTGCCATGGGGCAAATTGATGACGTTTCCAAATCCATCACCATGGATGCGAAAGCTGCTGACAATATTGTGTTCATTGTTGGGTCCACCAACAATGAACTGGGTGGTTCCCACTTGTCACTGGTTCGTGAGCTCAAAGGTGGTGATGTGCCTCAGGTGAATTCGCTGATGGCAAAACAAACCTTCCTGCAAATTCATCAGGCAATTCAGAGCCGTTTGATTCGTTCGTGCCATGACCTGAGTGAAGGCGGTCTGGCCGTTGCTGCAGCCGAAATGGCAATGGCAGGGGGCCTTGGAATGAAGATTGACATTTCTGAGGCAGCGACCGAACTCAACACCACGCAACTGTTGTTCAGCGAATCCAATACGCGATTCCTTGTTGAGACCACTCCAGCGAACGCCGATGAATTTCAGCAATTGTTGCAATCTGCTGATGTTCCTGTTTGTCGCCTAGGTACAATTGAAAACAACAATGACCTGGTCGTCTCCCGCAACGCAGATGTCGTGATGCAAGTGAATTTGGAAGACGCAAAAGCTGCTTGGAAAAAGCCGCTTGATTGGTCCTAGGCCCTTCCACAAGTCGTGCATCAAACTCGCAACTATCCACCTCCCCTGAACACCCGCCATGATTTCAGCAGTCCAAGACGCGATCTGCACGGTCGTGATCTCGCGAGGTCAATCACGTAATCCTCAGAAGCGTGGGCTTGAGCAGGGGATCGCAGACGAAATCGGCAAACTCAAGGGAGTGGATGTACTAACGATCCCGCACCTTTACGACTTGCCGAAGACGAGTGATTCGTACCAAAAATTGTCGCAGATCGAAGGCGACTTGATCGTCGTGTCGTGGATCTACTCGCGAGCCGCTCACTGGATTCTTGACCGTAACGGAATCCAAGGACAAGTCGGACTCGTCGAAATTGGAAGTCCCGATGACGATGATTCGGACGACGTTGGATTGGAACAATCCAACTTGGGTGCCACCGATCCTGATTCCGAATCTACGGAACCCGTGGTCGACCGTGTCACCGACCTGTACCCCAGACCTGATCGAAAAGTTCACTGTATCGACCTCAAGGTCGAAAACGATCCCCAAGCGTTCATCGCTGAAATCAAACGTATCCTAGGCGTGGACGTCAGTTCTGCAGATACCTCGCTGCCAATTGTGGGCGGCCACCTTGTACAAGTTGAGGAACAGACCTCGAGACGCTGGTATCCAGTGATCGATTTCAGTCGCTGCACCAACTGCATGGAGTGTGTCGACTTTTGCCTGTTTGGTGTCTACGGAGTCGATGGCACCGAGAACATCCTCGTCGAACAACCCGACAACTGCCGGAAAGGTTGCCCCGCGTGTAGTCGTGTCTGCCCTGCAAATGCTATCATTTTCCCGCAGCATAAGGCTCCTGCGATTGCTGGTGCAGAAACGGAGGGTGATGAAGGCTTCAAGATAGATTTATCACAATTATTTGGTGCACCGAATAAAAACGAGGATCCGATCGAGACAGCCGCGAGGGAGCGTGATGAGCAACTTCTGCTGGTGGGCCGTGACACCATTGGTATCGATGAGCAGCTTAAAAAACGGCAGGCAGACCTGAGTGCTTCGCCAAAAGATGGGCTGGATCGCTTGATTGATTCCCTTGATGAATTCGATCTTTAGTCGATTGCTGAATTTCCTCAACTCAGCAATCCGGGCGGTATGTTTTTTCGATGTAAACTTCAAGCCGCTGACGTCCGATAGCACATGTAGGTTTTATTACATTGGAGCTAGCTGTGCAGCAACGTCGATCCTCCCATATCTACCGTCGCTGCTGCTTAGCGATACTCATTGCTTCGACCTCTACATTTGCTGGCAACGAATCAGTCTCGGCTGCTGAGCCACAAGTCCCACCCATGCTGCAGATTCCTGCGGAGCGGTCGGGCACAAATGTACACGACAATTCTCCTCTGAACTCGACGTTGAAGATCCGGATCGCCCGACGTCCTTGGCTGCTAGAAAAGCTTATGACGCCAAGCGCGAAGCCATCGATCAAGATGACTCCGCCGAGACCGCCCACTGCGATACCTGACCCACCATCCATGTCTCTAGTTGTTCCCGAAAGTGGAAGCGGCTGGGTGACTCGCGGTCGCGTCAAGACTCACGTACCGAACTACGTCGACCTGAAGATCACTCCTAAGCAGACCGACCCACCGGCGGTTTCGAGCGAAGATCTGGGTGCTGATCAACTGACACCGCAAACCAAGATGCAGAGTGTCACACAGGAATCGCCACGTTCAAAAAAAGATAGTGCTTCAGCGACGGGCACTACTAAATCCGGCGAGAACGAAGCGACTGCCACCGTCTTATCAGCCACAGAATTCGGGCAAACGGCGACTGAAAAGACCGTGACCGGCGCTTCGGCTCAGGCAAGTGAGACAGTTCAGCAAGCGGGTACTGACAAGAGGTCCACGCTGGAGCTCAAGGGAACGAAGCCCAACGAGAGCCAATCGCAGATCGGTGAAAAGTCGACTGCGACACTCAAAGGCAGTGCGGTGATTGTTGGAGAGGGCGACGCGTCAGCAGAAGCCAGTGCTGATGTCAGGCCCGACGATTCAAAAATGACTCCTTCGGAACAGTTCGCTTCGCCCGAGCAAGGCGGAACACCACCGGCAGACTCGGAGCAGGTAGCGGAAGCTTCGCAATCGGACAGTGAATCAGTTGCCAGCACAGAAACGGAACAGAGCGAAGCTGACTCATCGGACGGTGACCGAGATCTAACAACTGATAAGAAGACAAGCGAGACTGCGGTTGGCAAACTCAAGCAGGGAGGCACCGCTGAGCCTCGAGGAACTGAGTCTGGACCAACTGAGCCTTCAAAAGCTGAGCAAGCAGCGGCTGATCCGAGTAGTGATGCGGTCTCAAAGAAAGACGATGTCGTTAAAGTTCGCAAGCTGAGGCTACAGGCAGACGGGACTGTCTCAGACAAGTCAGGCTTAGCGGAAAGCGAGGCGAAGTCACTTGAGGTAGAGGAAGAGGCAAAGAAAGAGCCGGCATCGCAGTTCGTTAGCAGCGACAACCCACTTGCCACTAAACTCGACTACACAGGACGTCCTGCCGAGCCAATCAAACTGACGCGTTCAGTGACACGAATGCGGAATACGATCAGGCAGGGGTTGCTGTATCACTATTCCAGACCAGAAGCTGCCAACGAGCGAAGCAATTGGGGCATGTTGCACTCGATCATGGTATTTGGGGCAGATACGAAAATCCGTGTCAACAACCGCAAGTACAGTGCAATCGCTTGGATCGCCGGGAATAACGCATGCAGAGGGCAGCGTTTGCTAACGACTGAAAACGACGCCATTGCCGCTCGCAGCGGTGTCGGTCTGCAGGGTCACCAAGCTCAGTTTCTTGCGGTCTTCTCGCTATGCGATGTGCCACTCGACTACCCTATCTACGCCTCAAACGAGAAATTCTCAATACGCGAGATGGTTGAGTCAGAAATGCTGGCTTGCCGTTCCGGGGAAGAACTAACCTTCTCGCTGATTGGTTTATCCCACTACCTTGATACTGACACCATCTGGCTCAATGCCGATGGGGAAACGTGGAGTTTCGAGCGTTTGATCAAGGAAGAGCTGTCACAGTCCATTGTGGGGGCAGCTTGTGGTGGAACGCACCGACTGATGGGTTTTGCCCATGCTCTACGAAAAAGACGTGCTGCCGGCAAGCCAATCACCGGCCAGTGGAAGCGAGCCGAAATCTTCATGAAGGATTTCGAGAAATACGCCTATCGCCTGCAGAATCGTGATGGCTCAATGAGCACCGATTGGTTTGAGGGTCGCGAGGACAATGGTGATATGGATCGCAAGGTTCAGACCACAGGTCATATGGTCGAGTGGCTACTCACGATTACTCCTGACTCCAAGCTGCAGGAACCACGCCTGGTCAATGCAGTGCGTTTCTTGGCCAACACCATCTACACCGAACGCGGACACGATTGGAAAATAGGTCCCAAAGGTCACGCATTGCGGTCGCTCGCGATGTATTACGAACGTGCTTACGGTGGCGATAAGGCATGGCAATCAAGTTCAGTGGCAAAATCGGGCAGTCAATCCCGCCGTTGATCATCTTTTGAGTTGTTTGGCTGTCCGCGACACGTACCATCGACTAGAGTATTGACATCCTGTCCCGTTTCTTCCTAGGGCTCGGCTGTCGATGGCAACGCAACGACTGACCAAACACAACTCCGCCATGGTTTCCTCAGCCATAGCGCTACTGCAGGCTCG
>Ga0315331_10001953_pt1 | contig 15588 bp, 9 predicted proteins | sample M160m34915metaG_FD_203456 | JGI IMG/M metagenome (GOLD analysis project Ga0315331, IMG submission 203456) | Ammonia-oxidizing marine archaeal communities from Monterey Bay, California, United States - M1 60m 34915 | ecosystem: Environmental > Aquatic > Marine > Intertidal zone | place: USA...
AGTGGGACAGACGCGCTAGATAAAGTTCCATCCTCAGAATATCTATTCTGACTTTCACGCATTGCTCCACCTACGATGTTTTTACCGTACGCATAAAAGAAAGACTTAAGCTGCCATACTAATGCAGTGTATGGATTAGATGCCCAAACAGGTCTTTCAGCTGCATTGGGTCTAACAATAGATTCTTCTACAAATCTACCTAAAGCTTGTCGTACACGTGCCCCTTGTGGAGAATCAAAACTACGCCCATTCTTTACCCAATGTTCTATATCTGCCCTAGAGACCCCCAGCTCTTTAAGGTGTCGAGTAGCTCTAGCTGAACCATCAGCTGCTTTACGTATTAAGAACTGTTCCCCCATACCTGCAGCAAAAGTCCTAGTAAAGTTTGTATACCACTCCAACCCTATCGCTCTAAAGAATAAATCTGAATAATGCTGTGCTTTAGGTGTCATAAACCCAAGCTCATTAGCCTGCATAACACTAGTATTGATAGAATCAAAGCTTATTACCCCTACGTCCCTGGCAAATTGTTGAGCTTCTTTAGTATCAGTAAAGTATTTACCTATCTGTTTAACTCCAGTTCTAAGGTTCTCAATAGACAAATCTTTAGATCTAAGTACAGGACCCGCTAAATCTGGTAGAGAAGCTAAAGTAGCAAAAGTTAAATAAGTAACTATGTTAACTGCTAACAAAGCACTATTTATCTGACGCATTGCGGGTGACATATTTAAGCCTGTTTTACCCAACATAGCTTTTACTGCATCTCTAGCTGCGCCTCTATTCTTTTCATCTGGTATACGTAACAACATAACTTCTGTTGCTCTCCACCCATCAACTAAATCTCCTACTTTTTTACTCTCAAAAGCTTCCCTTAAGCCTACGCTTTGTTTAGCTATATTATTTTTGTCTGCCCTAGTAAGAACTGTTTGAGACTTCTCTTTGTAGTCAAGTTTCTTTGTCATGTCTTCTACATACTTACGTATAGAAGTATTTGCGGACTCTAAAGCCCCAATTTGACGTAAACGTTCGTTTGGTATTTTCTTAAAAAACTCTGCTCTTTCTTCAGTCATACCAATAGCTACATCGGCTACATCGTTTTTAACATTATCTGGGTTATCTTCTTGTTCACTAATAAGTGTTTCTACAATTTTTGCAAAGCTTTTACCTTCTCCAGGGCCTTCTGGATTAAACTCAGTCAGTAGAGCAACTAACTGCGCTTGCATGTCTTTACTAGCTTGTAGCTCAGCTATAGCAAGAATACGAGGATAGAAATTCTCACGTTTAAATACTGTCTCATCAATACCTCGTACATAAGTTTCATAGAAATTATCTAAGAACCTACGTACTTTTTGAGCATCTGGTGATAATGTACTGATATCTACATCTTGTTCAGCCTCTTGCAATATCGTTTCAAAAGCATCTAGGTCGGGTACAGTCTTCCCAAACATGGTTTGTTTAGTAGGGGCAATACTCCAAAGTTCATTAAGCCTTTGATAAGTCAAAAGCACACGTGCATTCAAATGCCCTGGCTTGTCTTCTGTTTGAGAAGGAGAATAAAAAACAGCTGCTAGTTCTGGACTAAATTGTTTCAAGTAGTTATGCGCGGGCTGTAGGAAATAAGCTACAGACCAATGCCTTTTATCATTGGGCATTAATTCTTCTTTAACTTCTAAAGCATCTATAACTTTACGTTTAATTTGTTGCACAGCTTTTTTAGGCATAAAGTTTTTAAGGCCTTTGGCTGCTTCATCTACCATATCTCGTATCGTTACTTTATTCTCATAAGTGAGATCATTAGTAAGAAGCCCATCTTTATAGGCTTTAACTGTATCAGTAACATACTCAGTAAAATCTGGATTCTGCCTAAACCTAGCCTGCATAACTTGGCTAAGACCTTTAAAGACTGCTCTAAGTTTGTCTGCAAGACGTTTAAAGAAACTTTCTACTGCATTTGTGGGCTTTTTAGATTCATTTAATAGCCAAGTACCCATCTGATCTGAGAACCACTCTTCAAAGCCTGCTTCATTGTTCTCATAAACATTAGTGCCTCCAGCCTCTGCTAGTCGTTTTTTATCAGCTTCAAAAGCTTTCATAAGCCTGTCTTTAACAGCTTTTTTGTCTAAAGAAGCATTGAGTTCATTATTAAAGAGTACGTGTCCTAGTTCATGACCTAAAGTTAAAACTGCTTTTGTAAGCTGTTCTTGAGTAGCATTCTCAGGAACATTAATAACTATGACATCCGTATCTGCAAAACTTATGTACCTACCAAGCTTTCGATTGTTTATCATGTCTTGCACTTGAGCTTTTACAACATCATTAACAGATACTTCAGCATCACCTATTGAAATAGTCTTATCTATGTTGAGTCCATTTTTTAGCAGGCTTTCTGCAGTATGTATTTTTAAATTACGCCCATACTTAAACTGCTCTGTAAGTATCTTAGTTAATTGAGGCTTTAATCCACCAATAATATTGTTCCAATCTTGTCCTATCTCTACTTGGGTAGGTTTTAAAGGTTTTAGAACTTTACGAGAAAAAGGATCTGTAACAGTAGCTTGTGCTTCTAGTTCAATCCTACTCAAAGGTATGGCATTAGGGTCATTGTCTAGATCTAAACTAGTCTGCTGGAAGTCTCCTTCTATACCTTTAGCTGGATCCGTTGTATCAACAAAATCACTCGGGTCCTCTAGCCCCTTATTTAACTGGCGCTCTAAGGCTCTTTTTCTATCCACTTCTGTTGGATCTAAAACATCTGGTGGGTAGAATTTAGTATTAGGGTCTCTGTTGGGGTTTGCATAAAACTCTTCAAATGCAACTTCTATTTCACGCTGATGTTTAGCCTCTAATTGATTTAGCTCTTGTTGTAACTGTGCATCAGTTGGGTCTGTAGGGTTTTGTATTTCAGACCTGCCTTCTTGCGCTTGACGTAGTGTTACAGGTGCCCCGCCTGACTCATATATAGGAGCATCCAGCATATTTGCCCCTTCATATAAAGTTCCTATATTCTCATTCAAGAAATTTGTAGCGGGGATACCATTATATAAAAGAGTCGACCCAATTTGGCCCAATGCCTCAATGGCTTTATTAAAACCATCTGCAATCCTGCCGCTGTCTCTAGTAAACGGGGCACCTTCATTCATTTGATTCATAGATATACCTAGATTAACTAGGTTACCCATATATACATTACGGACTGTCCCAGAAGCATCTTCCACAGACCACCCTGGGGTTTTATTTTTTACTGCGGGAGATTGTCCTGCGGATTCCATCATAACTGCTTGAATCCTTCCCGCGTCTATTGGTGGGTTATTGCCAGGTAAAGCATCTTTAGGTTCAGACACCATACCCCAAGTGCCATCTGGGTTTTGTCTAGGAGTAATACGTACATTTGGGTTGCTTCTAGCGGCACGTTTGTACGCGTTTAAAAACTGATAGCTTAGTTGGTCTAATACCCCTCTTACACCGGGGGTATCTTCTACATTGTTGTACCCTAAAAAGAACTTTTCATTTTCTGCTCTAGTATCTAGAACTTGATTAGCTCTTTCATCGTCCATACCTTGAGTTTCATCGGGCTGTTTAACCTCAAATTTCATTTGATTTTGGTCTAACTGCCCTTGCTGTACCTCAGTTTCTGTACGTCCTTTCTGTTGTTGTTGGGTTAAAGGTTTAGCTACAGTTTGCTCTGCGGTGCCTTCTACAACAGTCATACCCGCAATGTTTTGTACTTCTTGTTCTTCACTAGTTACATCATCTTCAAAAGTAGCTTCACCATCTTCGTCGGTCATATCTCTGACTTTGACATCTTCGGCTTGGTTAGCTTCTACTCTTTTGTTTACTGCAACTTCTTTAGACTCGGGTTTTATACTTGGATATTTTTCTGTATCAGGGAATCGTTTACGCGCATGTGCTACGACCTTATCCTTATTCGCCATAGAAGTAGATTGAGACCAGACTACATGCCCTGCTTTGTTGGTAACCTCTACAACAATATCGTGTTCAGGGTTTTGAGTTTCTGTATACCCAAGCGCTTGTCTTAAATACTCTTCAGAAAACCCAGACTCAGCTGCCCCATCTACCAAATCTTTATATAAAGGGTTGTTAGAGTCTAACAACATAATTCCAGACCCGTTAGGGTCTCGAACCAGCTGTATTCTAGCCAACTGTTCTTGAGTTATGCCTTCAATGTTTCCTAGGTCTTCAATTACATCATTAGTAAGAGCGTCTATTACGTCTGCTTCAAAACCATCTGTAGGCAACCAAACAGCTGCAGTTTCCGCACCTGGATCAAGTAGTGCGTTAACTTGGCTAGCAGTCCATTCCTTTGGTTCTGGTATAACTCGACCAAGCCCACCTTTTTTAGCAGCAATCTCTGCTTCTTCTTTAAACCCACCTATTTCAGAAAGTCGTCTAGCTTCCCCTATAACATTAGCTGCTGCTGTAGCCGGTGCTCTAGCAGCACCACCAGCAAAGAACCCAGCAAAAGCAGATTCTGCTCTACGTAAATTGGCTTCAGTGTCAGAATACTCAGGGTCAATTGCAAATCGCTGCTGGATAAATAGTTCTTCTTGGGCAAGTTCAGTAAGACCTTCAGTAGAAGCTCCTTTAACAAATCCCCCACCTAATCCTTTAGCTATCTCCAACATAAATCTAGAAGAATCAGGGTCGCCAGTTTTAGCTACTTTAGCGGCTGCGCCTTTAAATAACGCCCCCACAAATAGTTTTTCACTTAAAGTTCCTATTATTGCTTGAGGGATACCAAGACCTAATGCTGCTGCAGCTTCTTCATCTGTTAACTTATACCCCGCTTCATCATACTCACTAAGGGCTTGAGCTGATCCAACAACATACTCTTGCCCACCAGCACCAGCCCAAAATCCATACTGCAAAGAAGTTCCTGGCCCTTTAGGTGCAGCAGTTTTTGCTGCGTTAAGCATACTGGGGTATTGGCCTGCTTTTTTCACAGTAGCGTATGCAGAATTTAATATAGCTTGCTCATTAGGAGTTAAAGCATCCCCTACTCCACGTTTAAAATTAACATCTTTTTTTAAGATATCAGTAACAATCTCTCTAGTAACTTTTTTACCTGTGGCTCCTAAGACTCCTTTACCTACTACTTGGACAGCAGCCCCAGTCAAACCAGACCCGACAGAACTTAGTGCCATAGGGGTAAATTGCCCTACGGATTTTATTACTTGGTCATAAAAACCACCCCAAGTGGGGGCATCTATAAATTCTTCAAATGTGCCCATAGAATTTAATATGTCACCAGAAGCTTCTTCTTGAAGTCTAGCTTTATTAAGCCTGGTCTCTGCCGCCTCCGTATTACCACGTAGAAGGCTTGGTATGGCCATAAACTGATTGCCCATGGCTTCAAGCTGCAACGTGCCTGCAGTTACAGAATCGCTCCAGATTTCTCCAGTAGTTAAAGGGGCACCTCGTGTAGTAGGACTAGGCATTTGCGCTGCTGCTTCTCTACCAGCAGTTGATCGCATAGAAACTTCTAAAGCTGCCTGAAGGGGACCCCTTGCGTCTTTAGTAAGAGTAGGGGTAGGTATAGTAGGGGTTGGGGTTTCAGCAGAAGAAAGCCCTTTTATATCTGCTACAAGCTGTTGATATAGTATGTTGTTATTTGATTCAGCCACACTATTTCAAATTCCTTTGACGGCGTAACTCATGGGTGGGTGCAATAATACTAAATAACATTTTAATACCTAGCTCTCCGCCTATAGCGTCTCCCATCTGGCTTGCAGATATTTTATTACCCTCTGGAGCTAAAGAAGCATCATTAAGTAAATGGAAATGAGCTACTTCGTTATAGTCATCGGTCATACGACCAGATGCATCTACCGCCATTATCTTACGGTCTATCTCAAACCCTCCAGCTCCTACACTAAAGTCCGCGCCAAACCAACCCATAATAGTTCTAAATAAAGTTTGATTATCATTAGAAAGTTTTTGAAGGATAGGGCGAAGGGCGAAACTAACATCCGCCTGCATGTCATCATAGTCTGCTTTTTGCTTGGGTCCAAAATTACCAGCTTTAATGTTTTCAGCTATTTGTCTACCTTGAGAACTAAGGTTCTGTAAATAAGGAGCTGCCATATCAGAATTTATATCAGAAATATCTCCTGCCATAATTAACTCATGGAAAGTAGTACTTTCACGAAATTCTCGTTGTGACTTACCATATTCACTTAAGTCATTTATAGTATCTAATCTACGTTGCTTTTCTTTCCCTACATCAAACTCTAGCCTAAGTAATGAAGTAGTATTAGACTGCCCAGTATTAAATATTTTTTCCCAGCCTTGAGCTATCTTTTCATTTTCTTGTTCTAATTTTGCCCACTCTAACTGCATTTCTTTTTCCCAAGTGCTGTAATCCCCTGTAGCGATGAATGCAGGAAAAGTATTAGCAAGGACTCTATATATTGGATCATTTTTATCAGTAGCTGCCATCCAATTAGTTACATAGAAAGCCCGCTCTATATCCTGCAGGTCTTGCAAACGTTTTTCTTTGTCTGCTGTAAATTTAACTAGGTTGGCTTGTGCGTCCTCACGTAGAGTACCTAACTTCTCTACTTCTTTTTCTATAGCAAAAATGTCATCTTGAGTTACAACCGGATTCTCGGTCGCTTTTAATACAACAGAAGTATCTATTTTATTTACCTCTTTAGGGTTAACCCCCGCATTAATTTTGTCTTGAGGTGTAATAGTAGGTGGTACTAAGGCTTGCATATCATCAGCATATTTAAGCGCAAAATTATATGGGTCTGCGTAGTATTCTTTAAAGGCCTTCGGGTTCTCTAGGAATATTTTTTCTAGCTGCTTATTAGAAGTTTGTTCCCCGTAGAACTTTTTAACTACATCTATTTCTGCTCTTTCTATTTCAGTAAGCCCTTTCACCCCTGGTTCCCAAGCGTCCCCTTCTAAATACTCTAACCTATTAACTATTTCAGGGTCAGTAAGATCCAACCTTGACCAATGGCCTCTAAGTTGATCCGTTTTATCATAAAGGGCTGTTTTAACATTAAACTCACTAGTAGCTTTTGCAGCTCGCATTGCATTCCTACCATCTTTGATACTGCCACTTTCAAACTGTACTTTACTGATGCCGAATGGGTATGGTTGTTCAGTAAAATCTTGTACCCAATCCCCTGCAAATTGAGGGAATTTGTCCTTGAGTAATTTTTCTATTTTATAGTTGCCTGGACTAGGTTTACCCAAAGCCCCTATGTGTACAGGAAGTCGTTTGTTCAGTTCCGTAAAGCTATAAACTTTACCTTCGGGTTCATCTCCAAACTTAAGATGTTGTTGGGGCACTACTGTAGGTTCAGTAATAGATTCTGCTTCCGATGCTGCAAAGCCTTTATTTAGTTTTACAGCTTCTTCTCCAAGCTCTTTAGTTATACCTATAGCAGCAGCAGCTTTAGGGTTGTTTGTGTATTGTTCAGCTGCTTTACTTATTGCTTCTTTTCTCCTAGCGTCTGCTTCCACACTTCCATAATAAGTGCTCTCTACAGAACCTTTATCAAAACCACGGGTTTTATTTGCCCATACTGAAATCCAAGCTCTTTCTGACGTATTAAAGTCTTCAAGGCTAGCAAAGTCACCAGGGGTTGTAGTATCAGAATCTGTTGAAGCAGTTTGATTTTTTTGACTTTCTTGAAGGTTAAAATCTTCTCTGGCTTTTTTTAGTCTAGCCTGCGCTTCTTCCTCACTTATAATACCTTGGTCTACTGCAATATTTAAAAGTCGTTCTTCATTAGCCTCACGGCTAGGTGCATCTAAATCTAAACCCGGAGTGCCCCCCTCTACAGTATCCATATACGCAGTATCTCTACGCATATTGGCTCGCTGCATAACTCCACTTATATAGCTACCAAAATCTTGATTCTCTACAGAATAAGGCATAGCATCAAGGGTGCTTGCTGCCACTGCATCTGATCCGCCTTCTTTAGCTATTTCTGAAACAGGCTTACCTCCCCAGGTTGTATCTGCATTATATAATTGCACATTACCACTACCGTCTTCACGTAATGTACGAACTACAGGCTTATACCCAGATATAGAAGTCCCGTCTTCTGAAGTTATATCAACTGGTACCGATTCATTCTCGGCTAGTCTTTTACCCCTACCTAATATATAAGGAGCATAGCCTGTATTATTCCTATAGGTATTAGCGTCCATCGTACCAAAACCTTCTTGTATAGTACTGGGGCTATAATAATTGTTAAAATCCCTTTCTTCCTTAGCTCTATTGTAAAAGTCTTGAAAAGCTTCTCTAGAGTCGAAGTTAGGAGGTATATAAGTTGCGTCTTCTAAAGCTTTTTTAGCCTCGGTATCAAGTTTTAAATCATACTTCTGGGTCTCAGCATTAAGGTTAACAGCCCAGCCAGCTGCATTATCGGTACGCACTTGCTTGTTATAAGCGCCCATTTGAGCTGCGTCCCTAGCAGACGTCGGATTACTCATAACGGCACCCGCGTTTTCGAACATTCTGCCTAACCAATTATTCTGAGCCATATCTAACCTATATCAAAAATGCTGCTGCAAGCATTGCTCCTGCGCTACCCACCATTTGCCAAGTTTGCGCTTTATGTTGCGCTCTTGCATTCTGGTATGCGTTTTTACGCTGCACTGCATTTTCTCCCGCTGCTCCTAATTGAGACAACGAGCTTCTGTTAACACCTTGACCTATATTTATAAGGTCACCTAGTAATCTTTTATTTGCATCTCTTTGGGCTAAACGAGCATTATTTACGCCCCCGGCAAGATTAAGCGCCGCACCCCTTTGTTCTGCTCTTTGCGTTTCTCTAGCTTGTACCGCAGTTTGGGTTAATCCAAATCTAGATCTATTTCTTGCTGCTGCTTCGCTTGCTATTCTTGCTTGTTCTGGTGCGTCTTCTCTAGCAGCATCTATCAAAGAAGTATCATTTCTAGCTGCAATAAGAGCTTCTTCAAATCCTCTATAATTTTTTATATAACGCTCGTGTTGCCCTGTAGCTACATCCGCCATAGTTTTATCTGGGTCACTAACTGTTGGCAACTGGCTAGCGGAATAATTCTGATTAGTAGAGAAATCTATGGTGCCAATAGCTGGCCCTTTATTTCCACCAGGGCCTCCCGGTGACGTAACTTTTTCTACTTCAGTCCTAGGTTGATTAGGCATCTTACCTGGAATCTTAGTTGGATTAAAGTCACGTGGGTCAAGACCATACTTCTCCATTAAATGAACAGGCATTTCACTTAAATGCGAGATGGAGTTATTCATTACGCCTAACATTAGCTGTGCTTCGTCCAATCAGTAAACCCGCCACCGGGTTTAGTACTTCTAGTACCTGTTTTAAATCCACCTAAAAGGCCATACCCACCTCTTTGTATCATTTCCCCAGTATTAGGGTCTATGCTGAAACCTTTATCTGCCATCTTCCAATCGCCGGTCTCGCTGTAATTTTTAATGCCTTGTTTAGCTATACTCGTACCTATATCAAAAGCTGCTTTACGCCTTGCTAACCTAACTGTTTGTTTTCCTTTCATTTTAGCGAGGTCTTCTGACATAGCTAATTTAGAAGCTTTAGCGAGAGCATCCCCGGCATCTGCTTGTTGTCCTCTAGCGGTACCTAAGACGCCAACTTGGTCATCTATTTTTACGTTTTTCGCTACAGTATTAGCATCTAGCAACTGCCCTACAGCACCTTCGGCTAAGTCTGCGCCGGTACTTACACCTTCCGCCACAGTTAAATTTGCTCCATCCCCGGTCAAAGCTTGATAGGTATCTGCTCCAGCCCTACCTCTAAGAGTAGATGCAACGTCTTCTTTAGCCGCTTTATCTCGCATTTCTACAAGTAAAGGGTCATACGTTTTTGCAAAGTAATCTGCATCGGCTTTTGCTATTGCAGCCTGAGTTTTTTCTGTCTCAGACGGTTTGTATTCTGATTGTTTTGGTTTACTACCCATCGTTAATAACCTCTCTTACATAAACTTTTGTATCTAACTGCCACCCGTTAGCTAGAGCATATTCTTCCATTTCCGGGACAGAAGAACGTGCTTCTATAAAACTACATCCTAATGCCTTGGCTACTTGATCAAACCATTTATAGTGGTCAATCCAATTATGTTTACCTTGCTCATAAGTATACGCTATCCAAATGAGTAAAGTTTTATTTCCTGTAAATTGATCTATTTCGGTGCTTAAAACTAAAAATCCTATAGGGGACATAAACAAAGTAGCCCTTTCGTTTACACACTCGCTGTAGACATCCTCAGGTAAAAAAGTAAGCTGGGGGTTTTCAGATAAAATCTCTTGTATGCCATCCCGCACAATATTCCAAACCTCCCTTATATCAACAGGTTGAGGAGCTGAAAACTTCTTACTCTTGCCTATCGGCACTACTGTGTCATTCATATTAATAATCTATTTCTTTCCCATATCTTTTGTATCTGTTCCTAGAACTAAGCCCTACTCCTTTATATTTTACTAGACGTTTCACACCTAAATCGCCTCCACGCGCACGAAGTTCAGCTGCGGACACTTGTTCATTAAATAGTCCTAAATAATCTCCAGCGGCAGAAGGATCACTCCATTCTCTAGCAGGGATCCGTAATAGTCTGTACAAAGTGCCAAAAATAATCCCGTCCCTGTAATCATTAGAAAACGCCGTACTAATGTTATTAGTTGTACGCGTAGGTTTTAAAGCTACAGATAGCTGTATACCATTTACAACTTTAGAATTAGGGATAGGTATAACCCAAAATGTATCTGCATTTTTCTGTAGGTACACTTGAGGTTTAGTAGAACGGTCTCGCCAATCGGGGTAGTTAAGCTCTAAACTTCTTGGGCTAATGGGATCTAAATCGTCCCCGTCATGAGTCATCCAAAGGATACTATGTACAGAAGTGCCTGTAGGTTGATCAAAATCATACTCATACACCCCTGAAATAGTAGTAATCGGATCTAAGTCTTGCACATAAGCTTTTGTTTTTTCACAAAACTCAATAGTAGCTGCGCGCAAGTTAGATTCTACTACGGAGTCCGGGCACCCCGGAACATAAGGTAGTATTTCTTTGACTAACGACTCATAAGAAGCCATCTAGCTTACCCCACTGGTAATGTCTGTGGCGGTATAGATGCTGTATTTAATTGGTCCTGGTTTGGACTAACATTAAATTGCGCTTGTCCCCCAGCACCTAAGCTGCTAGAAAACAATTGAAAATGTGTACCCGCTCTTTGTTGATTACCCGCATACTCTGCATCTTTTAAGTAACACCTAAATAATACATAGTCGATAATTGCATTCGCAAAAACATCGTCCACTGCAATAGTAGCACTTGTGTTAGCTAAATCGGTCGGTGCTCCAGAGTAAACAATCTCTAGGAAAGTACTTGTAGTAGATGCCCCTGGGTAAACATAAAATGCCCTAGGGTCATCTTCATCAAAAATGTAGTGTTTTACTGTAGTAGTATGCGCTGCGTCTCCAGAAACCGTTGGATCATGCCAATTAGGTTCCTGTGTGTTTAATATGTCTGCGTCAACCAGTCTTACTGCTCTTTTACCTGTAGCACTTCCACTAGCTGCGGACATATTCCTTGTAACTTTAATAAGCCTAAGGCCACCTGATGGTAGTGACTGTTTAGTCCCAACTACACACGCCATGTTAGCAGTAGTTGCCGTAGACTCGGGTCGAAGATTACAAACTTCTCTTTGTGCGTCATTAATATATCGTAGCAACTCCGCTTCTGGCCAACGAATGCTCGTTGTGTCCTGAAGGATGTCTTGTATACGAGATATTAAATTGGCTCCTGTTAATGTACCGGCCATAATTTTACCTCGTTAATTACTCAGCTTTTTCTTCTTCCCCTGCTTCTTCTTCTTGTACGTAAGCTTCGTTTACGTCTGGCGTGCTAGGATCGTCGGCTACGTAATGCCCATCCTCGTTCCTAGCTCTTGTCTTTTTTGCAGTAGTTTTAGCTTTCGCTTTTTTAGCTTTCGGTGCTGCTTTAACTGGCTCTTTAACTTCAACTGCGCCTTGCTGTTGAGCTTGAAGCCCTAAGTCATCACCTACTTCGCGTTCTTCACCTGCTTTTAAAAAGATAGATGCGCCCCAAGTAGTAGTAACATGGAGATCTGTTTCTGATTTAATTTTCACTTTTTTCTCCTAAAAAAGAGTATTAATAAAAGCGAGTAGCCCCGAAGGGCTACCCACAACCTGTGCTCTAGTAAGCAACATCCAACCTTACGATACCAAAGTCTTCATTCTGACTTGAGACGTCTGAATAATAAACTGGTTTCTTAAAGCCAAAAATCTTACCAATAGAGATACCATTCTGGTTTCCATAGTCGAAAGTATCTTCGACAATTTCTGGAAGACCGATATCAGCCATCGCAAGCCCTTGCGCTCCAACAAATAGGCATGAAGAACCATCAACATCAGCATCGGCCCCCCACTTGTATCCGTTAGAACCAGCATTACTAGAAGTTCCTGAAGTCGCGCCACTTGTATTAAACACGTGTCTGAATTCATGAACCATAATGCCGTCAACCATTAAGCTTGAAGAACCTGAGAACAATTCGTTACTAGGTCCTCTTACTCCAGCATTCCTAACGTTAGCTAAGAAGTCTGAATCAAGTTTAAGGTCAGCCATTACCTGAGGTGATACAAACAAGTGGTATACCTCTTCGTTTCCTGCGCCTCTTAAGCCTCTGATGTAATTATCTTTGGCATAAGCTTTAAGCTGAACGATAGCTTTATAATTTAAGGAGTCAGCTGCTGCTACTGCAGTAACGTCTCCTGTTGTTATAGCGCTAGTTCCAGCATCCCACCTTCTATGTCTACTAGAAGTAGGAGCAGATACGTCGCCAGAGAATGCAAGATCACTAAGATTTTGACCTGAACCCAGGGTATTTCTTAATGCGCCGTTATTCTTAACGCCGTATGAAACACCAGCCATCGTTAAAAACGCTAACTGGTCGATACGATCTGCCATTGCATAAGCAAGTGCATCTCTTGAGTGCTCACGGAAGTTGACAACCGATTTTTGATCAGCAAGCCTACCAGCTAGTCTGTTTGCAAATCTTAATTGATCTAGTTGAACAACGATGTCGTACGCTCTTAATGCTTCCTCATTACCTTCGAGAGTGTTGTCTCCAACGATACCGTCACCTGTCATGTCAGCAAGAAGAGTAATTACTGCTCTTGCGCCTTTTTCAGATTGGGTAAGTTCAGATATTCTCTGAACCATAGCGTTAGGTCCACTACCCGCAAATTGGTTAATGAAGGACATATTTCGAGCAACACGCCAGAAATCACGTGACCAGATAGTAAGCTGTTCGCTGGTCAGTGCGCTAAAATTAGTATTAGCCATTTATATACTCCAATTTAAGTTAAAAACTAACCGACTTTTGGGGCGATATTTACCCGTATACCCTTTATCGTTGGGGCTACGACATCGTATTTTTTACAAGAACGACCTTGACCAGATTAACGCCGTGGTAGGCGAATACGTTTTTTATCCTATACGACTAGGGTTAGATATCGTTCTAACGGACGAAGTTATATAACATCGTATCACACTTTTACCCAAAGTCACCACGCATTCGTCTTAGTGTATCTTCAGGTAAGGCACCAAACTCGTCATCAGAAAGTACATTTACATCTGCGACACCTTTACGTTTGGATGTGCTTTCCCCTTTCATCTTTGGGGGTTGTGATTGCGAAGCCTGTAATTTCTTTTTAACCGCTGTCTTTTTCCTTTTTTCTACAACAGCTTTATTTTGTTCATTAGTTTGTACTGCAGCTACTTCATCAGACCCTTGTAAGAGTTCTGGGTGTTTAGCGGCCAATGTGTATTCGGTTGCTTTAGCTAAAGAATCCGCCGGTTCATACCCTTGTACAATAAATGCATCTCTAAGTTCACTGACTTCTCTAGTTAAGTCTTCATTGAACTCAGAACTTAACTCATTAAGCATCGGAAATGTTTCAGCTATTTCTACTGCTTTGGCTTGTAGCTCTTGAGCTGCTCTATCCTGTTGTACAGTTTGCCCCATCTTATTTTGCATCTCAAACATCATAGCTTCTTTTTCAGCTTGCCGTATTTCATTACGAAGTTGAACAGCTTGAGTAGTATCCCCGTCTAAAATTAGCTGCTGGTATTCCTGCTCTTTAATATCAAAATCAAACTTAGGAGCTTCTGCTTGCGCTTCTGCTTCTTTCTGCTGTATATCTTCTAGCTGCTTTTGCATTTTTTTGTTCTTAGCTAAGACCTCATCTAATCTAGATTTAGGAACCATTGGCGATTTTTCAGGCGCTTGTGGTTTCTCTATTTCTTCTTCTTCAACGATATTGGTTGGGTCGTCAGGGGTTTCCTCTTCTTCAGGTTCTCCTGGTACTTCAACCTCATCTTGATCCTCTGTGTCTTCGGTGTCGTCGGCATCTTCTTCCTCCACTTCTTCTACAACTTCTTCTTCAGTAGGGAATTCGACCTCCTCTTCTACTTCTTCTGTTTCAGGCGTTTCTTCCTCTACGACATCTTCTGTAGGAGCTTCCTCATCAAAGTTAAGATCTACTTCAAATGATTTTGCTTCTTCCTCAGTTATAGGGTCTGCTCCTGGCATACCATCCATAACAATATCTACATCACTATTACTTTTTTTATCCTCAGCCATTATTTACCTCCTGTAGGTTTCATTGCAGCAACGGCTATTTTTGATGCTGCTTGGGTTTCACTTTGACCAGATCTAACGGTGTTGGTCATCTCCGATAACCTTTCACGTAGAGCCAATTCTTCTCTCTTAATATCAAGTTTGCCTTGCATATCAGTAATCTTAAGTTGTGGATCAATTTCAGTAGTTCCTTGGGCCTTAGCTTGATTAAGCATAGCTTCAGATTGAAGTCTTTGTACTTCAGCTTCCATTTGAGCAATCTCAAGTTGAGTTTTTCTAATTTCAGATTCAGCTTGAAACTGCATTATTTGAGCTTCTTGCTCTGAAGGTGGATTCATACCCTGCATTTCTCGTATTCTCTGAGCAATTTCGCCCTTACGCGCAAGGTGTGAGTATTCTACAATCATATCGTCTGGTATAGGTACGCCAGCTTGACGCAATGCAATAGCTTCTGCAAACTGAATTTCTTCAAAATTATCTCTAGCAGGAGCAGTTCCTACAACAACGTCATACTCTCCAAGAGTTAAGTCATTAATAATCATACCTTCTGTAGTTATCTCATTAACCTTCATAGGTTGACGACGTTTTAATGGGTCTGTTTCATCTGTAATTTGTATTAGACGCTCTTCCGTATAGTAAGCTTGTACTAAATTTAATATTTTTTCTGCTAAATACTGTCTAGTCTTAGTTAAATTATCGAGTGGTACCTGAATCATCATAGCGCCACGGTTTTGTTTAGCCTGAATAGCTACACCAGATACTTCTGGACTATCAGTACCTAGCATTGCATCACTAATACCACTAATTTGCTTAATGTTAATAGCCGCTTTTTGGCTGATTCTGTCTAATCCAGTTGGTATCTGATTAGGAGGAATCTTAGATGGGGGACTAGATCCTCTATTAAACTCTAGTACGAGGCCCGTTTCTGC
>Ga0315331_10001956_pt1 | contig 15577 bp, 10 predicted proteins | sample M160m34915metaG_FD_203456 | JGI IMG/M metagenome (GOLD analysis project Ga0315331, IMG submission 203456) | Ammonia-oxidizing marine archaeal communities from Monterey Bay, California, United States - M1 60m 34915 | ecosystem: Environmental > Aquatic > Marine > Intertidal zone | place: USA...
CCGCCTCCCCCCGTGCCGGGGGGGGGGGGGGGGCGGGGGGCGGGGGGGGCCCGCGGCGCCGCGGCCCCCCCCCGCGGTCCTGGGCTGGTGGCCGGATCACGACCGCCACCCCGGTCGGTCGATCGTACTCGATAACTACCAGTTACTCTTCGATGTCGACGACTCTGCAGAGGTCGAACTGTTTGACGTCGAAGAAGACCCAATGACCCAGTCGGACCTCGCGGCGGAGCGGCCCGCCGAGGTCGCCCGTTTGCTCGCGTTGGCCCGCGAGGGGCTCGCTGAAAATCAGGCGATCGTCTCGGGGAGAGAGCCGGAAGCGCTCGAGCTCGATCGCTCGGTGTTGGAGCAGCTCGAGGCGCTTGGTTACGCGGCCGACGGCGGCCTGGAGGCCTCGGGGCGGCGGCCCGAGGAGCGTGAGGCGACACGCTGAGGTCGTGGGGGAGCGGGGGCGCCTTGCCCGGTTCTCCTCGTCCTTGAACCTCTGCGCGGTCTTAGGCTGAGGAATCAAAGAGACGTTAGTCTCGCGTTCGCTGGCGGTTCGAGGACCCCACGCTCGCGTGGCTTTCGGCGGGAAGGATGCCCGGGTTGAGCTCGGTCGAGGGGAGCCGGTCCCCAGTGGTCCGGGGGCGATCGCTGTATACTGGCTCGTTGGAGAGTGTGAATGGCGGCGGCGGCTCCCCCGAACCAACGATGGATCTTTGGTCCATTTTCTGATCTCGTGCTGGGGTGCGGGCTCGGCTACGCGGTGTTCATCCTGTTCTTACCCTGGGTCCCCGTCGAGGGGGGCGTGCTGGCGGCGGTCGGTTCTTTCGCCACGCTCGTGATTGGGGCTCCTCACTATGGGGCGACGCTCCTCCGTGTGTACCGAAACCGCGAAGATCGCAGGAAGTACGCCTTCTTCACGGTGTATCTGAGCGCGTTCATCTGGCTCTGGTTCGTCGCGGGCTTATACGAGATCGCGCTTGGTTCGGCGATGATCACGCTCTATCTGACCTGGAGCCCGTGGCACTACACCGGCCAGAACTATGGGCTCGCGGTGATGTTTCTACGGCGTCGGGGGGTCTCCTTCGACCCCGCGACAAAGCGTCTCCTGTATGCCTCGTTTGGGATCTCCTATGGGCTGGTCTTCGTCTCGCTCCATCGGGGAATCGAGCTGCTCTATCAGACCCGAGGGGTCGGCGAGTTCGCGGGCACGCCGTTCTACTTCATCCACCTCGGGATTCCGCTTGGCATGTGGAGTGCCCTGTTTGGCGCCCTGCTGGGGGCCTACGTGTTGGCGACGGGCTGGGTCTTCCTGCGCCTGGGTCGGGCTGCGGAGCGGCCCGGAGACCTCGTCCCGGTCTTCGCGCTCGCGTTTGCCCAGGCGCTGTGGTTCAGCGTCCCGAATGTCTGGCTTTGGGCTCGTGGGGCGGACCTCGCGCAGCAGAGCGTCAGTTGGCTGTTTGTTTGGGCGATCCTGGGGCACTCGATCCAGTACCTCTGGATCACGACCTACTACGCGGTGGGCCATGGCTCGAGGCGCGCCCGGTGGGGCTATTGGCTCTCCGTGCTCGGAGCGGGGAGCGCGGTCTGGGCTCTCCCCGCGCTCGTGTTCTCCCCGAGTTTGCTCGGGACGCACCCGTACTCGATGGGTTTGTTGTTGATGATCGCTGCCGCGGTGAACCTGCAGCACTTCATCCTCGATGGCGCGATCTGGAAATTGCGCGATTCGAGGGTGAGCCGGGTCCTGTTGGCTCCGCCTCGAACGGGCGAGGCGGGAGCGATCGGCGAGGAACGGCCGTGGATCCGCCACTTGGGTTGGGGCTTGGCCGTCTTGTTCATCGCGTTCTCCCTCCTTGGCGGGTACGAACAGCTGCGTTTCGGCTTGGCGGTCCAGCGCGACGACATGGAGGAGGCTCGCTCCGCGGCGGAGCGGCTCGATTCGATCGGGCGTGGTAGCCCCGGCTTCTTCGCTCTTTCCGCGAACGCTGCCTTCGCCTCAGGTGACCGGGAGGGCGCGTTGCGCGCCTACCAGGCGAGCGTCGACTTCTACCCCACCTCTGCCGGTTGGCTCGGCGTGGGCCTCGTCTCGTATGACCTCGGGCGGATCCCGCAGGCAGAGAGGGCGTACGAGAGGGCGATCGCGTTCGATCCAGCGAACGCGGAGGCACAGCGCCGCTATGGGCTCGTATTGCTGGCGACGGGGCGCGCGGCGGGTGCAGTAGACGCGCTGACGCACGCGCGCTTGCTGCGGCCCGATGACGCGGAGATCGCACGAGAGCTGGACCGTGCGCGGGCCGCGCTTGCGAGAGAGCAAGCGCCCTGAGCGGGGTCTGTGGCGGCCGCTGACGCTCCGGCGCGTTCGCGGGAGTGCGGACAGCGGGCCGATGGCGTCTTGTGGCCGCCCCGGGGTGGAAGCGTATCGGGCCACCGTTCATGCGAAGAGCCGTTCGCCGGTTCGGGTGAGGGCGGCAGCGGGACCCTTGGTGCGCCGGATCGGGCATATCACGGGCTCGGCGATCGCACGGCGACCGAAGGGGGAAGCCCGGGTATATTCCCGGCCGCGCGCTCGAGAGCACGTTGGCGTTCTCCTAACGGTGGGACGCGGCGTCTTTGGGGATGAAGAGGTTCGGCACGCGATGAGAGATCTAGGGCAGTTGATCGACCGCCGGAGCGCGTCCTACGCCACACGTTTCTCCGAGGACCTCCTGACCGAGTTGATGTTCGTGGGAGACGCCTTGGCGGACGACGCGGTGGCTGCGTTGAAGGAGGTGGCTTACGACATCGGTGGCAGCCAGCTGCCCAAGTTGCACGAACTGGAAAAGCGTGGAGACCCGCGCGCGCTCGCCTTCTTCGACGACGTCCGGCGGCGTCCTGATTGGCTCGAGCCAAGCCTCCTCCGGCGCGGCCAGCACCTCGCTCTCGCGTATATCGACCTCTATGGCGTCTCGCTGATGCACAGCCTCTTCGCCGGGGGGATGTTTGCACGGGCCACGCTCGTGACGGCTTCGACGGGTCGGCTGGGAAGCCACCCGGCGCGGCGGATCCAGGAGACGGGCGCTTTCATCGGCGCGATCCTGGAGCCCGGCGGGCTCGAGCCGGACGCGCTGGGTTTCGAGACCGCGGTGAGGGTTCGACTCTTGCACGGGTCGATTCGTGCTTGGCTCGGCAAGAGCCCCGGGTTTACGGACGCCTACGTGGGGGTTCCGCTCGATCAGACGATGTTGGCGATGACGCTGGGGCTGTTCGACTACCTCAACCTCCGGTCGCTGGCCCGCATGGGTGTGTCCTGGTCCGATGACGACCTGCGCGCCCATCATCATCTCTGGCGTTATATCGGCCACCTCCTGGGGATTGACGGCCGCCTCTTGACCGCGTCCCTGGATGAGGAGCGGGAGCTCTGGAGCAGCCTCGTCGCCCACCAGGCGTTTCCGGAGCTGGGGGGGGAGGACTACCTGAAGACGACCGTCGCGACCGTGGCGCGTCTGATGGGGACACGCGGCCGCGGGAAGCTCTTCCTGCGAAACCTCTATCTCTATCTCTCGGGCTCCGGTTGGTTTGGGGTGGAGTCCCAGCCCCGCTGGGACCCGCTCGTCCCGTTGGTGCGCGGCGCCGGCTTCAGTGTCAGCACTGCGCACAGTCACCTCCCCGGTGTCGCGGATTGGATGGAGCGCTGGGGCGCTTCGAAGCTCGCGAACGCTTCGGAGATGGCGAGGTCGCATGGGTTTGGCGTGAGCGTGGAGGAAGACGAGGGCGCGGCGCGAACCTTCGAGGTCTTCAGCGCGGGGGTTCGCGCTCGGTTCGTGGGCGACCTGCAGGGCGCCTGACCGCGGTTGGCCGCAGCCTCGCGTTGGGTCGTCACGTGAAACACGCAGTCCCCGGGGCGGTCGATCGATGAGAGAATCGCGACGCGTGGCAACACACTGGGGGGGACGTGGCACGCGCACCCTGTGAGACGGTAACGAGAGAGGATCACACATTATGACGAGCGCGACCCGCGACGCATACGACGGCCCGTTCGACCCGGCTTTGAGCCTCGCGGACTTCTCCCGCCAGACCCTGGCAGACCTGGGCCGGGAGACCCTCCTGATGGGTCACCTGTCCGGCACTTGTGCTTCGCCACTCGTCATGCAGGACTTTGGTCCTGAGGCATCCACGGCGATCTCGATCGAACAGTGGATGGGAGCGAGCCCGATCTACTCGAAGCGCATGCAGCGGGCGCTTGGCTTCGAGGGCACGACCGTCGAGACGGTCTTCAAGAACCTGCAGATCGAGGTCGGCGCCCCGCCGCAGTTCATGGACTTTCAGTTTCGGCTCGACCGTCCGACATACGGTGAATTTTGGCTCGCCCACTGTGGCGCCCTGATGGACGTCGAGCCGCATGGCGAAGAGGGGGTTCGCCTCATGTGTCATGACATCGAGGACCCCACGTTCGATGCCACGGCGGCGGCCGTCCACCGCATGATGAAGATGCGTCCGATCCACCGCCCGCCGAGGGTGCCGGAAGGCCGCTATCCCCATTGTCATTGGAAGGTCTACATCGACGACATCGGCGAGCCGGCGCGAGATCACCCCAGCCTGGCGGAAAACCAGGCGGCGAAGATCGCGAGCGTCGGGCTCGACGTGCCCGACGAAGATCGGGAACCCGGTGGGTGGGAAGACTACTCCGGGCCCTTCGACGCGGGCTTCCAGTTCGAAGACCTCGGTCATCGCGCGCTGGTCATCCTCAACCAAGAAGCCGCAGCGCAGTGTCATATCCTGACGCGCTCCTATTTACGGTCGGTGATCAACCGGCTTGGGGTCGACGCGGTGGGTGGGATCGCACCTCGTCATTGGGTCGGGATTGCGGCGCTCGCGGCGCAGCGTTTGCGCCCGGTGCTGGGGATCGAGGGCGACGATATCGAAGCCATCGCGAAGGTGTTTCAGTTCCACCCTCACTTCTGGCCTCGGACCTATGTCGACTTTCGGATCGAGGTCACGTCGACCCGGTTGGCGCGGATCGAGATCCACGATAGCCCTGCGCTCCAAGAGGGGGACCCGCTCTCCTGGTTTGCGACGCTAGGTGAGGAGACGCACCCCGCGCTCGACGCGATCGCTGGCGCTGTGAACCCGAGAGCGCGCTGTATACCCGCGTCTAGGGGAGGCGCCGCGCTGGCCTGGGAGGTCCGGATCGACCCGTCTGCGGCCCCGCGACCGGACCCGGAGGAGTTGGCATTGGCGCAGGCGAGCCGGGGGGCAGCTTGGCAGTGGATTCGTCGCCGTCCCCTCCGCGGCTGACGGGCGGGGCGCCACGACTGGCCGAAAGGGCGCACCTGTGTGTAGCGCTCCGCCCCGCGGGTGATCGGGCGACCGGGGCACGCCCCGAACCGAATCAATTCCTTTGTTGCTATTGCTGGCCCGCTGGAGTATCAGAATGGCTGACATCGACGCAGGGGGCGTCCTTCGGCGCGGTTCAAAGATAGAACCGAGTCGGAGGCAGCAAACGGGGCGCGGAGCGCCTCACTTGCTGCGGGAAGCCGGTGTAAATCCGGCGCGAGCCCGTCGCTGTAACCGAGTACGACCCACGCGAGGACGCCACTGGCCCGCCCGCAACCATGCAGGGCGAGCTGGGAAGGCTGCGTAGGGTCGGTTTGATTCGGAAGCCAGAAGACCGGCCCCCATGCAGCTTTACGACTCCCCGAGGTAGGGGGCCGAGGCGAGTGGGCTGGTTTCTGCGGCCCCTCCTCTAAGCCCTGCCTTTGATCGAGTCGCATGCTGTTCGCGCCGAGTGCCGGCGGATATTCCGCCGGTGCATTGCCCTCGTGCGCGCGGAAGCTGCGCGGGAGACTCGATTGAATGCGCTCTCTTCTTACTTGCTCGGTCCTCTGGTTTTCCATCCTGGCGTCAGCGGCCTCCGCGGATCCTTTTAACAAACCGGGATACCTCATCTCGGACGGTGTCCGTTGGGCCGACGACGTGGCCTCGCTGGTGCGTGGTCCCATGAACATCGTAAACCCGTCCCTCGGGAATGTGAGCGCTGGCCTTGGGAGCAACTCTCTCGGGCCGGCGACGGGAAGCATCTCGGACACGGTCTCGCTAGGAGACGGGGGAGCGATCACGCTCTCCTTCGGTCTGCCTTTGCTCGATGGCCTGGGCGATGACCTCGCGGTGTTCGAGAACGGCTTTTTCTCCGTTGACGGACTGTTTGCCGAGCTCGCGTTCGTCGAGGTTTCCTCCAACGGGATCGACTTCGCTCGGTTCGACTCGGCGACCTTGAACACGACCCCGGTCTCGGCGTTCGGAACCCTGCAGCCGGGGGACTATGCCGGCCTGGCGGGGGATCAGCCGGCGGGTCTCGGCACGGGCTTCGACTTGTCCGCGCTGGCCGGTCACGCGCTCGTTGGGGGGGGGCAACTGGACCTCTCGCAGGTGCGGTACGTCCGGGTCGTCGACATCGTCGGTGATGGGTCGACGACGGATACGGCGGGTAGCCCGCTCTATGACGCCTACGCGACGCCCTTCGCGACGGGAGGTTTCGACCTCGATGGGATCGCGGCGCTCCAGGCGCCGGCGGTGCCGCTCAGCCCCTCGGTCATGTGGCTCGCGTGCTTGCTGATGGCTGTGATCGGTCACCGAGAGATCCGCCGGATCGCCACCGTCGGCGGCTTGGCGATGACGGTGATCGGGCTCAGCGTTTCCCCGGCTTCGGCCGTGACCGCGACCTTCGATGACGCGGCTTCGGGAATGGGACTTGGCAGTAACTCCTACTACAACGGAGCGGATGAGGCGGGGGGCTTCAGCAGCGGCGGCGCGACGTTCGCCAACACCTACGACACGCAGTTCAGCTCCTGGTCTGGCTTCTCGCTCTCCAACACCACGGACACGACGACCCCGGGCTTTCTCAATCAGTACAGCGCCCGCACTGGCAGCGGCGCCGCGGGGACCGCCTCGTACGGCGTCGGGTATTACAGCGAGTTTGTAGGGGCGGCCGCGACGGTCTCGTTCCCCGCTGCTGTGAATCTGGAGCAGGCGTACATCACGAACACGACTTTTGCCTATCTCCACATGCTCAACGGAGACAGCTTTGGGGGCCCCTTCGGCGGTCCCTCCGGAGACGAGCCGGATGTGTTCACCCTGACGATTGAAGGCTTCGACGCGTCGTCGACCTCCGTGGGGTCGATCGACGTCATCCTCGGAGACTACTCAGCAACTCCGAACGCTGGAGACTTCATCATTGACGTCTGGACTTTGGTGGACCTCTCGTCACTCGAGAACGTGCGCTCCATCGACTTCACGATGGACTCGACGGACGTGGCCGGTGGGTTCACGTCGACGCCGACCTACTTTGGCATCGATGAGTTCAGCTTCGCGGCCGTTCCCGAGCCGGGTGCAGGGCTCCTGTGTTTGTCCGGTTGGCTCTTGTGGGCTGTAGGCTCCAGGGCGCGCGGGGAGCGCTGACTGCGCGGGCACCAGCGGATGCGCCACGCCTCTACCTCCTCCTGGCGACACCGTGCGTGTTGCGTGCTCCTCCTTCTCGTGGGGGGCTCGTTTGCACGCTCCGGTGTCGCCGACGAGGCGCCCTCGTCGCTCGGTGCGGACATCGAGCAGATCCTGGTACGGGGAGTCCGGACCGGAACTGTCACGCGCGACGACTCCGTGTTTCGGGATTCGATCGACCTGCGTGAGACGATCGCGGAGCAACTCTCGCTCGAAGATGTGTTGAGTGAGCTCCCGGGTGTTCAGATCCGAAGGTTCGGCGGCCCTGGCGACCCGAGCGAGATCTCGATCCGGGGGTCGACGAGCGCGCAGGTCGTGATCCGTCTCGATGGCGTTCGTCTCAACTCCGCGCAGTCGGGCACGGTCGACCTGTCGACACTCCCGGTGGATCTGTTCGAGCGCGTCGACGTGCGGCGTGGGGGAGGCGCGATCCATGTCGGCAGCGGCGCGATCGGGGGGGTCGTTGACCTCGTGCCGCGGTGGCCTGAGGCGGAGCCGGTGACGACGCTTCGTCTCTCGTCGGGTTCGTTTGGGACATGGGACGGTTCGGCCTTCCACAGCGGGAGGGTTGGCGAGACCGAATTTTCACTCGGGTACGCGGGTCTCAAGACCGACGGTGACTTCGAGTTTCAGCGACTCGAGTTCGAACAAGGTGGCGTGACCACGGGGTTCTCGCCTCCGAGCGCGAAGAGGCGTAACAACCGCGCGGAACAGCAGTCGGGCGTCGCGACGCTCCGCCGACAGACCGCCTCCGGCGATGAGATCCGGCTCCTTCACTTTGGGAGTTTCGTGAGCCGGGGGACGCCGGGGCTCGGCTCTGGGACCGGCGTTCGGGCCGGTCAGCGCCTCGACGCACATGCACGGAACACGCGCAGCGTGAGCCAGCTCGTGTTCGAGGGACATGAAGGACGCGCGGTCGCGGGCTCTGCGCGGGTCTCCTACAGCTTCGAGCGGAATCACTTCCGCGACCCGGAGCCGCTCTTCGAGGCCGGCGAGCCCATCGACAACCGTACGGACAACGGCGCCGTAGCGGGTCGGGTCGAGCTGCGATGGGCGGGGGCGCTCGAAGCGATCGCCGCGAGCGCCACGGTCGACGGCGGCTTCGAGGGCCGCCATGAGTCGTTTGACGCGAACGACCGACCGAGCGAGGAGCGAGACGTGTTCGGCGGTTGGTTGCGGAGCGAGATGGAGTCGACCGCCTTGCGCGCTCGGCTGATCCCGAGCGTGCGCCTCGATGCGACACAGGGGTTTGGTACGCGGTGGCTCCCCGGTGTCGGTGTCGTCTTCGATCCCGTCCCTTGGTTGCGGCTCCGGGGACATGTCGAGAAGTCTTTTCGGGCGCCGAGCTTCGATGAGCTGTTCTTCCCCGATCAGGGGTTCGCCCGCGGCAACCCGGACTTGCGGCCCGAGCGAGCACTGGTGGCCGACGGTGGGCTCGAGCTTCGGCTCGCTCAATTGGGACCCGCGCATGACGTGTCTCTGCAACTCGGTGGCTTCCTGCACGACATCCACGAGTCGATCGTGTGGTTTCCGGTCAGCCCGGACACCATCGAACCCCGCAACACGGGTGAGGCCCGCGAGGTCGGTGTGGAGTTTGCCGTGGCTGCGGCGTTCGGGGATTGGACCCGTCTCGGCGCGAACGTCACGTGGTTGGATGCTTCTTTCAAGGAGACAGGGGCCTCCCTCCCCGGTCGTGCGCCCCTCGAGGTGTCGGGAAACGCCGATTTTGGTGAACCGGACGCGTGGAACCTCGGCCTTCGTGTTCACTATGTCAGCCGTCTGCCTGTCAACGAGGGGGGGACGCTGCGCCTCGCCGCGAGGACGACCTTCGACCTGGCGATGGCGGTTGAACTCGGTTGGTTGCTGAAGCACGCCGAAGCCTTTGGACTCGAACGGCGTGATGTCGTGTCTGCCCAGGTGTGGTTGGGGCTGCGTGTGCGAAACTTGACCGACCAATCGGTTCGCGACGCCCTGTTCTTTCCACAGCCGGGGCGAACGCTCCATTTCACGCTGGAGGGCTTGTTCTAGTGCGAGCTTCTCTTCTGCGGCGCGTGGTCGCGCTCTCCTTCTGCGCCTGGGCGACGCTGGCGAGCAACTGCGGCGCGGGGGACGGCAGCGGCGGAGGGCCACCTGTCGCAGAGGTGGGGCCGGTTTGTCTCGATGGAGGGATCGCGCTCTCTGGGGCGTTCCCGTCTGGCTTCGACCTGCTCCCCGACGGCAATGGCGCCGTCGTGCAGGGCACGCCGCCGGCGGTCCTCGGGCTCGACCTGAGCGAGACGCCCCTCACACTGCTCGCGACCGGGGCGATCCCGCCGTTGTTCCCTGGCGGTGACAGCGACGGCGACGGACGGTCCGACGGGTTGGCGAGCAACGCGGCGGGCTTTGGTTTCCGGACACCGCTCCCAGGGCGCCTCACCGCGATCGGGCAGCGCTTGTCGCTGCTGTCGACCACCAACTACGAGGGAGTCGCGTTCGTTGATCCACATACCGGGGAGAGCGTCGAGCTTCGGGTCGAGACGCCACCGTCCTTCACGGTCGGGCAGTGGCCCTTCCTCCCCCCGCCGGGGACCTCCGCGTTGCGGACCGCGCTCTCGACGCGCGTCTGTATCGAGTTGCCTGGGGCGGTCGACTCGCTTGGGGACCTGGTGGGTGCGGATTCACGCTGTCCTCCGACGCCCTCGGGTGTCAGCTTCGTCACCTCGCTGACCGCGGGGAGCGCGCTCGCTGGCGAGGCGGTCTTCGTCGCGACGTCGAACCTGACGAACTCTGCGCAGAGCCGCTTCGACCCCGGTACGGTGCTCGTCTTCGAGATCGACCTACTGGCGACGCCCCCGCTCGTGCGTCCTCACGCTGTAGCACCGGTGTTGTTCACGACGGGGTTCAACGCGACGCAGGTCACTCCCTACGAAAACCGCGACGGGCGTGAACTCGTCCTGGTAACGCTGACGGGTGCGATCGGCGCGGGGACCGGCGCGGACAACATCCTCGGCGCCGCGGCCGTCGACGTGGTCGATGTGGCGTCGATGCGGGTGGTCGCGACGATCCCGCTCGGGCCTGCCGGTCCGTCCTTCGAGCCGATCGCGATCGACGCGACGCGGCGCGTCGGGCTGCTGGGCTCGACGTCGGAGAAGGTCTTGTTCGCGATCGACCTCGCGCCGCTGGACGAGGAGCGCCTCTATGCGCTCGGCGCGGGCCCCCCGGTCGTGCTCGACGGCACAGACCCGGTCTTCGGCGATGCGCGCATCGCGACCGCGGACTCGCCGATTCGCCTGTTGGATCGAGCGGACGGGCCTCCGGTGACGGACTGCGCCGGCTATACGTCCGTTGCGACGGACGTGAGCGGAGGCTTCGCGTATGCGACCGATTTCTGTGACGGGACGTTGACGACGCTCCTGCTGGACACCGCACCGGCGCCAGCGCCGCTCCCCGCGGATCGCATCAGTGTGCTCGGCAACGCGGATTTGTACGCTCCGAACGTCCCGGGTTCGCTAACACGCCTGCGGGCGCCCGGCGCCGTGCGGGTGCGCCCGACGCTCGGAGGGGAGCCGAGAGGCGGACCTGATGCCGTGATCGTCAGCGGTTTGCCGGAGGGTGCGGTATGTCCGCTCGACCTTGGGCTCTGATCGGGGTCGCAGGGGCGATCCTCCTGCTGCTCGCGGCGGGGCGAGCGCTCGAGATTGCTGCTTCCTCTCCTGGGGGAGCCCCGCTCGTCGGCGCGGGCGCCCAGGTGGCGGTGGCGATCGAGGGAACTCTTTGGGGTGACCGGCCGCCTGAGGATCGGAGCCGCGGCCACTCGCGGGGCGGGGCGTGGGCGCGTGGGACTGAGCAGGCCGGTGGCGCGATGTCGCGTCTACGCGGTCCGTCGGGCGCCGAAGGGGTGGCATCCTCTGTCCGGAAAGCGAGCGCTGCGGAGCAGAGCCGGCGGAGCTGGCCCTACTTCGAGCGTGTGGAAGCGGTGGCCGGGCGTGTCTCGACGCGCGTGTTCGGCATCGACCCCGGCGCGCCTCGTCCGCTCGAGCTGTGGCGTGTCGGCGAGCCCCCCCTGCGTGTCGCGGCCACCTTCAGCCTCCCGTCTGGCCGGTTCGACTTCGGGCAGCAGCTCGTCCCGCAAAGGGGGGTCCGTCTCCAGGTGGTGCCGCGGGGCGCGAGCGGTCCGCTCGCTCGGGGAGCGCCTAACGCGAGTCGTGTCACGCTGCGTTACCAAGCGAGCGATTGACCGACCGCGGTGGCTCGAGGGCATCGGCGCCTCGGAGCTGCCGAGGTAGACTCTCCAGGTGGAGCGGCGCCGACCGACAGTCTTGATTGCGGGGGTCGCGTGGTGCGTCCTGGCCGGGCTCGCCGGTTGGCAGCTGTGGACCGTGTTCGCGGTCGGCACCGAGTACTACGACGGTTATGACACGATCATCAACGCGCGGTATCTGCTCGGCGATGCACCGCAGTACATCCCGGTGCGCTTCCCCGCGATGGCGGCTCTCGCCGCCCTGGGGGAGACCTTGCGCGGTGCGTTGGGGCTGGATGCGCTCGACCTTCGGCCCGTGCACCTCGCCTCGGCCATCCTGCACATGCTCTACCTCTACGGTTGCTGGCGTCTGCTGCGGGGCGTCGAAGGTGCCACGGGTGCCACGCTGTTCGCGTTCTTGGCGGCGGTGCCCACCTACCTGTACTTCACCTATGCGCCGTTTCTGAGCCACGACCTCGCTCCGGGGCTCGGGTTGCTGTGGATGTTGATCCTCGCCGATCGCCAACTGCGGAGCCCTTTGCCTGCTCGCTGGTGCGGCTTGACGCTCCTCGGGGCAGCGTGCGCGCTCGTCAAGCCGACCTTCGGGTTGTTCTGGGCCGTACTACTCAGCGCGTTCGCGATCGCGCTCGCGACGGAGAGCGAGGGCCTCACGCGTCTACGCGTCCGTCGCTTCGGGGGGGTGTGCGCTGCAGCGGTGGGCTCGGCGGTGCTCTTCTGGCTGGTGATGAGTTGGACGTTGTCCGGGACGGTTTACGGCGATTGGCCCTGGTGGCTCCGACCTTGGGAGCAGGTGACGCGCCTCGCGGGAAAGATCGACGACGCGAGCGCGTCTTTGTGGTGGGTGTATCTGCGGAACCTGCCCGCGTTCGGCGCCTTGACGGCGCTGGGGATCCTTCCGGGGCTCTGGCTCGCCCTTCGCGGGGGGCGGTTGCAACGGGCAGCGGCGATCAGCTGGATCTTGTCCGTCGCCGCGGTGCTGGCGCTCCCGCGGCATGAGGTCCGTTATCTCGCGTTCCTCGCGCCGCTGACCGCCCTCTTGCTGGTGGCCCCTGTGCGAAGCGCGCTCGCGCGGGGGCGCGTCGCGACCGGCGTCGCGGTGCTCGCGCTCGGGGTCACGTGGCTACCGATCTGGCCCTATTCGCCGGTTCGCGCGGCGCTCGACCCCTCGCGCCCTTTCTACGGGGGAGAGGGGGCGGGCTGGCTCCTGGAGCCTCTCCAGTCGGCACCGAAGGGGACGCCGCTGTTCTTCTACGTCGATGAAGTGGTCACTCTCTTGCCTCCGGGGGAGAGCCCCTTGGTTGGAGATCCGTTCCACCAGATCTTCGAGCTCGGCCCTCATCACCCGCGCCTCCTCCTGGGGTGGGACGGGGTCACGGGCTTGGGGACGCCGGAGAGCCTCTCTGAGGCGCCCGCCTTCCCGCCGGGATCGTTCGTGTTTTGGGGGGACTCGCCCCGATTAACCGCCAGCGTAAGCTGGCGCGGTGAAGGGATCGTCGCCCGCGCTGGGCACCAGCAAGGGCTCGCGCGTTCGGTCACTGCGGAGGTCCGCTCCGTGGCGACAGGGCGTTATGTCACCGAGGCCGGGGTCGCAGCACGCCTCGTCGCTCCGGAGCGCCTCGGGGAGTCGTGGAGGCTGGAGACCACCTGGTTCGATCGGCCAGGGGAGCCCCTCGAAAACCCGCGTTTGGCGGTGCTCGCCGGGCCCGGCCAGAAGGTGTCGTCGTATGTCCTGGTCCCGGAGGGGCGTGGTCGATTCCAGGTCCCGGGCCTGTCGGCGGTTCCCTCGGGGCGGCTCTGGTTCAACGCGCTTCGGATCGAACGCCGGATCGTCGGGGGGCAGCCGCAGGTCGGTCTACGCGAAGGCCCGTCGCGGGGGAGACCCTCCGTCTCGTCGGAGACTCCCGGTTTCTGGGAGTTCGCGGGCGCGCGGAAGTGACCGCGCTGGAATCGGGAGCGGAGGCGGGCTAGCGCACACGGATGCCAAACTCCTCTCGCGTCTCGCGGAGGGGCTGGTCCAAGTAGGGTTCCCAGCCGGCCCAAGGCCATTTCTTGGGCATTGCGCGCGCGCGGAGGACCAGGCTTGGCAACGCACCCAGGAGGGAAAGGAACCCCTGGAGCGTTCCCCAGAAGGGCAGGGCGGCCGCCACCTCGAGTCCTTCCTTCGCCTTCATGAGGTCACCTACGTAGTCGCGGTAGCGGACATCGATCGCAATGAGCGTCCAGATGTCCTGGACGAGCTCGTCCTCGATCGCTGTAGAGGTCCCGAAGACCACGTGGCTGGCGTCGTGGTTCGCGAAGTATTTGGCCATCGCTGTGCTCGACGCTTGAGCGGTGTCGATCAGGTCTGGGTTCGAGGCCAGGTACTCGGCGAGGCCCTCACGTAAGGTCAGGCGCGTGTCTTGATCCTGATAGGCGAGCCGAGTTTTGCGCGGCAGGTGCGTGGTCTCCAAGTCGTTCGGCATCGTTGTTGCCTCCGGTGCGGCGGATTGAGGGCCGATGTTCGGGGCGAGGGCCTCGGCGAGACGAGGAGGATGCCTGGCACGGTGTTCAGGGCGGATGGCAATCCCCCCCCGGTGAAAGGGTGACCGACGGAAGCCGGAGGAACAAGGGCTCTTCGGCGCACCTTGCCCCGACTAGCGATACCCCGGAGCGACGGGTCTTCGCGGGAGCGACCACCAAGTGTCATCACAGATCTGGCGGAGCTCGTCATCGAGCGTGACCTCGAGGGCGGCGAGGTTCGCTGCGAGCTGTTCAGGGCGAGAGGCTCCGATGATCGCGGTCGACACGCCGGGTTGCGCGAGCACCCACGCGACGGCGACGGAGACCAGATCCAGGCCTCGTCGCTCGACCTCGGACTTGAGCTGCGCGACGGCAGTAAACTGGGACTCTTGCCAGTACCGCTCTTGATAGATCGTCGCGGCGCCGCCGAGCGTGAAGCGGGTCCCCTCGGCGGGGGCCTGTCCGGTTCGGTACTTCCCGGACAAGAAGCCGCCCGCGAGGGGGTTGTAGGCCATCATGCCGATCCCTTCGTCAAGGCAGAGTGGAAGGAGCTCGGTCTCGATCTCGCGGTAGAGCAGGTTGTATCGGGACTGCACGGCCATGTAGCCCGGGATCCCGAGCGAGTCCGCGGCGCGGAGCGCCTTGCCCAGGCGCCACGCCGAGTAATTCGAACAGCCGACGTAGCGGACCTTGCCCGCGGTGGTGAGGTCTTCGAACGCGCGCAGAGTCTCCTCGAGCGGAGTGAGCGGGTCGTCCATGTGCGCGAGGTAGAGATCGATGTGGTCGGTCCCGAGGCGCCGCAGGCTCCCGTCGATCGCGTCCATGATGTGGGTCCGCGCGAGGCCCCAGCTGTTAGGCCCTGGCCGAGTCGGCGCAAAGCACTTCGTCGTGAGGAGGAGGTCGGCGCGGTTCTTCTTGTCCTTCATCCACCGGCCGATGATCTCCTCGGTAGTCCCGGCGGTGGCGGTGGTCCCCCCGAGCGGATAGGCGTCTGAGGTGTCGAGGTAGATGAGCCCTCGCTCGACCGCCTCGTCGAGAATCGCGCGGGATCCGGTTTCGTCGACCTGGAGGCCGAACGTCATGGTCCCCAGGCAGAGCGCCGGAACCTCGAGGCCGTGACGGCCCATCCGTCGATTTTCCATGACTCGTCTCCTATTTTCGAAGAGCACTCTCTCCGGAGGTGATCGCCGCCGAGGATGCTGTCGTGAACCCCGCCGCTCTGCCACCCTATCTCTAGGTGAGGTTGGCGGTGCGTTACTCAACCCGATCGCAAGGAGGCGCCGAGCGTCAGCTCCCCCAGGCGGAAATCGAAGATCGTTCGGATGCCTGGGGCGGCCTGTCGCACCGCGGGGATCGCGTTCGCGCACCGGGTCGCGGTGATGA
>Ga0315331_10001963_pt1 | contig 15555 bp, 5 predicted proteins | sample M160m34915metaG_FD_203456 | JGI IMG/M metagenome (GOLD analysis project Ga0315331, IMG submission 203456) | Ammonia-oxidizing marine archaeal communities from Monterey Bay, California, United States - M1 60m 34915 | ecosystem: Environmental > Aquatic > Marine > Intertidal zone | place: USA...
GTATCCATAACTGATGTTTCACGTAGTTGATTAATTAATTCTTTCTTCTCATCAATTTTATAATTAATATATCTTGATCTATACTTTTCACCATAAAATTCTATCATTCCAAATTCATGTTTTCCAAGTTTTTTTGAAAAGTTACCCTGCTCCCAATCACCAAATAATTCCTTAAACTCATTAGTATAAACTTTATAATAGTTAACTAATGCTTCATTATCATCTTTAATATCATTCTTTATAGAATCAAAAAGAAGGCTCCTTTTACCGTTAGGAGCCTTCACTGCTTTTATTTTATCTGTAACTTTAAGAGTTTTAGGATCTCTTTCAAATATAATCTTACACTTCATTAGTTAGTATATTTTAATACAATTTAGTTCTTAATTTCTTCTGTCTTTTATTCCTTGGTGTATATCCACCATCCATTAAAACATTAGTAGTTTTTTTACTCTTTATATTACCACCTCTTTTTTTAGGTGTTTCAATTTTACTACTATTTGTTACAGCATCTTTAACTTTTGGTGCATAGTTTGTACCAGTAAAAAATCCTACTTTATCAAGTTGTGCATCAATAGAATCAATTTCTTTTCTATATTTAATTTTATCATTCTCATCTGTTGCCTGTTCCATTAGCTTCATTGCTTGACCTCTTTGCTCAGTTAAATTTCTTCTCCTTTGCATGTTCAACTCCCTTGTTTTTTCCGTATCTTTCTTACCAGTCTTATTATGAACAACATATGCCATTCCATTTTCATCAAGTCTAACATTATAATCTGCACTTAATTGATTAACATAAGTTCTAATTTTATTAACATCTGAATTTTCAGCTTGTATATATCCAGCTTTTGTTTGCTGTTGTTGATTCCATTTACTAACAGCTTCAGTTAATGCATTTTGTTTAGCTGATCTATGTTCTAAATCTTTAAAATATTGATGCATTTTTTGATCTTTAAACTCTTTAGCTATTTTTTCTTTAGCAGTTTCATATGTTCTATCAAAACCTAATTGTTTATCAGCTGCTTTTTTAGCAATATCAATTTTTCTATCTAATATATTTGCATTTAATTGTTGTAAATTACCCATTAATGTTCCTGTACCTCTTGCATTTTGTGCTATTGCTCTTCTACCTATAGCATATTGTTTAGTAGCAGGCATAAAATCAACAGGTGCATATTGACGTAAAGGTGTATAATCTGTCATAAATATACGTGTTTTTTCAGGAGCTTGAGAAGCTAATGCTAAGTTATATCCTGTTACACCCCAATTAGCAGCATCAGATATCTTATGAGAAGGTCTCATTAATGAATTAGGATCATATGCACTATATTGTTTATTATAGTTTATTGCATCCTCTAGTTCTTCTGCTTTGGTTTTAACTGGCACACCCCATTTAGTTGTAACTATACCATCATTATTCCAATCTCCTGTACCAGGCCATCGTCCTGCAGCAGGTGTATTTGCAACTCGATCTACGTTATCTTGCCACTCTTTACTTCCTACAACTAAATTATTTGGTAAACCTGGTATTATAGAATTAATTCCCTGATATTTAATTAAATTACCACCTGTTCTATATTTTAATCTACCACCATGTTTTTTTGGTGGGACAAACTCATACCTCGCATCATCTTCTAGAAAATTTTTATAATTTTCCAGGTCCTGCTTTGTCTTTTCATATCCTTTCTTTCCGGTTACATTTTTTTCCTCTTTCTTTTTTCTATTCCAATGTTGTTTCTGTTGTTTTTCTAATTGTTTAATTTCTGCATTTAAAAGATTTAATTCTGCTTTACGTTTACGAAATCTTGCTTTATCTTCTCTTTTTTTAGCTTGTATCTCACCTCTTGATTTTATTCCAACAATGGCTTTTTCGGTTTTTTCATCCCCGATCTCTTTTGCTGCTTCTAATTTATCTTTACTTTTTTTCTCTGCTTTTTCTCTCCTTGCATTTATTATTTCTCTTTTATCTTTTTTCTCATTAATTTTCTTTAAGATATTATCTTGTTTTATATTTTCTATCCTAGTCTTACGAACAGCTTGATTCTTTTGTCTTTCAGCTTTACGTTCTTCTCTTAATTCTTTATTTTTATCTTTTATTGGACCATAACTTTCATCACGATAAGGATTCTTATCTCTTAATGCTTTATCAATTTTTTCTATACCTTTATTTAAAACATTACCAACAGTTTTTAAAGGTGTTGGTTCTTCACCACTTCCATATAATTCATAAAATGAATCTAAGGTTTCTTCTTTCTCACTAGGAGATAATATTCTATTTGTTCCTTTTATTTTTGTTTTATATCCTGGTGATTGAGTATCCATATCAACCTCCCACATTGTATTATCTTCAAAAATATAATGTTTATCACCATCAGTATAAACAGTTTGTTTATCAACACCATAATTATCATTAGGTGGAGTATATGTATCTGGAAGTGTATTTTCAGGTGGATTAACTTCTCTGTTAGAAATTTTATCATCTAATAACTTAGATGTAGGAACTTCTGTAAACTCTCCTTTTAACTCTGGAGTAAGAGGTTCAGCTAATTTTTCAGGTGTAAGAGTTAAAGTACCATCATTATTTATAATAGCAGTTTGACGATATGTTTGACTACCATCTTCTAATGTTTCTATTTGATATATCTGATTTCCAATTGCATATATATCATCAGGTAAATTATTCGAGTTAATTATATTCTCACCGTCTTGATATTTTCTCAAAAGATTATTTCCTTTTATATTTCGTATCATTATAATAAATTTATTTTACATCAGGACTAAAACCTGGATTTAATTTAACGTGATCAGTTACTTTATTGGAGAATAATCCTCCTCTTTGTTTCTTCTTTAAATGTCGTTTTAACTTGTATTCATTTCCTTTCCACATAAAGATAGGAAACTTCTTTGAATTAGCATAATCAAAGGCTTTATTGAGATCCATACTAGATAAATCAGGTGTTTCAACTACTGTATCACCATCTACATTTACATCTTCACCGGGTAACATAATTTGTTCATCTGTTTGTTGACCATCTGTAAAACCTTTTATATTTATAGGTACTTCCATATCACCAGAAGGTGGTGTCGAAGTCATTTTTTTTAGACCTTTTTGCCCAAACGGAAATACATTTTTACCTGCATTTAATCCCTCTTTAAACTCATCTTCTGTTCTAGCTATATTACCTCCATCTTCTACAATAGGTAAATTATTATTATTATTCATAGCAATTTTATTCATTACATTTTTAACTCTTGCTTTAAATATTTTACTATTAGTTCCCAATTTATTTATATAAGGTGATTCATCAAAAATAGACAAAAAACTAAATACACCGCTAGGAAGTTTTTTATCCTTATAAGCTTTATAAAGATAATCAACATGTTTATCTGTTATTTGACCTCCAGGTTCTAATTGTCCATTATTTATTAAAAATACTTCAGCTAATCTTTTCTTTGCTAATATTTCAGTAGGATTAGTTTCATATTGCCTTTTATCATTAGAATCTATATTTTTACTTAATGTTTGTAATGCATTAGATGTAATATTCCATTTACTTCCGTCATCTAATCGGTTATCGTATTTCTTCCAATAATTTGACTCAGAAGAATTTATAAATTCAGGTTTATTATATTCCGATGCATAATAATTAGAATTCATAGGAAATTGTGAAGCATGATCTAGTTCTTCTAATAAAGTATAATACGCCGCAGAACCTTTAACTGTATTTTTTAATTGTTGTTTTAATTTATCAATATGAAGATTAAAATCCATTTGATCCGTATATTTATTATCTTTATTATCTATTATAGTATTTATATCTGAACCTAATGGTGCTAGATTGAAATCAGAGGATGAATTAGCAGTATAATTTGGACTCAAACGAATTCGTCTATCACCATGTGGTATAAATTCTCCCATTCTAACACCACTGCCAAAAACACTATAGTTTCTTTTTTCTTGAGGGATATCTTCCCCCCAATTTATATTAGTATTTTTAAAACTTTTTAATCTATCATTTAATAAATGATCAAATGTAGGATAAAGATTTTTATATTTAGGATTAGCTTTTACAGTTGCATTATACTCTTCTTTAAGTTTTTCATTAAATCCTACACTTGTATAAATATCATTAAGTATATTTTTAGCTTGTGTTTCTAAATTAATTTGATTTTCTATTGGATTATTTGGAATAGTTATATTAGTACCCGGATTTATTGTTGAAATAACATTATTTGTATTAGTATTAGAATCCCATGTATATGATCCATTTTGATGTTTTGGAAGAATATATTTAGAATTCATTGATTTAGATATAGACATACTAAAACCTACAGGTTTATCTCTATATGATAAATTATCAGAATCAGCAGGATGTAATACATCATTTTCATCTAACATTTTCATAGATATTTTTGAACCTTTACAAGGTATTATATTACCAATTTGACCACCATGATTAAAGATAGGTGTTTTATAACTTTTCCATTTATAAGGTGGCATTCCAACAGGACCAATTAAAGTATTTTTACTATACTTTATTTTATTCTTTGGTAAAACACCAATTTTCTTATAATCTAATGCATTAGGAAAACCAGCACCATAATTATTTAAAGACTTTAATACTTTATTAACATCTCTTTTATATATTCTACCATTTTCATTACTTGCTGTTATGTAAGAAGGATCTAAATCATTATCATCCATTAATCTTTGAGCAGAAGATGTATATGTACCTTTAAGATCTTTTTTTACTTGACCGCCTTTTTTATATTGTTGTTGATTTAATAAACCTGCTGTTCCTATTGCAGGTATTGTAGCTGGTAATCTGTTTAATACTTTTGAAAGAGTTTCAAAATTATCACTTGATGGTTCCATAAAATCAAATATTCTTTTATTCTTTATAATACTAGGATCTTTTGTTGTTAGTAAAGATTTATAAGCAGATTCAAGTAATTCAGGAGTAATGTTATCATATCTATGTTTAATAAAATCTTCTTTTATTAATACTTCTATTAACTCTTGTGCAAATGCAGTTGGTTCTTTTCCTCCACTGCCGGTTTTAAAATAACTATAATCTTTAGCATTTTTTTGAAGACCTGCATTTGCGTTATCAAAAGCAATAGGATTTCTAGGAAGAGATTTTTTAGGTTTTATACCTTCTCGTAAAAGATCATCTACTGGTAACACTCTCTCTCTTTGTAAAGCATGAGCAACTTCATGTCCTTTTGTTGCAATATCATCTATTAAATTAGGACCTATTGCAAATCTTCCCGGTATAACATCTTCTGATTTAGCGAAAAAAGTTGGACCTGCTTGATAAAAAGCATTATTCGCAAAGTGTCCAGATTTATTTTGTTGATATACAGGTGACTGCTCTCCAAAAAATTTATCAAATGTTTTTTGATCAAAATTTTCTTTATCTCTAAATAATATTTCTGCTATTCTATTATATGATGGATTTCCAGCTCCACTTTCTTTAGAAAAATACATTTGTTTTAATTCTTCTATACGTGCCTTAGCACTTTTTTCAGCAAGTGTTTCAAGTTCTTCTTTGGTAAGATTACCTACTGGTGCCGCACGATCTCGAAACTCTCCAGACCCACGTCTAGTAACTCCAGATAAATACGATCTTTCTTGATCAACTAATCTTTTAAAACCTTCTTTAGATTCTAAATCTGAAATTCTTTGTTTTATAAAATCATCCAAATCATCAGCCCCCATGCCCATTTTTTCTATAGTTTTATAAAATAGTTTTTCATCTTTTCCTAAATCAGCTATAGCTGTACGTTTCATAATATCAGCATTTGATAGATTTCTATTTAACTGATTAGCTACAATAGCATTCTTTGCTGCTAATTCTTTTGCATACATGGCTTGACTATTAGTTTTACCACTACCTTCAATTATTTTGGTAGCAAAGTTATTAGTCATTGTAGGGTTTAAAAGAGTCTGTGCTTGCTTTAAATTAGGATCAAGATTTGTTACTTTGTATTGGCTTTTAGTTCCTTGATTAAAAATTTTACTTTTTGGTGCAGACAAAAACTTTTTAGTTTTACTAGCAGCTTTATAAGCAAGGCCTGCTTTAGCAACCGGTCCTATTGCAGGAGCGCCTGCAAGAAAATTCCATCCTGCAGAACCATACTCTCCTCTTGTAAGGTCACCTACCCCTTTACTGAGTTTATCCATCCAGTAAACAGGATTTATTATTCCAACAAGATCATCTATACCTTGATGTTGACCAACCATAATATTTTCTCCTCTACTTGACTGACCAAATGATCCTGCAGGATTTGCAAGAACATAACGCATTTTTTCTGCAAAAGTAGCTTCGGGAACAAAATCTGAAGCATCAGGTTGATTCTCTTTACTACTTAATTGGTATATTTGATCATCTATCTTTCTCCTTTTTTCTACTGCTATTGATTTTTTTATAGCCCTTTTTTCTTCGTCTGATTTTTCATCCCACCTTTGTTTTGCTACAGCTTTCTTTTGTACATTGGTTAATATAGGTGCTACTGTACTCGTAGATTCAGAAGCAGGAGAATCAATACTTCCAAAACTACTATAATCTACAGGTATATATTCACCATCTTGATGTTTTGGAAGTTCTTTTTTTGTATTATTAAGTGCTGTTTTAAGAGATACATTTCCACCAAAACCTTCATTACCATAATTAACATCTGCACCAATGTTTAACATTTTATTAGGTTTCCAATTTATACCTGTACCAACTGAATATTGATCTGGACTCCATGAAATTTTAGGAGTAAGTATAATGTTTTTATTTGGTGAAATTTTAGCAGATAGACCTAATTTATTTTTTTGATTTGTTATATCAGAAACTAAAGAAGGACTTAAACTAAATTTTGGACTAAATTTAATATCTCCCTCAATACCTAAATTATGATATAATTTATCTTTATCACGATTAATATTATAATTAGCTGCTACTTTAACAGGACCTATTTCTTTTTTACCGGTTATATTAAATTTTTCTTTACCTTGTAAATCTGAACTTCCTTTAAGATCTATATTTTTATGTTTAAGTGATAAGTCAAGATTTTTAATATTATCAGTATTACTAAATCTTCCACTAAATGGTCCTGCTTTTACACCAATATTATAATTTTCTTTAAAGTTAGTATCAAAATCAGCACCAAATAATTCTTTATATTTAGCTTTTAATGCAAGTTTATTAGCACCTTCAAAGTCAGTATTAAATTTTGCACTAACATATTTATTATTTAAACCTAAATTTAAATTTGAATTTTCAAAATCAGTATCATAACCAACATCAAGTATATTTTTATATTTACCTTTTAATTGTATACTTGGATTAATTTCTTTATTTTTTAACTTGGGGTCAATTTTACCAGTAATTGATAAAGCATCATTAGGATCATAACTAAATGATGCATTAAACCCACTAGGCTTAGAAACTTTTTTATATTTACCCCATATAGGATGATTTATTTTATCTTCAGGAGTATTTAATTTAAACTTTGGATTGAATTTTCCAGGTAAACTCTTTTTGGGCTTTAATTGTAAATTAGCAAGTTTACTAGGATTAGCTCTACCTTTTAATTTAGGATGAACACTTTTTTGACGTTGAGTAATACTTGGAATAAGATTATTTTTCCAATTTGGATCAAGTGTTAAATCAGATATAGAAGGGAGTAAATAACCTGATTTATCAGGAAAACTTCTTTTATAATTTCCAGGCTTACTAGGTACACCCCAATTAACCCAACTTGGAATAGGAAGATTTTGATCTTCACTTTTACTAAATGAACCAGATGGAACGTTAATTAACTTACCTTTTTGATACTTAACTGGACCACCTTTTTTCTTTTCCCATTTAGCAGCAGTAATAGTAAAATTAGCTTTTTTAATCATTGCTGAAGAATAATTATGTTTATTCGCTAATATTTTTTTTGCAAAATCCTGTACGGACATTCCGGCTTTTTTAGCTGCTTTTGTAAAAGTTCCTACTTTAGATTTCTTTATATTTATTTTATTTCTTTTTTTCATTTTTCTTCAATATTAAATGATAGAACAAATTAAATCCAATTGTTCTACTTATATAAAATAATATTATAATAACAATAATGTTTATTTGATTATAATGTATAGAACCAAATAAAAGAACAAATGACATTGCGCCAATCATATTTGCAAAATGCCATATATCTGTTACCCAAACCAAAGGGAAATGATATAACCAATTCAATATTTTATTATCTTTATCTTTACGTATCCATGTATGATCTTTAGGTCCCCAAAATGAGGTCTCTAAGGTCGTAGAAAAGATTGACTGACTCCATATATCAAAATGTTGTACAGTGTCTGCTACAGCCTTAGAAACCCCTAATAATAAACTTCCTATTATAAATATAATAGTACTACTCATCTTTATCTTCTAAAAATGGATTAGGTCCTTCATGTACTTTACTTAAACCTATTACAATACCAAATAGTAAACTAAATGCAGGTATAACTGCAAGTAACCATCTACCAAATGAATGTTCATCAAATATACCTCCTAATGCAGACCATGTAATTAAGAATAAAAATATTGCTGGTGAACCAATGATAGCAAAACCAAAGTATTTTAATGGTAATGGTGCTTTAACATATTTATCAGCTACCCAATAAAATGCTTTTCTCATTGCAAGTACGAATTTATCTAAAAACTTTTTCATATATATATATAATGTTTATTTATTAACCTAATTGTTCCATTACCCCGGGAGGTACTTGAGATTGTTCTGCAGCCATTTGCTGCTCTGCAGCCATTTGTTGTTCACCACCTTGTCCACCCATCATTTGTTCCATAACATTCATAAGTGCTATTTCTATTTGTTCAGGTGGTAAGCTTAATATTTGCTCCTGTACTTCAGGAGGTAATTGCATAAATACTTGTTGTAGTTGTGGATCAATATTTGCTAGTACCGGCGGTACCATTCCTTGTTGGGCATCCATTTCTCCTTCCTGTCCTGCCATTTGTTGTTCGGCGGCCATTTGTTCTTCCATTCCTGGTTGCATATTTGCATTTGGATCTTGTTGCATTTGTTCTCCTATTAATTTTTGTAAGTGTTCATTTGATTCATTTGGTTGTTCTTGTTCTTGACCTGGAATTGGTCCACCTTGTTGTAAGGGTTTTCTTTTAGGTGCAAAATAATCTTCTGTTGATGGAACATTTTTAAGTTCATTTCCAAAAAAGATCTCTCCTGATGGTCTTCTTTCTGTATATCCAGCCGGAAGAATTTCTTTATTTTTAAGTTTAGGGGCAACTGTTTTAGTTGTTCCTAATGTTCCATCTGGTTGAGTATATAAAGTAGGAGCATATCTTTTTGTCGTAGCGGTTGGAGTTACACCTCCAAATTCACTTGCATCAAAAGAAACTCCTTCCTTACTTGGGCCAGTCACTTGTCTAGATTTTAATGCATTTGTAAAAGCAGATCTGAGTTTCATGTCAGATGGATTTTTATTAACTAAATTTTGTAAATATTTAAGTGTAGTATCATTAACTGGACCCACAATTGATTTCTCTCCTTGATAAGTTGGTAATGAACCACCTTGTTGATAATTGTTAAGATATTCACGTACACCTAGGCTTTTATTAAGGTTTTGTTGATTAAGTGCTGCATTATAAGCTCTAATTCTTTGATTTTCTGCTTGTTGTTCTGCAGTAATCCAACCATTTGGTGGTCTCTTTGCAAGACCCTGTTGAGCTCTAATATAATTTTGAATAGCTTCCTCTTCGGCTTCTTGCACAGCTTCTTTTTGAGCTTTAATAAGTTTACCTTCTTGATAAGTTTGCAACGCTCCACCATTTTGTTTACGTAATAATTTACGTAGTAAATGCCTGTTACTTGTCATACCACCTCTTCTATTTATTGGTATATTTGTTATATTTGATTTATCTCCTACATAGTTAACATCAGGAGTTATTTTGGTTTTATCAATAATTGGTTCAGTAAGAGGATCTAAACCCATTTCAGATCTTGTTTTAGTACTATATTTTTTTCCACCCCATTCAAAATCATCCACCCCTAAATCTCTATAATAATTAAATGCCTTTCCGCGTGTTGGAAATTGTGGTTTTGTTTCATTTAATTTAAGAGCAGAAGATGGATTTCTACCTATTTCTGTAGTATTACTAAGTAATGCCTTATTATATACCTCTCTTAATTCAGGAGTAAATTTACCCTGTGAAATATGTTTATTATCACCAGGTAAACGTGAAATTCTTAACATTTCATTTTTAACTGAAGATGGTAAATCACGATATTTTGAAGGTAATATTCCTTCATTAGCTACAATATCATTAATAATACCTTGTGCCCATTGACCTTGATTTTGAATTTTATTTAAACCTATATCACCCCTTACATTTGGATCTGCAGAACGTAATGTTTGATTTCCTGAACGAACACCATAATAATCACTAATTAATTTTCCTATAGGTTTATAATTTTGTAAGTTATATGCAGTTACTTTACTTGCATCATCAGAAGACATTCCATAATCACTAACTAATCTATTTTGCATTTTAGTAGTAAGAGAACCTTGAGGAGTAAAAACGTCACCATATTTACCTCCTCTTGCTGCTATAAGTTTTGCACCTACGTCTCCAGGCATACCTGTTAATTCACTAACTTTCGCCCTATTTTGAGCTCCTATGATATTTTTTTGAGGTGTGCTTGTAGTAACAGTAATATCACCTTCTTCATTTACTGTAGTATCATCTTTATTAATTGTTACCCCTCTTTGCGCCATTTGCATATTAGGATTACCTTGTTCCATTTGAGGTAAATTTTGTTGTTGAGCATTAGGATCATTTAATAAGTATTGTGCGTTTTGTTGGATAAATGCAGCAATTTCACCCATGTCTCTATCTTTTTTACTTAATAGTTTTTTGAGTTCTTCTGCTACTTTTGCTGCTTCTGCATCATTTTTCATTTCTTCTAATTGTTTTAATTGATGAGTAATAAACTCGTCATTGTTTTTATAAGCATCCATGCTATTTGTATCCGCGTTAGCTAACGATTCAACAATTGGTTGCATTTCTTGGGCTGTTGTTTTTTGTCCTTTTTTAGCTCTTTTACCATCTAATCCTAGATAGTTAGAAGCTACATATAATCCTTCTGCTGCTTTAATTGGGATACCTTCCTGACCATCTTTATTAGAGTCTTGACCATGTTTATCACCGGTAAATTTAACTGCATAAGGGGATTGTAATGATGCATATGTATTAGTACCTCCATATCTTATATTAGGAATATTTTTACCTGATGTATCAATTACTATTTCACCATCTTCAATTTCAGCATTCCAATTATCATTTAATACATTACGAGGAGTTGTTATTTCCTTACCATATCTTGCATATATACCACTTTTAGTAGTTCCTGTTTGACTACCATCAAACATACCTTTTCTAGATTCATCTTCTTTCCATAAAGTATCTGCTTGGTTTTGTGCTTTTTTAGCAAACATATCACCAAAAGGAATACCTGTAAGAAATTCAATTGCTCCATATCCAGCGCCATATTTAGCACCAGTTTCAATACCAGATTGATGTCTTTTACTTGGAGAAAATTGATTTGCCCAATATGCATTAGGTGACATAGTTTCAGTTGTATTAGCAGCTATACCATATTTATCTTCATCTCTAACCATATCGCTACCCATTCTTCCAATACCTACTGCTGTACCAATTATTGGATTTATTGAACTTACTACCCCTACTCCAGTATCATAAGCGCTAGCAACACCTGCAGCAGAATCAGATTCTTGTCCAAGTCCCATTTTACTATAATATGGATTTTCATCTTTTTGATTTCTGAAACTTTTTTGTTTTTCAGAATCATACATATTTTTAAGAAATTGTGCACCTATATTTGCAATTGCCATACCTGTAGCAGCTGCATTTTTATTATTTTTTGTTTTTTGTTCAGGAACTTCTATGGGATCAATTGTACTATCTAATACTTCTGCTGTATAAGGATTATCAATTTGAGTAGTTGTAATTGGTTGTATTTCACTTGTATTACCTTGATATTTAGGTAATGTATTTTTCTTACGATATCTAACAGGTCCACCACCTTTATATAGACACATTTTACCACCTTTTTTATAATAGAGTTTACCACCCTTTTTATATAAGGTCATTTTTTTCATTCCTTTTTTATTCATTATAATTAAATTTTAAAAGTTATTATACTTTATTACGTTTTTCTCCTGTTATAAGATTTAATGTTATTTTATAATCATTAAGTGGTTTAAAAAATAAACGTACACCTAAATATTTATCTGTTAATCTTTCAATTTGATATACATCTTTATTTATATCTATTATTGAAGGATTTATTACTTTATCAATATAACCAAATCCATTATCATATTCATTTTGATATGTTAATTCTGACCAATCTTTTGTAAACTTAGGTTCATTAAGATTCAATCTATTAACTGTTAAATCACGTAATCTATTAATTTTCCACATATTACGCCATTTATGTGCAGTTGCTTTAGTTATATCGTACAATGTACTTGCATATGGTATTAAATTAGAAACATCAATTTCTTTAAGATTACTAAGTTGATTATTATTATATACAAAGAAACGATCAAATGTAGTAAAAGGTATTTCTATATCTCTATCATCTACTGTTGATTTTGACCATACATTTGATGTATATTCAATTGAATCAAATGTTTTTTCAGCATAAGGATTTTTCTTATAAATATAATCTATTATGAAATCAAATTTAGTATTATAATATGTTTGAAACTCTCCATAGTTATGTTCCCAGGTTGATAAATTAATATCACCTGTAGGATTAGCAACAAAAGAATAAAATGTTTTAGAATCATAATATAACCAATTTGGTATATATGAATGAAACGATGACCACACTTGAGATTTTAAAGAATATGATAATGTCCATGATTTATTTTTAGCTAATGTTTTATCAGTATAATCAATAGGTGCTAATAATTGATCTTTTAAAGATACATCAACACCTGCCTGTATACCAACATAAAAACCATCATTATCATAATAATAATATCCAACTGCTACATTAGGAACATACAATGTTCCGTCAGGATTAGTTGTTAATTCACGTAAAGCTGTTGGTCCATCAGTTGTTACTGAAGGTAATAATTCATAATCTTTTTTAGTTAAAATATAACGATCATGTTCAGCATCTATTGTTGCAATATAACCAACATTTGTTTTACAACTTGTACCTTTATACGGGTATGATAAACCTGTTAAATTACGAAATTGAGTATCTAGTGTAACTTCTGAATTTTTACTAAACCATTTAGACATACCTAAATCAGATATTGATTTAATACCATCTCCTAATTTTAATACAGAACCTGAATTTCTATCTAACCATATATAATCACCCATTGCAAAAATAGATGTAAATTTATCAATTGTCCCACCTCTACTATAAGCATCCTCATTATTAAATAATTTAATTGGATCTCTTCCTAAAAATTCCCCCTGACCGACTTCAATTGTATCAGCATTGGTTTTCATAGTTTGAGGTGCAACGCTTACTTTCCATAAATTATGTTCAGTATGTATATATAAATCTGAATTTTTAACAAATATATTCTGTATTTCCCCTGTATAAGAAGGTATTGCTTTAAAAGAATTAGTTAAAAATAATTTATAAAAATCTTGTACTTGTGAATCTAAAGATACTTCAGAATAAAATAATGTATTGGGAAATGATTCAGAACAACTAGAACAATAATCAAATGTACTTGGTAATTGAAATGAAGGTATTTCTGTATTATAACTTGAATAATCTATTTTATATCTATTAAATATTTCTTGAGGGTTCATTAAATTATCAAGATCTTCTCTTGAAGCCGTATTATCAAGTAATGTTTCTATAACTGTTAAAAACCCATAATAAGCATCTCTATTACTAAAAGGAAAAGATCTAAATAAATCTCCTTCTAATAAATGTCTAAATGCACTATTAATTTCTGATTCAACATACCCAACAGTTGTTGAAGTTAAAAATTTTTGTACTGTATTGTCAAATCCTATTTCATCTTCACTATTGGGTTTATAAAAACCTTTTTCAAATTGAAATCTATTTATAAATGTATCTCCGCCGGTAACAACAAAATCAGTATATGATTTAGGTATTTGATAAGAATGCATTTTAATATATGTAATATTATCAAAATCTTGATAAGGTGTTGCTGAAGATTTTAATGCCCCATAATACATATATGGAGAAGTACCAATAGACCATTTATATGTAGGTACTACAACTTCTGATTTAGACCAAGAATTTTGAACACCGATATTATTTGTACCGGCTACTCTAGAATCAATAATAATAGTATCTAATGTATTAAGAGGTTTTCCTCTAGCATTAAAAATTAAACTATTAGTATTAAAATGATCTTGAATATCTCTTTTTAACATTGGATATTGATATGGAAAACTCAAATCACAAACACTTCTGTTAGAAAAAACATCAAATATACCAGGTCCTGCCGTTTCAAATCCAGCATCAAGAGAATTTAATTGTGCATCAGTATCAAAATTAGAAGTTGGTTCAACTGATGTACAAGATTGTTTATATCTTGCAAGTAAAGTTCTTTGTTTATAATCATTATTTTTAATAGTTGTACTTCCTTGTCCAAGACTATCTGAATTAAATTCACTATTAAAATTAGCATATGCTAATCCTGAAATAGGAATATTATATATAAATGTCCACAATGTACGATTTAAAGGAGTAGCTACTCTTGGGTATTTATGTCTATTTAAAAATACACTAACCCCTGTATTATATCCACCAAGCCATACTCTATAAGCATATTCTTCAGCAGGTGTTGCTGAATATGGATCCCATGAACCTAAAGGTTCTGATCCACCATCCCAAAATTGTTGTGTATAAGTATTACACTCAGCAAAATCAGGACTACCACAATCAACTTTATTACTATCAAAAAACATATCACCAAAAACAGTTGCTTCTGGTTTTAAATAATCAACAGATAACGTAACTGGATCATTCATTGTACTTTTAGGTGTATGTATTTCAAGTATATTCCACCATGTATGAATTGGTTGTTTTCTATTATAAAATCCAATTCCATTTGCTTCTGTACCTGGTTTAATATCAGGAGTTAAAAATAAAACATTTGGCCATACACCATTAGTTTCTAATGCATTAAAATCATCAACAGCTTCTCTACCCCAAGAATTACCTCCTGTATCCCATTCTCTAGTAGATACACTTGTATCACACACATTAAAAAATCCTTTATCAATTACTGTTTTATTATTAGTTCTATTTGATCTAACAATATAATATCCAGTAACATTATCAACATATTCAGTAGGAATTTCAACTTCAAGTACACGTAATCCTAAAGGGTATAATTTTAAACTTCCTTCTGAATTATTCATACTCCATTTTTTATGTTCAGGAGCAGTAGCAAGAAGAGTAGATAAAGTTCCAGGATCATTCATATTTGAATCAATAGTCCATGTTTGATTAGGA
>Ga0315331_10001964_pt1 | contig 15554 bp, 14 predicted proteins | sample M160m34915metaG_FD_203456 | JGI IMG/M metagenome (GOLD analysis project Ga0315331, IMG submission 203456) | Ammonia-oxidizing marine archaeal communities from Monterey Bay, California, United States - M1 60m 34915 | ecosystem: Environmental > Aquatic > Marine > Intertidal zone | place: USA...
GCCGGGGAAGAGCACTGCATGCGCACCTCGGCGAGCATGATTTGGGAGGACGAAGTGCTGAACTTTTATGCTTTTGGTTGGGGGCCACAAGTGGTGCGCCGGTATCGCGACGGAGATGAGCTCATCTGGGAGTATGCAGACGGCTCGGTGACTCGGATGGAGCGTTTGTGCACCTTGCCTGAGGAGTACAGAGTGCCGCCCCCCCGAGGCAGACGGATTGAGTTGCTCTGAGCCGTGACAATATCAGGCGCTTTCGGCATGCCCGTCGGACTCGCGCTGTCCATAAAGTCGCATCATTGTAAGGGGGCGTAGCGATGCTTACAGAATTCTGGGTTGACCGAAGCGATTATCACCACACCAAAGTCGTGCGGGATGCCATCCCAAAGCCCTGTGATGGTGAGATATTGGTGGCTATCGATAAGTTTGCCATGACCGCCAACAACGTTACCTATGCGGCATCGGGAGACCTGTTTGGGTATTGGCAGTTCTATCCAACAGGCGAAGACCCTTGGGGCAAGGTGACGGTATGGGGTATCGCCGAGGTTTTGGAGAGTTGCGCCGAGGGCATCGCCGTCGGCGAGCGGCTCTATGGATTCTTTCCCATGGCGAGCCATGTGGTGATGCTGCCCGGTGAACTCTCCGAGCGAGGGTTTACTGACGCGATGCCTCATCGCGGTGAGCTCCCGGGTCTCTACAACCATTACGCAAGGACGCAATCTGAGCCTAGTGAGCTTCAGCAGTTCGAAGACCAGCGCTGCATTTTTTTCCCGTTATTTATGACCGGCTATGTCATTGCTGACCTCCTCGCGGACAACGGCTGGTTTGGTGTGCAGCAGGTCGTGATCGGCTCTGCATCTTCCAAGACAGGGTTCAGCACGGCCGCATTTGTTCGTGCCGCTGGCTTCCAAGGCGCCATTGTCGGTCTCACCAGCGATCAGAATGTCCTATTCTCCGGAGCGCTGGGCTGCTACGACAGTATCGTGCCTTATAGCGAGGTCGAAAGCGTCGTGAACCTTCGCAGCGCCTATATTGATATTGCCGGAGATGTTGGAGTGCGGTCGCGCCTGCATCACAGCCTCCAAGACAATGCCGCCCAGACGTTATTGGTGGGAGCGACGCACTGGGATCAGTTTGGCCAGTCAGTGGGTGGCGGGCCGCTGCCCGGCAGCGAGCCCGAGGTGTTCTTCGCGCCCGCGCAAATTGAAAAGCGAGACAGTGAGTGGGGTCGCGGTGTCGTGGTGGGTAAAGCTTATGCGGCGAGTATCGAGCTGGTGACGCGGCTGGCACCAACACTCGTGATGGAATCTCACAGGGGTACCGAGGCTTGCGATGCGATCTGGCAGGCGCTATTGGATAATCAGATCTCGGGTCAACGCGGGGTCATGGTGTCGCTGCAAAGCGAGCCGTGAATCCAATTGACGAAACACCTGCTGAACCGTTGACCGGTATACAGAGTATCTAGTTTCAGAGACGCATAATGGGGGCGCTGGCTCCCAGATAAAAAGAGTCATGACACAATGAAGAAGATCATTTTTATTTTGCTGGCTGTCGGCCTGCCACTGGGTGTCGCGACCCTCGCCAACCCCGACGGTCTCCGTTTAGCCGGCTGGCCGACCATGAGCGTTCTGGCCTTGTGCGCCTTTGGTATACAGTGGCTGGCGTTCATTCCCGCCCGGGTTCTGCAAAGCGAGCGTTTCTATGATCTTACCGGGAGCATCACCTACATCGCGGTCACGCTGGTAGCCATCAGCGTCGCGGAAGCGCCCTCGAGCGCGCAATGGCTGATCGCGATCATGATCTTTTTGTGGGCGAGCCGCCTCGGCAGCTTTTTGTTCCGTCGTATTCACGCAGCGGGTGGCGACCAGCGCTTTGACCATATCAAGGTGTCCTCGTCACGCTTTTTTGTCGCCTGGACGTTGCAGGGCGCCTGGGTGGTGATGACCAGCTGCGCGGCGCTGACCGCCATATTGAGCGCGGAGCAACCACCGGTGGGCGCCATTTATGTGATCGGCGCGGTGATGTGGACGACCGGCTTTGCCATTGAAGTCATTGCAGATCGGCAAAAGTCGCGCTTCAGGGAGGATCCGGGTAACGAAGATCAATTTATTAATGCCGGGCTGTGGGCCCGTTCCCGCCACCCTAACTACTTTGGTGAAATCTTGCTGTGGGCCGGCATTGCGGTGATGGCCATACCCTACTTATCGGGTACCCAGTGGGTGGTGATGCTGTCGCCGCTCTTCGTCTACGCTTTGCTCACCCGCCTCAGTGGCATCCCAACATTGGCGCGGCGGGGCCAGGAGCTATGGGGCGATGACCCGGCGTACCAAGCGTATGTCGCCAATACGCCGCGTCTGGTGCCGCGTTTGCGCCAAACTACACAGCCCGCGATTGAAAACTAAGAACGCTATGCGGAATCGCCACTAGTACCTTTTCGCGCCAGGCGCGCATCGATGAGCGCAGTTGCCGCCAGCAGAAACAGACCGAACAGTAGTCGCAAGTCGCCGAGATGAATTCGCGGCTCGATGGGGTAAGCAATGGTTTTCTCAAGGCCCGCCAATTTGAAGTCGTGGCGCTCGTAGAACTCGGGGTTGCCGATAATGTCGATGAGCGTTCGTCGACTTCGGTAACGCATGATCGCACCGTCTGACCATTCCTCTGCCCCTTCAATGCCCAGCAGGTCCAAACTGTCGGCCACCGATTTCCCGACCACGACGGGATGGCTTGCTCGCGAGAGCAGTGCGGGGATCATATGCTCCATATAAAGATCGATGAGCGTCTCGGCGTCGGCGTCAGGCGGTGCGCCTTCCATCTCGGGGGGATTCTTCGCCAGATCTACCGCGTTGAACATCAAAAATTGTTGACCCGTGTCATTGCGGAGAAATTCGAGCAGCGCCCCACGAGCAGAGGGGTCGCCGCCCAGATCCTGATCCTGCGTCTTAACAATGAACGCCTGGATTTCTGCCTCGGTAAGCGGGCCATCAAAGTCGGTGTACCAGCTGATGAACAGTGCGTAGAGCAAAACCGAACCGAGCCATAGTTTGCGTCGTGATGTCATATCGGTGTTCTCCCCAGTGCTTACTTATTGACACTATCTATGCCAATATATAGGTCCTTCTGTGATGCCGCAAGGAGTCCCAACGATGTCTCGCGAACCCGTCCAGCTGGTGGGGGGCACTGGCTCGCCCTACACCCAGAAAATGGTGGCGCTACTGCGCTACCGACGCATCCCTTATACCATCACTTGGGGTCAGCCCGAGACGATGTGCCAGGGACTCGGGGTCGAGGCGCCCAAACCCACCTTCATGCCCACGTTCTTCTTTGAGGAGGGTGGTGAGGTCACAGCGCACTGCGATTCCACCCCAATCATTCGCAGACTGGAGGCAGAGCATGCTGGTCGGTCGGTGTTACCAGAGGATCCGGCACTCGCGTTTATTGATTACCTGATCGAAGACTTTGCTGACGAGTGGTGCACCAAGTATATGTTTCATTACCGCTGGCACTTCGAGGCCGATGCCGACAATGCGGGCACTAAATTACCGCTCAGCATGGATGTCTCCATGCCGCAGGAGCAGTTTGAGCAGTTCAAGGACTTTATCTCGCAGCGACAGATCGAAAGACTGTGGGTGGTCGGCTCCAATGAGGAGACAGCACCCATCATTGATGCAAGCTACCGACGATTCCTTGCTGCGATGGAGAGCCATCTCGCTAACCAACCTTTTATGTTGGGCAAGCGGCCGGGTGCAGGCGACTTTGGCTTGTTTGGTCAGCTCAGTCAGCTGGTGGGCTTTGATCCTACTTCACGCGAGATTGCCCATGACGTCTCGCCGCGCACGGTGGGCTGGGTCGACAAAATGCCGGATGGCAGCGGTTTGATGCCAGACGCCTCTGACTGGATTGCAGTGGAAGATCAGCCTGCCAGCCTGAAACGAGTGCTGTCGGAAATCGGTCGGGTCTATACGCCGGCGCAACTTGCGAATGCTCACGCGGTGATGACGCAGGAGAAGACCTGGCAGTGCGAGATCGACGGCGCAGCATGGCGCCAGCGGACGTTCCCTTATCAGGCCAAGTGCTTGCAATGGACTCGCGATCACTACGGGCAGTTATCGACAACTGACCGGGGACGCGTTGATGCGCTGATAGCCGGCACCGGCATCGAGCCGATGTTGGAGGATATAGCATGAGCGCCGCACCAATAAAAAATCGGGTCACCGAGATCACGGAGACTGACTACCCCATCATTCAGGCGCCGATGAGCTGGATCGCCCGCTCTCAGCTCGCCTCGGCAGTCTGTAATGCCGGTGGCATGGGCATTATCGAAACCGGCTCAGGTGAGCTCGACGCCATCCGCGAAGAAGTCCTGAAAATGCGCGACCTCACCGACAAACCCTTCGGCATGAATGTCGCGCTCGCCTTTGTGAAGGGTAGCAACTTCATCGATTTTGTCATTGAACAGAATCTACCTTTTGTCACGACGTCGTCGGGCAGCCCCGCGGTCTGCACCGAGATCTTTCAGCAGGCGGGCATCAAGGTTTTCCACGTCGTGCCGACCCTGGATATGGCCCTCAAGGCGATTGATTGCGGGGTCGATGGCCTGATCGTCGAGGGCGGCGAGGGTGGGGGTTTTAAAAATCCCAGCCCGGTATCCCTCATGGTGCTCTTGCCGCTGATTCGTTCCCGCACCGACATACCCATTATTGCTGCAGGCGGGATCTGCGACGGCCCCTCGATGGCCGCCGTTTTCGCCTTGGGTGCCGAGGGCGTGCAAATGGGTACGCGCATGTTGAGTAGCGCTGAGTCTCCGGTTCATCAGAATTGGAAGCAGGCTGTGGTGGAGGCGAAGGAGACCGACACCGTGTTCCTGAATCAGCAATCCAGGCCGGCATTGCGGGCACTGAGGACTGAGCGCACGGCCGCACTGCAGCCTCTGGGCGCCTTCGATTTCCGTGAGCAATTAGCTGGCGTACAAGAGCTATATTTTGGCGGTGACATGGAAGCCGCGATTCCGCTCTCGGGGCAAGTCGTGGGCCGAATCGATGCGGTACAACCGGTAGCCGACGTCATTCAGGGCACCATGACCGGTTTTTATGAATCGCTGGGGCGTTTGCAAGATTACGCCGGCTCGACATAACCGGTCAGGTAGCCGCAAATGAACCACTCTTGAAGCAATAGGAATTTTTTATGGGCTTTGAAATTAACGACCAGGTCAGGGCATTGAATGCGCAGCTTCAGCGTTTTATGGATGAGCACATTTATCCACGCGAGCGCGAGTGGCACGAGTGGTGCCATGACCCGGAGCACCTTTGGGAGGTGCCCGGCTGGTACGACGATATCCGCGACAAGGCCAAAGCTGAAGGATTGTGGAACCTCTTTCTCCCCAAGGAGTACGCCCCCTGGAGCCCTGGCCTCACCAATGTTGAGATCGCGCCCCTCTTTGAGACCATGTCGAAAGTGATGTGGGCGCAGAGCGTCTTTAACTGCAATGCGCCTGATCGCGGCAACATGGAGGTGCTGGCTAAGTACGGCACACCTGAACAGCAGGAACAGTGGCTTAACCCGCTTCTCGCTGGAGAAATCCGCAGTGCTTACGCCATGACCGAGCCTCAGGTAGCGTCATCTGATGCGACCAACATGGAGCTGGAGATTCGTCGTGAGGGTGATGAGTATGTGCTGAACGGCCGTAAATGGTGGACAACCGGAGCCGTTAATCCGCGCTGCAAGATCATGTTGGTAATGGGCAAATCGAATCCCGAGAACGATCGCCACCGACAGCACTCTACTATTTTAGTGCCCCGGGACGCCCCTGGCGTGAAGCTGGTTAGAACGCTCCGGGCCTTCGACAGTCTGCACTCACCGGGTGGTGAGGCGGAGCTTCTGTTTGAGGATGTGCGGGTGCCGGTCAGCAACATGATCAAGGGCGAAGGCTGCGGCTTCGAGATTGCGCAGGGGCGCCTAGGTCCTGGCCGTTTTCAATACGCGATGGGTTTTGTGGGGATGGCACAACGCTGTCTGGAACTGATGTGCGCGCGCGCTCAGGAGCGGGTGGCCTTTGGCGAGCCGCTGATTAAAAAGACCTCTATCCAGCACGAGATCGCCCGCAGCCGCTGTGACATCGAGCAGTGTCGGCTGCTGACGCTGCAGGCGGCAGAGGTCATGGACCGAGAGGGTCTCGACGGAGCAAGACCGTATATTTCAATGATTAAAATCGTGGCACCTAAAATGGCGCAGGAAGTCGCCGATCGCGCCATGCAAATTTTTGGCGGCATGGGGGTGTGTCAGGACACGATGATTCCCGATGTCTTCACGATCGGTCGTTTTTGTCGAATTGCCGACGGTCCGGATGAGGTGCATATGTCGCAATTGGGCAAACTCACTGCGAGGGACCTTGCGTCTTGAAAGGGCAGCGAATGGTCATTAAAGGAGAGAACGGCGTGATGAAACTAGTCAATGTGGTGGCACTTCTTCTCACTGTATCCGTTGCCCGGGCGGAACCTGATCTGGCAGGGTTTTGGCAGCATGAGAAGGAGCCAGTCTGGATCGAAATGGTCCCCGCCGCCGGAGAGGGCGTTGTCGTGCGCAACGATAATCAGCCGGGACGCGTCGGGTTCAAAGTGGTGAAGGCTCTCGAGGCCGGTAGCCAGCCCGATAAATGGTCTGGTCAGGTGTTTGCCGCCCGATTGGGGGAGTATCGTGACGCCACCATCACCCTTGAGTCAGATGATCGTCTGGCGTTTACCGTCAAGGTGGGCATGATGAGGCGGACGGTTGAATGGCGTCGTGTGCCGGAGGTGCCCTCTGCAACAGATGACGAGTAAACTCTCGCTCTGATAACAAGAAAGATAGAGACGCATCATGATGAAACGCCTTGCAGTTGTATTAAGCCTCTCGGCGCTGATATCAGCCTGTACCGAGGAAGTGGGTCTGCTAGATGAGGACACCAACTTTGGTGGCCGGGGCGGTGAGCCGCTCAAGACCGTCATGGATATTCTGGATCGCGCTCCGCCCCCCGCTAATCCGCTGCGCAATGCTTACTTCGGCGATTTGCACGTGCACACCGAGTACTCATTCGATGCGTACAACTTTGGCACCACTGCAACGCCCTATGACGCGTACCGGTTCGCGCAGGGCCAGTCTATTGAGCACCCTGCGGGTTACCAGATTCAGATGGCGACACCGCTCGATTTCTACGCGGTCACCGACCACGCAATGTTTTTGGGTTTGGCACTTGAGGCGGGAGACACCACCACGCCTTTTTCACAATATGAGGTGTCCAAGTCTCTGCACAATCTGAATGCGGATGACAACAAGGGTGTGTGGAGCTTGACGGCACGGCTCTCCAATTTTGCCTCGTTTATTCCGGGCACGCTGGCGGGTATTCGTGCAGGCCACATTTCAGAGGAGGTCGTGATTGATGTGACCCGACGGGCCTGGGCTGACATCATCAATGCGGCAGAGCAATTCAATGATCCCGGCCGTTTCACGACGTTTGTGGCCTATGAATACACCTCATCGACTGATGATGTGGGTAACCTGCACCGCAATGTCTTCTTCCGCGGCGCAGACAAACTGCCTGCGGTTCCCTTTTCCCGGCTCAATTCTCAGAATCCGGAAGGACTCTGGGATTGGATGGACACCTTGAGGGAGCAGGGCATCGAAAGTCTTGCCATCCCCCATAACTCCAATGGCTCTAACGGGCAGATGTTCAAGCTTGAGGACTGGGCCGGTGACCCGATGGATAACGCTTATGCAGAGCAGCGTATGCGCAACGAACCCCTTGTGGAGATTACTCAGGTCAAAGGCACGTCGGATACCCATCCATTGTTATCCCCCAACGATGAGTGGGCTGATTTTGAGATCTACAAATTTCGAGTGGGGACCAGTATCCACAGCGAAGAGAAGGGAAGCTATGTTCGGGAAGCGCTTCGCAACGGTCTGATGCTCGAGTCTCAAGGTGTGGAGAACCCCTATCAGTTTGGTTTTGCAGCGGCGAGTGACACGCACGTTGCGGGTACCAGCGATGACGAGGAAACGTTTTTTTCTAAAGCCGGTTTGCTTGACGGCGTGCCGGAACGCCGGGGTTCTGTGCCCGTGGACAGGATTTACGGCATCTTCGCCAATTTCGTCGCACCCGATACATTGACCGAGGTAGAGGGCCGAACCTATACCTACGGCGGCGGCTTTGAGAGCTGGAGTGCTTCCGGTGTGACCGGCGTATGGGCAGAAGAAAATACCCGCGAGGCGCTGTATGAGGCTTTCCGTCGAAAGGAGACGTTTGCGACTTCTGGTCCGCGTATGCGGGTGCGGTTTTTTGCGAGCAATGACTACGCAGCGGACATCATAAATTCCGATACCATGATCGAGGATGCCTATGCAGGGGGCGTACCGATGGGTGGCGAGCTGGCGAAAACGGGCGATGCGCCCACTTTTATCGCTTGGGCCAGTGCGGATCCGCGTGGTACCGCGCTGCAGCGGCTGCAAATTATTAAAGGCTGGGAAAAGGACGGCGAGACCCAGGAGAGGGTCTACGATATCGCCTGCTCGGATGGCTTAATCCCTGACCCCGACACACATCGCTGCCCGGGTAACGGTGCGCAGGTTAATCTAGCGGACTGCAGCATCACGCAGGGGCTGGGTGCCTCGGAGCTCAAGGCGGTCTGGCAGGATCCGGATTATGACCCGGAGAGTCGCACGTTTTATTATGTGCGGGCGCTAGAGAACCCGACTTGTCGTTGGTCGACATGGGATGCAATCCGCGCCGGCGTTGAGCCGCGCCCCGACCTTCACACCACGCTTCAGGAGCGGGTATGGAGCTCACCGATCTGGGTGCGTTAATGATTAGGCAGTCATTCGGCCACTGGTGTTAGAGGGCGGTCCTCGCACTGCGTCACTCAAGACGTCAGATTTAACAGCGCTCGAGTAACAGCGCGCTGCCGCTGCCGGCCGCGCCACTGGCGGCGACGATACCCCTACTCAGCTGTTGACGATGTAATTCATCGATCAATGTGCCGGTCATGATGGCGCCGGTGGCGCCCATCGGGTGACCCAGTGCGATCACGCCGCCGTTGACGTTGAGACGCGAGTCGTCGATCCCCAGCGCTTGGCGGGTTTTGACCACGGTCGCCGCAAAGGCTTCGTGGATCTCAAACAAATCGATATCCTGAGCGCGGAGGTTTTGTTCAGCTAACAGCGCCTCGGTCACCGTCAGGCAGCCGCTCACGACTTCCAGCGGCTCGCCCGATGCCGTGGTGCTGGTAACAAGGCGCGCTTTGGGCGCCCTACCGAGTGATTCTCCGAGCGCCAAGTCTCCAAGTAAAACCAGCGCCCCGGCGTCACACATCGCGGGTGAGTTGCCCATGGTGTGGACGTGCTCGATGGCGCTCAGTTCGGGAAACTTTTCCAATTGCACCTGATCAGCGCCCGCCGCACCGAGCTCCGCAAACGCGGCGGGTAACCTCGCCAGCCGCTCTGCCGTCATGTCGGCACGGATACACTCGTCTTCACTAATTGTCCCTTCGGGTGTCTCGATGGGGATGATCGACTGAAACCGCGCCTCCTGCTGCGCCAGCGTGGCGCGCTGCTGGCTCTGCAGTGCCACATCGTCACAATCCTCCCGGCTGGCACCAATGCGCGTGGCGATCAGATCGGCACCGCTGCCCATCAATAGCATCTGATGCTGCAGCGCGTAGATAGGATCGCTGAAGACCCGGGCCTCGTCGGAGAGCATGGGCACGCGGGACATCATCTCAATACCGCCCGCGACGATCGCCTGTGTCTGGCCTGCGGCGATCTTCAATCCAGCCAGCGCAATGGCATCGATGCTGGAAGAGCAGAAGCGGTGGACGGTCAGGCCGGCAACACTGTCTGGCCAGCCGGCATAAAGCGCCGAGGTTTTTGCAATATTGGCGGCTTGTTCGCCGTGCTGGGTGACACAACCCAGTATCACTTCGGAAACCCTCTTTGGGTCCAGCTGATTGCGTGCTTCAAGGGCCTGGTAAAGCGGTTTGAGTAGTGCAGGCGGTGTTAACCCGTGCAGACCTCCATTGGCTTTGGCTCGAGTTCGCGGGCTGCGAATGGCATCGTATATGAAAACATCTTTCACGAACCGACGCCTACGACAAAGCTGGCGCAGGTCGTAGTGCTGCCGCCCACATTGAAGGTGATTAAATTCTCGGCATCGGCGATCTGGTAATCCCCGGCCCGGCCGGTCACTTGCCGGGCACAGTCCAGAACCATCCGAACGCCGGTGGCTCCGACAGGATGGCCGAGCCCGATCAGACCACCGCTGGGATTAATGGGGAAATCACCATCGCGAGTGATGCGGCCCTCTTCCACCGCCTTCCAGCTCTCGCCGGGTGCGGTGAGCCCGCAATGGTCAATCGCCATGTATTCGGTGATGGTGAAGCAATCATGAGTTTCCAGTCCATCAAGATCAGTGATCTTGGCCATGCCGGCCCGCGCTCTGGCGTCGCTCAGCGCTTGTGCTGCATGAGGGAATATTAGCGCCTGATCCTTGGAGGCTGCGAGCTTGGTTTCCAGCAGGATCGGCGCCGAGCGGTGCCCCCAGCCTTTGATACGGGGTATATCTGAAAGCGCAATGCGCTGATGCTCACAGTGGGCCTTGGCAAAGCGTTCGCTGGCGAGAATCACACAGGCAGCACCATCGGTAATCTGTCCGCAATCAAGTTTGCGGACCCGCCCCTCGACGGAGGGGTTGAGCGCGGGGTCGTGACCAAAACTGCCGTCGGCAAACGCCCAATCCCGGGTTTGGGCGCGGGGATTCTTTTTGGCGTTGCCAAAATTAATCTCGGCGATACGAGTGAGCGGTTCGTCGGCAATGCCATAGCGCGCGTCGTATTCCTGAGTGATTCGATCGAACAGGAAGGGCCAGGGAAAGTCACAGGTGGTGGCCTCGTGCCCCTGCCAAGCCGCAGCGCCCAGGTATTCGGCACCGGTTCGACCATCTACATTGCGCATTAGCTCGAGTCCGACGACGCAGGCTACGTCGTAGTGACCTGCCTCAATATCGCGCATGGCGGCTAAAATCGCCATTGACCCCGAGGCACAGGCCGCCTCATGCCGCGCGGTGGGCAGGTTACCGAGCTCGGGGTACACCTGCCCAAAAAAACCGCCGATTAAGCCTTGCCGCGTGAACAAGTCGCCCACGAAGTTACCAACGTGTCCCACCTCAATTTGTGCCGGCTCGATGGCAGCTTGCTGAACCGCTTCCTGCAGCGCGTCGGCGAACAGGTCGTAAATTTCCAGGCCTTCCCGCGCCCAATTGCGAGCGAAATCGGTCTGGCTACCGCCAAGAATATAGATCGGCGCGTGCATCAGGTGTTCTCCTCATGTGTCGAGAGCTGAGTCTACAAGTGCGCGCGAACCACCTTGCCCATGGGGTTACGTGGCAGCGCGGCGATAGAGTGTAGCCGCTCAGACAGTTTGAATTTTGCCACACTATGATCGAGAAAATAGGCACACAGCCCATCGACGCGGACATGTCAGGTGCTCGCAGTGGTTGTGCGTTGATCCTAGGCGGCGGTGAGTGGCATGACAAGCACCTCGCCACCTGAGTCAATCGATTGGCGATGGACCGGTCGAGATACGGCGATCCCACGTTGCGAGAAAGGAATTTTCCCTGTTACGCTCACTGACATTCAGCCGCAAGTATCTGGCGCGGAGCCGCTTATGAACCAAGCACTGCACTTACCCGCTTATCCGGTAACCGACGGTTGTATCGGCGGTGTCACAGAGTTTGAGCATACCCAGCCCTGGATCTATAGGCTGGATAATCCTTATTTGCACGGGGTTTATGCGCCGACCACTTTGCAACTGAGTGAGTCCGGGCTGCGCGTAGAAGGAACCTTGCCCACTGATCTACTGGGCACTTATTTCCGCAATGGTCCCAATCCCGTGCACCAGCCGGGTAACCGTTATCACCCGTTTGATGGCGACGGCATGGTCCACGCTGTGTCGTTTTGTGAGGGAGAGGCCAGTTACCGCAATCGTTACGTCGAAACCCTTGCTTTCGCCGAGGAGCGGGGGACAGGCCGTTGCACCTCTAACGGTGTAATGGGTCCTTTCGACTTTAATAGCTCGCCTTTCGGTATCAAGGACACCTCGAATACGGATTTGTTCTATTACGCGGGAGGTCTGATGACGCTGTGGTACAACGCCGGACACCCTTATCGGCTAAATCCTCAGACCTTGGAAACTGAGGGCTACTTCGAGCTTGAGGGACGACGACATCGCCGTTTGTCGGCGCACTCCAAGGTGGACTGGAACACGGGGGAGCTCCTGTTTTTTGATTACGGTGATGAGCCGCCCTACATGACCTACGGCGTGGCAGATGCCTCCGGCAAGCTGTTACATGAGGAGGCCATTGATCTTCCGGGTCCGCGGCTGCCCCACGATATTGGTTTTACATCTAACTACACTATTCTGCACGACTTGCCCTTTTTCCATGACCCCAAGGTGCTGCAGCGACACCAGCTGCGAGTACTGACCTTCCACCGCGATATTCCAACCCGATTCGGACTCATTCCGCGCCATGGTCGCGGCGATCAGATCCGCTGGTTTGAGTGCGAGCCCTGCTATGTCCTGCATGTCAGCAATTGCTGGGAAGAGGGTGATTGGGTGGTGATGGATGGCTGTCGATCAGTGAACCCTATGCCCTCGGCGACGGGTGAGGAAGGTGAGCTCTCGCATATGCTGGCTTATATGCGTCTCGAGGCAAACAATTATCGCTGGCGTTTCAATTTGCGCACCGGAGAAGTGCGCGAGAACGATATTGACGATCTCAATACCGAATTTAATAAAACCAACCCACTTTACGCCGGCGTGAAGAGCCGCTACGCCTACCATCAGCGTATTCCCTTGCTCCACGAAGGAGGGCACACCCTACGCTTTACCGGACTGGTGAAGTACGACAACGAGACCGGTTGTCGGCAGCAATGGGATTATGGAGAAGGTGTTTTCGGTAGTGAGGCCGTGTATGTCCCCAAGGTCGGTGCGACCCGGGAACACCCGGAGGATGACGGGTATGTGATCACCTTGGTCACGAATCCGAGGGACTGGTCATCTCACTGTCTGGTGTTTGATGCGACCGATGTAGCAGTGGGACCGATGGCGCGTGTCACCCTGCCCCAGCGAGTGCCATTTGGATTCCACGCCAGCTGGGCGCCAGGCGTCTGAGAATAGCGGAGCGCCGCGGCTCAAACATTAACGAGCATCAGCACTGCCACCAGCACCATCAGCGTGGCGGCGACTTTATTGATTTGAGCAAGGTGCGTATCGGTGCTGAGGAACCGTCGCAAGCCACTTCCGCCGGTTGCATAGAGGTTCATGGAGATAAACTCAGAGGGCAGGATGACGCCGAGAAAGACGCTGAGCTGCCCGGCGATCGAATAGTTTGGCGACATGAAACCGGGTAACAGGGCAATCATGAAGCCCCAGCCTTTCGGGTTCATCACGGCCGTAACGTACCCTAGGCTTAGCAAGGCCAGCGGTGCGAGTCGAGCTGGCCCCTCATCGCGCTCAAACTGAGCGGGCTGGGTCCAGAGCCTGTAGGCCACCCACAGCAAATAGCTACCGCCAACTAAGGCGAGCAGAGTGAAGTAAAGATCGGACAGCGACTGAATCCAGGCAAGGAGCAGCGCGCAACTGATCACCACGGTGGCCACGCCGGCCAGCTCGCCCCCCATCATCCACAGTGTTTGCCGGTAACCCTGCGATAGCCCGAGGGTAAAAGCCAAGGTCATACACATGCCTGGCGTCAGGGAAATGGCGGCAATCGTGGGAATAAACACCCACAACAGCTCGGGATTCATGCTGCGGTGACCTCAGTAGCGAGCGAGCAAAACGACCAGTGCGAGCAATTGAATCATATTGATGGCGACTGACAACCGGTGCAGCCGAGCAAAACCGAGGCCGGCGCTGGCGTCTCCCGCGAGCTCTGCGTCGCGCAGGGAGTTAATGCGGGGCACGAGTCGCTGTCTGACCCATAAGGTCGAGAATGCAATGAGCAGACACACTCCCGACGCTATCGGTTGAGAGGTCATCCATAGCAGGCCGGCGAGGCCGGATCCAATGATTAAGGCGAGGTAATAACGCGGGAATAGCCGCCGAAGAAAACGTCCCGCTTCGTCAGCAGGTAGCGCCTGAAAAACGGTGGGGGCGATGCCTACCGCAAAGAAAACCATGGCGCCGAGTGTGGCGGCAACGGTGTACAGGGCGATCAGTTCCATAGCGCGACCTTATTTTGAGCGAAGTTTGTACTGGGTTGAACAGTAGCCGCGAGAGACCGACGGATCGCGCCTGAGGGCGTGCTTTGTTTTGCGGCCCGTGACGCGTTCACGCCAATTCTTGAAGGCGCGGGGTTTAAGCGAGGCGCGCATCAGTGCGATAACCTTGTTTTCAGGGAGCCCGTATAGCTGCTCAATTGCTTCAAAGGGCGTGCGATCTTCCCAGGCCATCTCAATGACTCTGGAATGGTCAGCCGCGCTGAGGTCATGATGCCCCCCAAGGTGGGCGGAGTCATCGGTGCCGTCACCTAAGGCGCGCAGCGTGTGTTGGGCAGAGCCTGTTGTCATCGTAAAAATGATTGCCGATTGACGGACCCGACACTCTAGCGAAAGCAGGTGCGCTATGCCGACTCGCCATCCAATAGCATTGACGCTTCCGGGCGGCCGGCCTAGGGTGGAAGCAATGGGTTCTCAGGGCGAGTGATGCGCATATTGTTGGCAGGGGCAACGGGTTATATCGGTGCTGCGGTGTTGCGAGAGCTGTTGTCGCAACACCACGAGGTACTGGCCCTGGTGCGTCCGGGGCGTGCGCTGACTCCTGGCTTAGAGCCCGCCATCACGCGGATCGAAGCTGATATCACTCACGATGCCGAGTGGGATAGCCGTCTTCCACCGGTCGAGGCCGTGATTTCCTGCCTTGCGAGCCGCAGCGGTGCCCCGCGAGACGCCAGAGAGGTGGAGTACGAGGCGAATTGTCAGCTCCTCGAATCCGCGCAGCGGGTTGGTGCGCGCCATTTTGTGCTGCTGTCCGCGATCTGCGTTCAAAAGCCGCGGTTGGCGTTCCAGCGGGAAAAGCTGAAGTTTGAGGCACGACTTCATGACTCCCCGGTACCGGGTACGATCATCAGAGCCACGGCGTTTTTCCGCTCGTTGGTGGGTCAGTTTGAGCGGGTGCGTGCGGGCAAGCCGTTTTTATTGTTTGGTAGCGGCCATCTCACCGCCTGCAAACCCATATCGGACTCGGATCTGGCGCGGTTTATCGTGACGCAGCTTGACTCATCCCCTAGCGGCACCGTGATGCGGCCGATCGGCGGCCCCGGTCCTGCGCTAACGCCCCAAGATCAAGGGCGCATGCTGTGTAAGGCGCTCGACAAACCCTTCCGAACGACCTCGCTGCCGCCCGAAATGTTTGATTGGTTGCGGTGGCTGCTCAGTCCGCTGGCACTCATCTCTCGCCGGATGAGCGATCGGCTGGAGTTTCTGCGTATCGCGAAGTTCTATGCGACCGAATCCATGTTGTGCTGGGATGATTCGGCC
>Ga0315331_10001965_pt1 | contig 15552 bp, 10 predicted proteins | sample M160m34915metaG_FD_203456 | JGI IMG/M metagenome (GOLD analysis project Ga0315331, IMG submission 203456) | Ammonia-oxidizing marine archaeal communities from Monterey Bay, California, United States - M1 60m 34915 | ecosystem: Environmental > Aquatic > Marine > Intertidal zone | place: USA...
GAACGCGACACCACAGCCCATCGCGGCATCACCGACAACGGCGACGGAATCGCGCTTCTTGCCTTGCATGCGATCACCCATCGCAATGCCGAGAGCCGCCGACGCAGCAGTGCCGGCGTGGCCCATTAGGTACGCGTCGTATTCGCTCTCCCACTTATTGGAGAAGCCACTAAGCCCACCCTTCTGCCGAAGCGTATGGAAGCGGTCCTTACGTTCGGTCAACAACTTGTGCGGGTAGCACTGGTGACCAACATCCCAGACCAAGCGATCCTCCGCAAAGTCGTAGAGGTAATGCAAGGCGACCGTAAGCTCGACCACCCCCATACCGGAACCGAGGTGACCACCGGTAACCGACACGGTATCCATGATGACCTTGCGCAACTCGGCGCACAAAGCGGTCAACTCCTCACGAGGAAGCTTCTTAAGGTCGGCTGGGTTGTTTACCAGATCGAATAGTGGCGTCTGCGACTGCTGATCCAATTGCTGCTCCGGCGAGGCGATTCATTACCACCGCGAAAGGGAGTCCTCACTAAGAACGGGTCAAACCCTTCTTAGGTGCGGCGCTCAACGGTGTAGAACGCGACATCTTGCAACAGTTGGACTGCGCCGTCCAGGGAACTCCGGGCAACCCCACGCCAGATGGCTGCGTTAGAAACCACTTGCTCAGCCAGACTAGCAGCCTCCTCGGCCAAGGCCTGAGCAGTCTCCAGGCTGGTTTCCAGCCCCACAAGAGCCGGCCAAGTCAGCTTGCCAAGGGCGACATCGACACCTGGATTCTTCCCTAACTCCTTAGCAGTCGCAGTCATATCGAGGCAATCATCGGCGATCTGGAATGCCCTTCCGAGCCGATCCCCGTAACTCCGCATCAGCTCTAAAAGTTCAACAGGAATCACCTTACGACCAGCACCAGCGTGAGCGCCAACCAACAGCGACGCCGTAATCAACGCCCCGGTCTTGTGGTCGTGGATCCAAGTTAGACGCTCGAGCGAATGTTGATCCGCCGCCCCCTCAGCGGCGAGATCTTCCACCTGGCCGCCGACCATACCAATACTTCCCGCGGCCTTCGCCAGGGTGTGAACAGCAGCCCCACCGGCCGCAGAGACCCCCTCAAAAGCCAGCGTCAACAATGCATCACCGGCCAACAAAGCCATGGCGTCACCATAGACCTTGTGACAAGTCGGCCGGCCACGACGCAAATCATCGTTGTCCATGCACGGCAAATCGTCGTGCACGAGGCTGTAGGTATGAAGGCACTCAAGCGCCGCACCCGGTCGCATCGCAGTAGCAAGTGCGCCACCGGTTGCCGTGCACCCGAGCAATGTCAGCATCGGCCGCAATCGCTTGCCGCCTGGAAACATCGCGTAGTGCATCGCCTCGTGCAGCTTTGTCGGCTGCACCGACGTGAGCGGCAACAAGTCATGCAACGCTTGCTCAACGGAGTCCGCGTGCTTCTTAACGAACGCCTTGAACGCGCCAGCAGATGGTCGTTCGGTCATTTCTTTACGACCATGCCAAGCATTGCATCGATCGTCTCCTTCGGGGTCAGTCCTGGTAATAGCATTCGATAGCCTTCCTCGGTGATGGTCGACTCCAGACTACCTCGACGCAAGACGCCGCCTCGCAAGAGCAACGAAACTACCCCACCCCGCTCATCGATTTCGACAGCAATCTGGTCACAATGCGCACTCGACTTCACCAGATTGTTGACGTCGGAAGCAATCAGATCGACCGTCAGGAAGTAACCATCGGACATGCCCTTAAGGCGTGTCACCCGCCACGCTTCCTTGGTCTCAGCCTTACGCAACAAGTTGTCGAGCCGAGTCAACCACTGCCGGCGCGTGCCCGGATCGACGTCAGTTGCCAATCGCCCGACCTCGGTCGCCGGCAGCGCATAAGAGCCTTCGCCGCGCACTAAGTATGGTAATCGCCCCTCAAACAACGGCCCTTCGACTTCTTCGAACGTGACCTCAAAGCCGTCCTTTGGCAACGCCGCACGCTCGCCATCAACAGCACGATGGCCATCGAAGAACCGTAACTGCAAGATCCCCGCTTCACGGTTCATCACTGCGGTCATCAGCTTCGCGGTCAAGAACGTCGCAGCCAAACCATCCTCGCTCGACTCAAGCATCTCGACATCGTGAAGACCTTCGGCATCGAGACTGCCTGCGCGCAAGAACCTCTGACTCGTGTAGCCCTCGCTCCGCAAACACTCATGAAGCGTATCAAGGCACAATCGCACCCCCGCGGGCATCGGCTTCAACGAGTTCTTCGCAGCCTCGGCGGCAGCCTTGCGTCGCTGCTCTAGCTCGGCATTGCGCTGCTCTAGCAACTTGGTGACGGCGGCCAGTTGCTGGCGAGTAGTATGCAAGTCGACTTGTAGCCGAGTGAATGCATCAAGATTCACGGGAGCAACCGCTTCCGGCTGCATCTCCGCACCACTGACGCTCGATGGCTCAACACCTGTCTCTTGGCCGGAAGTTGACGGACTCGAGTGCAACGACTTCGTCGCGACTAGCTTTTCCGCAGCAAGCGCTCGCTCGCTCGCCTGATGCGCTGCGAGTTCCGCGTCGCCGACCTCAGCAGCCATACGCCGAGTCTCCCAGACCAACGCGGCAACGGCGGTCAATAAAACAAGCAGGGCGATTCTAATGGGCCAACGCGTCATCTTGGCCTCCGACGAATGAGCCGGCGCGTTCTTCCCGGCAGAATAGCATCCGAAGGGAACCTTCCCCACTGACGGCCTAGCAGCCTTGGTTCTGAAGTTGATTGTCGTAGCGAAGCCACTGCAAAACGGTAGCAAAGTTCTGGCCAGTCGACACGCCAAAGACACTTAGCTGCACCGAACCGGAGAGATCCGCAACGCGAACCTCGCCTCGCGGGAGGCCTAGTTGTGCATCGCCAGGCAGTCCGTCAGCCACGTAGACGGGGACCACACAGCATGTAGGGCAGTGATCACCAACCCGCCGAGCCTACCACTTCTTGTTCTTGTTCTTCTGGTACCAGGCCTGCCACTCGCGGAACGTGTCGAAGTTCTGGCCCGTGAGCTTTTTCAATGTCGCAACCCACTTACCACTAAGAGCCGCGAGGCGATCCTTAGCGTTCTGACTATCGATGCTCGTTCCACCTTGCGAGGCACGCTCGGACAAAGCGCCAAACGTGATCAGCAGCTTGCTGACAATGGGCTTGCGAACCTTTTGCGTCGACTCTTCGAAGAAGCCAAGCGCATCACCAGCTGCCGCTTGTAGCGCCGCTTCAGGATTGCGTTGTGCTTCATCGATCAAAAACTTGATGTTGGCCTCATCCTGGGTGCGGCCAATGTTGCGCAGCAGTCGCTCACGCATCGGCACCCACTGCGGCTTAGCCTTGAAGCGGCCCTTGTTCTCAAATGCCTTCTTGAGTGCCTTACCGCCATCCTTGCCATGACGGCCTAGCGCTTCAGCTGCGGCGTTGTAAAGACGCACGTTGTCGGCGGGACGAACCTTGTTCTTGTTAAGCACGCCATCGAGTGCTTTGACGACCATCACACGGTCCTTGTCAATCAGCCCCTTCTCGTGCTTCATCATCAGCAAGTCAATCACCTCGATGCCGCGCGCATCTTCGGTGAACTTCTTGTTCTTGGCGATCTTGCCTAGCTGCGCGACCTTTTCGGCAACTTCCTTGTCCGGCACTGGCTTTGCGGACGGCTTCTGCGCCGTGACAGCAGGCGTCATCAACGCACCAATCAGGCACAAGATTGCGAACGGAGAAGATTTGGTTGATGTCGTGATCATCGGATTCTCCCGTGGTTATCGGCACGCGCGGCAGTCAGCAACCAACGCAAATTGCGTATCGTCCGGAAGACAGCCGCGCTCAATGAGCTTCATCGTATCAAAATCCGTGCCCGAACGGACACTACTCCCATGCCATGGGCATTACGTCCAGACAATGGAACGCCTCGAGGTGACTACTCGGGCAATTCTGCCAGCAAAGTACTGGCCGCATTGCGGATCAAAGACATATCGAGTTCATGCCACTGGCTCGGCAAAGCAGACTCAGGCCGCACACCCTGAGCGAGCAATTGCTGGTAGACCTGCACCAAGAGCTCGGAGAAGCCGCGGTGGTGCGGCGACGACAACGGTGGATCACCATAAAAGTCGACGATGTGCGCCAATACGAGCTCGGTATGCGGCGAGAGGGCCAACGCAGCCAGCTCAGCCCGTCGCTCCATCTCGGCCTCGATCGCCGCGGGCGACAACCCGAACTGGAACAGCAGCCCGGCGCCACGAATTAAGTTGTCTTCAATCGGCATGTAATGCGAGGAATCGACTAGATGACGCCGCTCGTGGTCACGAATCATGTCTAGCACCGCTGCATCGAGATCGTCATCTGCAACCCCAGAGGCAAGCGCCAAACGCCACGCTGCGTCGAGTGGCGCCATGCCAACGTCGGCGGGAATCGGATCCGCCTGCAACGCTCCCCCGTCCTGATCAGCGATGCGGCGGCGATCGCGCAAGCCGAGCCCCCAATCCACCACCGCATCGTGATCGATCAAGAAGTGATTGAGCAACGCAACGCCAGCGAGGTCCGAACCAACCATGCCACCAAGCGATGTAACGTTCCGGTCGATGCCAATCACTTCATAGCAACGGCCACTCAGTTTTTGGCGCTCCACAACCGGCAACTCAGCAAGTGACAAGCGCGTCACCAACAGACCTTCGGCAGTCCCTCCGGCACGACGTCCCAACACCAAGTGCCGGTTATAACGCGACAAGTGCATCGCGAGTCCGCCGACAAACGGGTCCAGCATTTCGCCGACCATCGGTATTGCGAACTGCGGCGGTTCCCCCACCACATCGCTACCGAGCACGCGCTGGGACAACTCACGCAACCGTGCGACTACGACTGCCAAGCTAGAAGAATCGCGCTCCTTGTAGCCCTGATAAAGCAGTCGCCGAAGCCCCGCCTCAAACGCCAATTCACGGCGCACTTCGTCCTGATGCTCAGTCCACAACGCAACCTGATCAGGGAAACGCCGCATCGCGACCTCAGCCAACAGCTCTACTTCATCGAGAAATCCGACATCACGCAGCGCCACGAGTAAGTCGGCCGTTTGCTCAGGCGACGCAAGAGCAGGGGCTGTATGCCAGGGCCCCTGCAACAAGCGCAACCAACGGCCACGCACTTGATTTGCTTCGACATCAACAACGTGCAGCGGAATGTGCGCCACGACTTGAGCGAGAAAGGCGTCGACCTCACCGAGCGACAACAACAATTGCCGATAGCTGCGCCGCAACGCCGGAGTTGGGCGCTCTTCTAACTGCCGCTCAAGCACCGCCCGCGCCGCTTGGGACTGCCGTTGCCTCGCCAACAAATCAGCCAGAACCGTGGCACCGGCGCCCTTGCCGAACGCCCGTAAGCGGCCACCGTCCTCACGCAGGATGTCGACAACCTGACGTTCCTGTTCGGGCGATGCCGTCGTTTCAAGCCATCCGTGAACCAGTGCCTGCACCCCCGGATCAAATGGCCGAAGACGCAAAGCCTTGAGCAAATTCGTCCACGAGACTGACCGGTCATCCGTCGACAACGCCACTTCTGCTAAGCCGAGCGCCGACACGCCAGGCATGCGCTTATCGTCACCTATCGAACGGTAGACCTTTGCCGCGTCTTCCCAGCGCTTGGACCCCCGCAATGCGGATGCATAAGCCACCGCAACCAGAGGATGCTTTGCGGACGCGACAAACAAACGCTCATAAATAGCCAGCGAGTAGGCCTGATCTACGCCACGCAGGGTGTGCGCCAAACCGAGCCACGGCCACATGGACCCCGGCGCCAATTGGGCCGCGCGCTGGAAGCCAAGCAACTTGGCCTTGGGATCGTCAAGGACCCGCGCCAACAGGTAGTGCGCGTGCCCATCATCGGGCCGCTCGTGCACCCTCTGCTTGGCCTCAATCAACAACCGACCACGCCGACCGCGCTGACGCAGCAAGTCCTGACGCAAACGGTTGGCATCGACGTGCTGCGGCTTCTTCGACAGAATTGTGGCGACCTGGGACAAGGCACGCTCAGGCTTGCCACGCTCGACATCCTGACGCGCTGACCACGACAACCGATCTTCAGGCTGTTCCCCCCAAGGCATTCCGGTAACGAGCGCCGGTGGCAATCCGGGATCGACCGTTTGGCACGACACCAATAGAAGGGCCAGCAGACCCAGGCACGACGACAACCGCATGGTCACTGTGTGTACCTTGGGCGCGGTCAGCCGCGAGAGAAAAAGGCTGCCCACGGTGTTGCGAGGCACCGCGAGCGCCCGACCACCAGTGCCACCCCCATGGCCCCAGCGATGCTGCCCTACTGGCGTCGGGCCCCCACCCGTTACACCAGCATTGCGCGAACTCCTGATCCCGCACAGTTCACGCACCGCCGCGACTTTCCCCCCGGAGAGCACACAGCGTGCTTTCATGACATCGACTTGCTTCTTCAGGTTCTTGACGCCTTACGGCAAACCTCGATACCAACGGTCGGTTCCCGCCAAAAACGATCGCGGAATCGCTACTGAACGGTCAACTGCACGACTGCGGAAACGCCAATCTCCCGAGTCCCCAAGGCAGCAGAAATACCGTTCGACCAGACGCGGCCAACCGGCTCCCAACCGCAAACCTGCACCTTTTGGGCCTGACTGGTCACCAAGCCAAGTGAGTTCGCGGCAGCGTCGAGCGTCGCCGATTGGAAGCGCAGCCATTCACCGAGCACTGCTGGGTTGTTAGGAATCGCGAACGAGAACGTGATCGAACCGTCGGGCAACGCCACGCCGTAGTAAGTAGCGGCCGCATCAATCGACAAATAACATCCGGGAGCTCCGAGAATCCCCAGGTCCTGAGGCAAGGTCATACCGGCCCATGAGCCGGTCTCCTGTGTCCCGAGGGCCAGAATCACGATGCTGTTTGGCATCGCGTCATAGGCTCGCGCAACCCACGGACGCCCCCACAGAACTTGCGTCGTGGCACTCTCGACACCGAGCGCAACCCCGTTCGATTGCGGGCAGGATGTCGGCCCCACGGGAAGCAGCGGACTGTTACAGACGTAGGTCGCATCGAGCGCGTAGGCGCCTGGAGGCTGGCCATAAACGATGATTTCGATCACTAGACTGCCGACCGACGGGTCGAACGAGAATGGCGTCGAAAGCGTAATTGGCTGCAAAAATCCATTCGGCACGATGCCGGTCGTCTGGGACGGCAGGGTCAATAACTGACGCGCAAACACCGTTTGCTCATCGAGCCCACGATTTAGCGCGAACGACGGTGACAAACCGATTAACGGCGACGGCAGCGTCGACATCGAAATCTCGCAGTCGACCACCTTATTGGAGGCCACGGCACCGCCATCGAGACGGAACTGAAGCTCACTGATCGTGACCGGACCGGCAAACAGCATCGAATCGTAGACGTATTGCACGCGCGTCGGTGTGCTGCGGCCAAACGGGACATTCGTGCTGGTCGCCCCCTCCATCGTCGTATGCGATGCCGGGACAGGTATCGCTCCCTGAGCTACTGAGCCCGATGCGAGCAGAACCATTGCGGCAAAAGCCACGCCCAAATCATTGCATGCAACCATGACAAGGCGGACATCGACCAAATCTAGAAGCGAGCTTGATCTCACCCGCCTGCGATGACGAAGAAACCGGCGCCGTATTCGCTTATGACACTGCCTGAAAACGACCTACGAAGAATTGAGGTGCTGGCTCTACTCGCCGACCCAAAGCCCATGAAGGCACTGCTCTCGGCACTGCGGCAAGAAGGTGTACATGTTGACTCTGTCGACAGTCTTCAGGCCGCGAGATCGGCATTCTTGAATGCTGGCGGTCACGGATACCTGATAATCGGTCCCGACGTGCCGCCCGGCATCGCCAAGAAGGTCGCCCACTCACTCGCCAAAATCGATCCGAATCTGGCGATGGCGACGTTCGGGCCGCAACTTAACGGCCGCTCCACGCTACGAACGGCCAAGCTTGCTGGATTCCACCCCAGCTCACGAGCAGGACAGGGCGCCCTGCTGCGATTCCTGCGCTCGCTCTAGCTGCCGGAGATCGAGTCCCCGGCGCAATTCCCGCGCAAACAACAGCCCAGCGGCACGCGCCACCGTGCGGAGACGGGCTGAAAACCCTGCGTAGACCCGGCCTACGTGAAGGCTGAGCAACTCGCAAAGCCGGCGACACGCCGGAAAAAAAATGGGGTGGCTAACGGGATTCGAACCCGCGACTTCCAGAACCACAATCTGGTGCTCTAACCGACTGAGCTATAGCCACCGTGCACAACGACCAAGAGAACTCGTCGTATGTGGGGCGAGGAGTTTGCCCTTGACCAAGCCCGGCGTCAAGGAGACTAAACGGACAGTTGAACGAAGCTTGCATGGCACCGCATAGATCGCTAGTTTCTCCGCCCCATAACAGGCCTCCGTAGCTCAGTTGGTAGAGCAGCGGATTCTTAATCCGCGGGTCAAAGGTTCAAGTCCTTTCGGAGGTACCAAACGCAACGGCCGCGAGCAGCCTGGAAACAGGTGGTTCGCGGCCGATTGTCTATCCTGCCAGCGCTATCTGCCGGCCTGAATGGATCGGTTCGGGGCAGATCCGGCCCTCCCCCAAGAATCTCGGCTAAAGGTCCGCTCGAGCAGCCGTTTCGGTGAGCGGCGAATGCTCGGCATGAACTGGGTTCTTCGGCAACTTCAGCCAAAATGTTGTGCCCTTGCCGACTTCGCTCTCGAAGGAAACCGTGCCGCCATGGCCATGCACGATTTCTTTGACGATGTGCAGCCCCAGACCAGTGCCACTAATACCGCCAGCGTTCGAGCCGCGTTCGAACCGCCGGAACAAGCGGTCACGATCAGCCTCCGGTATCCCGATGCCGTTATCGCTGATTCCTAGCGACCAGACATCCTCGGTCTCTTCACAAAAAATGCGAACCAACGATTTGCGGTCATTCGCGCGGAAGGCGATCGCATTGCCCATCAGGTTCATCAGCACCTTCTGCATCGCCCAACGATCAGCCATAACAACCGGCAGCGATTCGACACGGATCAACAAGTTGTGCTCTTCAAGTTCGTAACGCAGAGTGCGAAGCACATCCGCGACCAAACTTCCCAAATCACAACTGCTGAAGTCGAGCGTAACACCATCGTGGTCTAGCCTCGAGCTGTCGAGCAAGTCACGCATCAGACGTTCCATTTGCTTGATCGCTAGCAAGCCATTCTCAACAGCTTGGTTCTGAACGTCAGTGATCTCACCTAAGTAGCCCTTGTTGAGCGTCGACAGCATCAAACGCACAGCGCTGATCGGACGGTTGAGGTCGTGCACCGTGCATTGCGCAATATCAACCAACTCATGGACCTTGCGTTGCAGTAGCAACCGTTGCTCATCGACTTCGCCAAAGCGACTCGCGAGTTCCAGGTTCGACCGGACGGTCTTAGCCAGTAACGCCGAATCGGGTTCTGCAGGCGTTTGACCCCGGCTCGAAATCAATCCCGCAGACAAATCAAGGTCGAGGTCTTCATCGGACAGAACCGCATCGGAAGGATCCTTGGGCACAAGATCACGCAACACCTCATCACCCGCAGTTGCCACACTCGAGCCGCGCGTTGCCCCGGCACTCTCCCGCAACTCGTAACCAAACTCGAAACCTTCATCACCATCGGACAACTCTGCGCCAGCGTCCTCAGACACGGTCGGAGGCGCCGAATCTAGTAATTGGAGCTCGTCTGCACCGCTTCCGGAATCACCCGCGATGGGCTCCTCTTTGTCATCGGCCAACACCACGCGCGCTTGCGGAAGATCCTCGATCGGTACAATCTCGCGAGCACGGCGCGCCTGATCACAAATACTCCATAGCTTCGAGCGCACATCATCGGCGATGTTGCGCGGCGTCCCCTCGCCCTGCGCGAGTCCGTACTGCGCGACCTTGCTCTCCACAAGTGTGACCGCCGCCTCAACAAACGGCTCGAACACACCATGGCCTTCGGTAGCCACCGACGGGAACGAAACGACATCACTGCGAAACTTGAAGTGCTGATCGAGCTCTTCCTCACGCAACAGGTCTCCGAGATCGCGCTTATTGTATTGCACGATAATTGGGATGTCCTCAGACGTGCCGCTCTGTTCGCGCAGATGCTCACGCATACTGCGCAATGATTCGAGGTTCTCTTCAAGCCGACTGCGTTGGCTATCGACAACAAACACGATCGCGTCGGCTCCCTGGAGCACATACTTCCGCATCTGCTTGTACTTGGGTTGACCAGGCACCGTGAAGCCCTGGATACGTACCTTAAAGCCACCGAAGGAACCGAGATTGATCGGCAAGAAGTCAAACAGCAGCGTCGAATCCTCTTCGGTATTGATCGACACCAATTGGACTTCATTGCGCGGGCAGAAAATGCCGTGCACCTGCTGAAGGCTGGTTGTCTTGCCACCAACACCCACCCCGTAGTAGACGAGCTTGGCGTTGATCGTACGCTCGGCGACGTTGATAAAGCCCATCGATAGTTCCGTTGCGGCCAACCTCTGGCAGCGGACTATCTATCGGTATCGGAGCGGCTTCAGCTTCACCGCCGTCGGTAGCCAAAGACATTATCTTGCCCCGGCAGCAACGCATGCCAGCTACTCCGCTCGGCTTGCAGCACGGACCGGACGGCGGCATGCACCGCAGAAGCATCGGCATTGTCGATTCTTGCCACATCCACGCCATGGTGTGCCGTCAGCAACATCACCTGTAGCCGGCCCGGCAGCGTCGCCGGATCACTAGCCCACGTATGTTTTTTGCCAGCCCCGGGTAACCCCAAACGCGAACGCAACGCAACGCGCGCGGAACCAAGCTCGGCCTCCGTCGGCGGCACCGCGCGAAGATCAGCCAAAAACGCCCGCAATTCGGCCCTCGTCGCTCGCACCTCATCAATGATCAACGCCTGCGGACGTTCTCCCGGCCGCAACCGGGCAGGATCCTCGCCACGACGACTGATCAGCAACAATGGGTCAGCACGCAACCACGACCAAGCCACGAACGGGGCGCGCGCCTGCTGCTCCATGCCACGCATCCGCCAACGACGGAAGGCACGATTTGTCGCAACCTGGACGCCAACAGCCAACGCTGCGCGGTCCACATCAGCAGGCAACGCAAATGCCGCCGACACATAGGGTGAGTCTGCACGGTCATTGCGATCTTCGGTCATCTCGACCAATGCACGTGGTGACGGACAAACAAAGTCGCCACGGACCTGAGTCGCAAACTTAGGATCCAAGGACCCAATAGCCTTGATCAATTCTGCACCTACGACGCCAAGAACGGCTAGGCGCACAGGGATATCCCTCGCCATTGCTTTGCGCACATCGTCCGGAGTCAACTTAGCGATCGCATTCGCGATCCCTGCCGGAGGCCGGCCAAAAGAAGTTCCGCGGCCAAAGTGCTGACGCGCACGAGTCAACAACACATCACCAGGGTAGACGAACTCAGCGTCGTCCGCGGCTAAAGCAGCACGAGCAACCGCTAGCGCTATGGAATCATCGGTCAATACTTCGCCCGCCGATGACTCTGTCAGCAACGTCGACAAAAGTCGCGATGCGATCACGGCATCGCCAGCCGGGACAACCCCAAACACCAACGAGTAGTCATTGCCAATCCGCATCCCACTCGCCAGCGTGTCCGGCATAAGTCGACGCACACGCTCAAGCCTGCATGTCGCGACGACACGTGCGAGGCCAGCAACATCGTCCTCATCGTCGTCGAATCCATGCGACCACAGGACCCCAACCGCAGTCGCCGTAGCGCCATCGATATCGAGGAACGCGCATTCCTGCTGCGCTTCAACGGGCGGTGCAGCAAGCAGTCCCACCAACAACCAAACAGACAGTCCCCGAAGAATCATTCGCATAGCTGGCCTTCTCGAACAGTAAGTTGCCGGTCCGCGATTGCATCGGCAAGACTCTCATCGTGAGTTGCGACAACAATGGTCAGTTCCTTGCTGCGCTGCATCGTCAACACATTCTCAATTACGTCTACTGCGGCGACTCGATCCAACGACGCTGTCGGTTCGTCCAGCAACAGTACATCCGGCTGCACCGCGATCGAACGCAATAACGCCGCTCGGCGACGTTCGCCACCAGACATCTGCGCTGCGGTTCGACCCAGAAGTTGCTCAGGCAACCTCAGACTGCGAGCACCAGCTAGAACATCAAATGACGGATCACACGCCTCGTCGAGCAAGCTCTGCAAACGACGCCCAGGAGTCAACGAGGCAAACGCATCCTGACACACTAACTGCACCGCCGACTTGCGGTTGGGCCGCTGGACCAAACCGGAATCTGGTTGACGGTGACCTGCAAGCACGCGCAGCAACGTGGTCTTACCGGCACCTGACTCCCCCAGCAACGCGAGGACTTCACCGCGATGGAGCACAACATCAACGTTGTCGAGAACTTTACGGTCTCCATAGGCGACGCTGACTTGCTGGGCTGCCAACACAGACGCAGACCCAAGCTCTTCCTTCGAACGCGACGGCCACGGCACCAGATCCGGTTCAGCTCGCAGAAACGCGCCGCCTTGGAACTCGTACACCTCAGCTTGCAAATCACGTAACAAACGGTGGTCGTGAGTTGCTAACAACAAGGCGCTGCCAGCAGCGACCAATTCTCGCAGTCGGGCCACCAACTCAAGATACGAACCACCATCGAGACTGGCGGAGGGCTCATCCGCGATCACGACCGCTGGCTTACGTAAGAAAGCGATTGCCAACTGCACGCGCTGAGCCTGGCCTCCAGAAATGCGATGAGGCTGTCGCCGGCACAACTGTGCGGCGTCGTCAACGCCAAGCCGGCCAAGCATGGCATACACCTGATCGGACGCTGCACCCGTCGCGGCGAAAATCTGTTCGCCGACTCGGACCAGTGGATCAAGAGCGTTATGAGCGTCCTGCACTAAGAACGCGACATCCTTACGGCGTATCCTTTGCAGGTCACTTTTGGTCGCACCCTGCAACGACTGGTCGCAAAACTGCACCTCACCATGACCCTGCCACCCCGCCCGGTCGAGCAACCCGAAAATCGACTCCAGCATGCTGGTCTTGCCGCAGCCAGAAGGCCCATAAAGGGCGGCAGTTTGGCCCGAATCCAACCGCAACTCCGGCAATAGCGCCGAAAAACGGCCCCCATCGCTCAGGGAATAATCGGCAACTTCAAGCAGGGCGTGCACAGGAATGCCATCGCACCGAATCCGGAGCGTCACTGCAAGCATCTCAGAGGCAGGATACGGCACGGATTTCGCTATGCTTCTCCACATGACTCGGATCGCAGCCATATGCGCCTTCACTTGCATGCTCGCCAGCCTGACCGCGCAGCAAACTCTCAAAGAGCTTGAGATGCGCTTTCGCGGCGAGATGCAGCAACTGGGTGCAGCATCTCCCTCGCGCCAGCAACAAGACGAACTGTTCAACCGACACGTCTCTGAGTTGCGCTCATTCTTGACGAAGACCGCCAAGGGCGATGACCGCTGGAACGGCCGCCTCTGGCTAGCCGAACTTGAGATGGTGCGCGGCAAGCGCCAAGAAGCTGTCGAGGTCCTCAAGGAAATCGATGCCGAACAAGCTCCAGGCATGGTTCTGGTCAGCGCGGCGACGATGGCTCAGCACCTCAACCTCGTGCAACTACGAGATGTATGGGTCAAGCAAGCAGTCACCAAGGACGCACCTTTGCTTGATCGCATGGCGATGGCACGCCTACTGATGACTGTGCTTCGCGAGATTGAGCTCGGTGAAGGGTTGTTCACGAAAGCGTTAGCGGACGCCAAAGATGACGAAGAGAAGTCGTTCGTCATGTGGCACCGCGCCGACGCGCTACGAGATCGCGAAGACTTACCCGAGAACACTGGCTTTGATGAACTCGAGAAGTTGGCCAAGTCGTTGCCGGACACCTTCTGGGGCTCGGTAGCCAAAGATCGACTACGTGCAACTCGCATGAAGGTGGGTGACGACGCCATCACAACCTCGGGCAAAACACTCGACGGCACCTCCTTCACGACCAAGGCACAACTCGGCAAAGCCGTCGTGCTCGCGTTCTACACGGCAGCCGACTTCGACACACCACGCCTGATGGCACTGCTCGCTGACCTACAGGCGAAGAACAGTGACTTGGTGGTGCTCGGGATCAGCCTCGATCGCGACCCCAGCGAGATCAAAAAGTCGGTCCAAGAGCTCGACATTCGCTTCCCAGTCATCGGCGACGGCAAAGGCCCCGGCACCGAATCCGCACTGCGCTGGTTCGTCGAAGGTCCGGTCGTGCACGTCCTGAATAAGAAAGGCAAAGTCGCCGGACTCGGCCTGCAAGCAGGCACCAACGATGGACGGGCTGAGATGACTGCCGTGATCAAACGCGCATTGCGCTAACCCGCGCGGCGGCGAGCCAGCAGACCAAGCGTCAGCACCAGCAGTGCTCGCAGACCTTCGCTGAGCAGGATTGCCATGGCTGGCAAGCTAGGAAGCGGGTCAGCGAGGCCTTCGCCGGTCAGCGAAGTCATCAAGAACACAGCGCAATACACCAGCAGGATCAGGTCGGGCCCAATGCGCGCCCCGCGACCGAAGCGCAACCCGACGCGCAGCACACCAGCAACCAACCCAACCATCAACAAAGCAACGGAAACGGCATAGCCAATCGGCGAACCAGGCAATAGGGAACTCGCCTGTTCAGTCACAGCGAGGTCTGCCACCGGAACCGTCAAAGTTCTCTGCAGTAACCACCAGGTGATTGCGGGAGCGACCAACGCTGTCGCCGTCCACGGCATCAGACGACGATTAAGTGAGCGGATCGGAGTGCCAACCAACGCGCGACGCCGAAACCCACGGATACCGCGACCGGCCAACTGCAGCGTGCCAGCAAGTAGCACGACACCAGGCACTAACAAGGTTGCGCCAGCGGAAGGCAAGGCTTCGCACGCCAGAGCTGCAAAGACCGACGCACAAACCATCAAGCAGCCCCCCACGATCATGCTGCGGCGCGGACTGCGGTAGCGATGTCGTGGTGCGGGACGCGATGCGACCTGCATCAATACCAAGGACAACAACGCAAACAGCGTCGCGGGAGTCTCAGGACGCAAGATGTAGCCAGCGTGCGCGACCGGCGGCAAAACCGCGATCAAACCACAAGCCAATAACGCCTGTAGCCAGCCGCGCGCGAGCAACACCGCTAGGCAAGTCAGAAAGACCATCGCAGTGACGCCGATCACCTGCATCAAACGTGCCCGCACAATCAATGCACGTTGCGCTTCTTGAGTAATCGGCCAAGCCGCTACAGGGATCGCAGCGGAGTGAAACATGCATGAACCAATCGTGTCGATTCGCGGCACGTCGGGTTGGTACTCGACGATGCGCTGCATGCGCAATAGCTCATCTGGCTGCGCCGGTGCGCCAACAGACACAAACACAACCAACGCGGGTAACAACAATACCAGCAAACTGCAGCACACAGCGGCAACACTGGCACTTCGCAATGGCAAACGCGGGCGCTCCGACGCACCGTCCCCTGTATTGGTCTCAACGGACCTGGAC
>Ga0315331_10001966_pt1 | contig 15551 bp, 16 predicted proteins | sample M160m34915metaG_FD_203456 | JGI IMG/M metagenome (GOLD analysis project Ga0315331, IMG submission 203456) | Ammonia-oxidizing marine archaeal communities from Monterey Bay, California, United States - M1 60m 34915 | ecosystem: Environmental > Aquatic > Marine > Intertidal zone | place: USA...
GCGCGCAACAGCCCCGCCGATCGCGAATAGCAGACACCGCCCCGTCGCTCACTCGGGGATCAGATAGTCCACGGGCAACTGGCCGATCATGAACTTCTGGCGGCATACGCGTCGAGCGATGCGCCAACCCCGCGCGGTCCGAATGAGCTCATCGTCGTAGTGGCCCGCGTTCGTCACCATCACCTGCGCGCCGCTCTCATCCGTACGCCCCATCGGCGCCTGGAAATAACAGGTCGAGCGGGCACGATCGCCATCCAGGTCGATCGACAAGTTGCTGATGAAGTGGAGGTTGTCTGGCCAGGGCTCGAGCGCACGAGCGAGCCACGCCAGCGTTTCCCGATAGGGCCCCTTCTGACCTCCCGAGGACACGTAGTCCACGGTGGCGTCCGGGGCGAAGATTTCGTCCATCTGCCCCCAGTCCTTGTCGTCGACCATCCGGGCGTAGCGATACAAGACCTCCTGAATGTCCAGACGATCTTCGAGCGCGCGATGTCGACCCACGGGGTCCGCCCCGTCCCCAGCGGGACCCGTCGTCACGCGAGCGCACCCCCGTCCATCCTGATCTGCTCACCGTTGATGTGTCGGCCGTCATCAGACGCCAGCATCGCGATGACCGAGGCGACGACCTCGGGGCCGTCAGGACCCTTCAGGCTCTCCTGACGGAGCAGCTTCTTCATGTCGAAGTCCTTCGGAAACCGGCCACTCGACGTCATCGCCGTCAGGATCGATCCAGGGCAGACACAGTTCGCGCGAACGCCCCGATCGCCGTACTCCACCGCGATCGCCCGTGTAAAGCCCAAGACGGCCCCCTTGCTGGCCGAGTAGGCGGCGCCGTAACAGAGCCCCTTCTCCCCCGCCGTCGAGGCCGTGTTTACGATGTTGCCCGACGACTCGAGCAAGTGCGGCAGCGCCGCACGACACATGCGGAAGGTGCCCGTCAGGTTGATGTCGACCACGCGCTGAAAATCTTCGACGGCGAAGCTGTCCGTGTGCCCGTAGACGAGGATCCCGGCCACGTTGCACAAGACGTCGAGCTTGCCGAAGTGCTCGACGCTCGCCTCGACCGCGCGGGTGACCTGACCGTCATCGCTGACATCACAGTGGAGCGGACGGGCGTCGCTCCCCTCCGCGCGGCAGAGCTCAGCGGTCTCGTTCGCCGCCTCGTCCTGCACATCGCAGAGCAGCAAAGAGGCGCCCTCCGAGGCGAGGCGCAACGCCGTCGCTCGACCAATCCCCGCCGCGGCACCCGTTACCAGAACGGACTTCCCATCAAAACGTCCCATCGTTTTTCCTCCCGATCTCGCTCTACGCCCTATCTCCCCGGATCGACTTCGCGATCGGGACACGCTTCAGCATACCTTGACACGCTACCGACGGGGCTCCTTGCGCGATCACGCCTGCCCGTGATACGGCTGAAGCTCGCCAAGGCACCTCGCGGCCCGACCGCATCCTGACAAGAAGCGAAAGGAAACCCCTTGACTGAATCTCCCGTCCAGGTCGGAAGCATGCTGTTCACGCTGGTCGACCCCAAGCCCGGCTACGAGGTCGCGTACAACCGTTGGTACGAGAGAGACCACTTCTATGCCGGTTGCATGGTGGGCCCCTGGCTGTTCGCCGGGAAACGCTTCGTCGCGACACGCGACTTGAAGGACCATCGTTTCCCCGCAGATACGTCGGTCGCCCCGGCAGGCGCCGGCTCCTACCTCGCCCTGTATTGGGTCCACGCCGGGCACCACGAGGATCACTTCACCTGGGCGAACGAGCAGGTCCATTACCTCTACGAGAACGATCGGGGTTTCGCGGAGCGCACACACGTCCACACGATCCTCGCGAACTACGCGGGCGCCGTACATCGCGACGCCGACCCGGTCCCGATCGAGTTGGCGCTCGACCACCCCTACCAGGGCCTGGTCACCGTCTTCATCGACCGGACGGAAGGCGTCAGCCACGAGCAGATGATACGGGCGCTGGCAGACGGGCCGCTCCGCAAGCTGCTCGACGCCTCGCCAATCGCGACCGTCTCGTCCTGGCTCCCCATCTCGCGGGAAGGGGACGTGACCCAGAACTCACCCATGGACCTGGGCAGCGACCCCGGCGGTCCCGAGCGAACGCTTCAGCTCTGCTTCCTCGAGGAGGACCCCCGTAGCCACTGGCAACGTTTCGTCGCGTACGCCGCGGAGATCGAAGCCGCGGGCCTGGGCCGTGTCTCGCTCGCCGCGCCCCTCATCCCGACATGCGTCGGGACGGATCGCTATACGGACGAACTCTGGTAGGTCGGCGCCTCAACCGACGACTTCGGGCACCGGATAGGCCGCGGTGACCGCGGTGGTAAAACCAGGATCGCTCAGCAGATCTCCCGACCAGTCCTGTGAGACGCCACGCTCCCGAAGGTCGACCCGAAAGGTCTCGAGCACTCGGTCCAGGGTGAGGTCGTCCGTGTGGTCATCGCGAACCCGCGCAGCCTTGGCGTCTGCAAAGACCTCCGCCTTCCACGAAACACTCACCCGCACGTCGCGATCCGGGTGGCGGGCCAACGTGCGGCCCGCGTCGATGATGGTCCAAGGCGCGGGCTCGCCAGGCTCGTAGCAAAGCTCCGCCCGCACCCCATCACCCTCCGGGAGCTGCGCGTCCGTCGACCCGACCGCCGCCACACGGTGGAACATGACGTCGTTGTCCCCCACGACCGCGCGGTTGCCCAACGGGGCCGAGATTCGCTCGGGCGGCGCCGATGGCCCCCCCGGCCAGTAGTCGAACTCGCCGCCCTCCCCCTCGAAGAACCAGGCCACCGCGGTCGCGATGTCGACCCGCCACGCCTTGAACAAGCCAGAACGGTTCATTGCGTGAAGGAACCATACGGGGTGGTCCGTTCGCTCGATCCCGCGAAACGCGGGGACGTCAATGTGAGCAGCTCCCGCGAACGGAATCGCGACCATCACGTTGACATAGACAACTTTGGGGCGGATGACCTCAGCGGCGAAGACTTCACGGGCCGCCGAGGCGAACGCAGGGTTCGCGAGGATCTCCCCCGCGCCCTCGACCAGCGGCTCGTCATATGCCCAGTCGCCCCGGAACCAGGGCATCACACGCTGCGGGCGGGGCGTCGAGTCGCGCCCAAACGAGCGCAGCTCCGCGTCATTGGCCACATAGCGCAGCGTCGGCCAGTAGGGGGCGTTCCTCGGGATCATCGAGCGGACCCGCTCCGGGTCCTCGAAGGCCCGCTCCAGGAGCCTCGGTCGGCGCGGCGCGCGATCTAGCCACGAAGTCATGCGCGCACCTACAAGCGATAGAGGAAATGGACAGCGACAGTACCGTAGTTCGCGTACCGGACGATCCCGCCCGTCCCGACCTGATAGCTGCCCTCCAACTCGACGGCGAAGTGCCGCGAGAGGCTGTACGCGAGCCCCCCACCAAAGCGCGCGGTGAAGCCTGCGTCGGTCTCGAACGGCTTCTTGACCGATGAGTCGAAGACCTCCGAGTTAATCAACCGAGCGCCGATCCCCGCGAGGAGATACGGCTGCCAACGCCCCTCGAACGGGTAGACCTTCGCGTTGAACGTAAAAAGGTGAGAGTCGATCTCGGTCTTCGGGCTGCCGGCCGTCGAGTCGAACCCCTCGAGGAACTCGTACAAGAACTCGAAGCCGAGCGTCGGGTGAGAGCGATAGCCGATCTGAAGGTGCGCCCCAGCGCTGTCGTCGTAATCGGGTTCTACGCCCGGGCCGAGGATGTCGACCATTCCGAGGTTTTCGCTGTCGAAGGAGAAGTTCTCCACCGCGTAGACGGCGCCGACGCCGAAATAGAAGCCCGAGCGCGCGGGCTCGACATCATCCGATGCGGCCGCCGGCAGCGCGCAGAACAGCAAGAATACGATGAGTCGGCGCATCAATTGCTCCCTTCGGTGACTCTCAACGAGTCGAGGAGCGGCAGGATACCGCGAGCCGGTGGGGCGCCACCAAGAATTGGGAAGCGGCAGCAGGCGGCGCTGGCCTCGAGACCAGCCGGCCCTCGCTAGCGCCGCCAGCGAAATCGCGCGCGCCAGTAACGGGCTCGACTCGCCCCCCCCACGATCGCCACGCTCCCGAGGAACACGCCGATAGACGCCTGCGGACCCAGCGGGGCCTCCCAAGGCCCCCCCTGCGCACCTCGTGTGAGCCACCAACCGACCGCAAACACGGCGTACCAGGCCCCGTACCAGCCCAGCGAAGCGAGCTGCGAGACGGAACCGGTCCGGGCGAACTGAATCAGCCACACCATCGGGAACCCGCAGCCCACCGCCGCGACGAAGCCCTCGGCCGGGTGCCGTACGACGGTCTGCAAGAACACCGCGACGAGCCCGGCGCCCGCGACCCCGGCGAGATAACGAGTCGGCCCCGAAGGCTCAGGGGTGACGGAGAGGAAGATTGGAGCGCTGACCATAACCCTCCAATCGGCACCAGAGCCCCGACCCTTAGCCATCCATGGAGCATTCTCGCTCGTCCAGTCGCCCTCGAGATGAAACGGAGGCCGTCTGCCTAAGGGGGCTCGGGGAGCGGTCGCATGAGGCCAGGCTTCCCCGTCCGAAACACGATCGATCCCCCCTAATCCGTCAGACTGCGCTACCCAATCCGCTCTCTCGTCCGCCCGCCACGAGCGGGCTCGCTGGAGTTCGAGTGCCCCTGCTCCTCCTCACGAGTGTGATCCGACTCACGGCCGCGGCCGCGATGCTCGTGTTCGTGGGCTGCGACGACGCAGCAGAGCGCTCGAACGACCCGCGCCCGCTCGTCGTCGTCTCGGTCGCGCCCTACCAATACCTCGTGGAGTCGATCGCTGAGGGGAACGTCCAGATCACGACCCTTCTGCCCCCTGGAGCCAGCCCGGCTGGCTTCGAACCCGGGATGGATGCGCTCCGCGCCATCGAGCAAGCGAGCCTGCTCGTCCGCGTCGGCCACCCCCATTTCCCGTTCGAGCGCGCCTGGCTCGACCGCCTCGTCCGAGACCGCCCCGACCTTCGGATCGTCGACGCGACGCAGGCGGCGCGGTCACTGGGCATGGAAGGCGAAGACCCGCACATCTGGCTTTCGCCGGCGGCCACCCTCGCCCTCGCGCGAGCGCTGCAACCGGAGATCGGGCGCCTCCTCGGCAATCCACCCAGCGTCGCTACACAAACGGAGCGGTTGACCGCAGACATCGAGGCGCTCGACGCCGAGCTGACGGGCATGCTCGCTCCGGTGCAGGGCCAGCGCTTCCTCGTGTTTCACCCCGCGTGGGGCCACTTCGCGCGTCACTTCGGGCTCGAGCAAGTGGCGGTCGAGCGAGACGGCAAGCACCCCGGTCCCCAGCAGCTCGCTGCGCTCATCACCGAGGCCAAACAGGTGGGCTACCGCAGCATCTTCGTCGTCCCCCAGACCGACCCCTCCCAGGCGCGGAGCGTGGCGGAGGCGCTAGGCGCCTCAGTCGTCGAGCTGGACCCCCTGGACCCCGATTGGCCGGACGCGATGCGCCGTACGGCGCGGTTGCTCGCGCGAGAAGCAGCGGCCCCGTGACCCCGGCTGTGATCGAACTCAGCAACGTCAGCCTCTGGCGGGGCAACGTCCAGGTGCTCGAAGACATCAACCTGACCGTGCCACCGGGTGCGTTCCTCGCTCTGCTCGGTCCGAACGGAAGCGGGAAGACCACCCTCCTCCGCGTCATCCTCGGCCTGCTCTCCCCGAGCGCAGGGACCGTTCGCGTGCTCGGTGAGACCCCACACGGTGCACGCGGAAGGGTCGGCTACGTCCCCCAGCACGCCGCGTTCGACCGCGACTTTCCGATCCACACAGAAGAGGTCGTCTGTATGGGGCGGCTGCCCCGCAAGCGGTGGCTGCGCCACTACGACCGCAAGGACCACGAAGCGGCGCACCGGGCGCTCGGCACGATGGAAGTCGCTCACCTGGCCGACCGGCCGGTCGGTACGCTCTCCGGCGGAGAGCTCCAGCGGGTCCTGATCGCGCGCGCCCTCGCCATGGAGCCAGAGGTTCTGCTGCTCGATGAACCCACAGCCAGCCTCGACGAACGCATCGGGCGCGGCGTCTGGGAGATCCTGGAAGAGCTGTCCCGGACAATGACGGTCGTGCTCGTATCTCACGACATCGGGGCGATTTCCCACTACGTACGCGAGGTCGCTTGCCTCAACCGCCAGCTCTTCATGCACCCGAGCGGAGAGCTGAGCGACGAGATCCTCGAGGCGACTTACGGTTGCCCCGTAGACCTCCTCGCGCACGGTCACCCCCACCGTGTCCTCTCGCCGCACTCGTCGGAGCGCGACGAATGACCGAGGCGCTCGAGAGCCCGTTCTTTCAGCGCGTGCTGGTCGCGGCGATGCTCGCGAGTGTCGCCTGCGGCGTGATCGGGAGTTACATCGTCGCGCGACGCATCTCCTCACTCTGCGGCGGTTTGGCACACGCCGCGTTCGGCGGCGTGGGCCTGGGGTATCTCGTCGGCTTCTCGCCGCTACTGGGCGCTGCCGGGGCGGGCCTGATCGCGAGCACGATCATCGGCACCGCCTATCGAAGACTCGGCTCCAACCTCGACACGGTGATCGCGCTCGTGTGGAGCGTCGGCATGGCCCTCGGTGTCCTGTTCGTCACCCTGACCCCCGGATACACGCCGGACCTCACCTCGTATCTCTTCGGCAGCCTGGTCCTCGTGCCGTGGGACTACGTGCTGCTCGTCGGCCTCCTCGACCTGCTCGTCGTTGGGGTCGCCTGGCTCCTACACAAGGAGTTGCTGGCGGTCGCGTTCGACGAAGAGTTCGCCGAGGTCAGCGGGCTCCCCGTAGAGCCGCTGTTCCTCTTGTTGCTGGGCCTGTCTGCGCTGTCCATCGTGACGCTGATCCGGATCGTGGGCATCATCCTGGCGATCGCTCTACTGACCATCCCCGCGGTGATCGCGCGGCAGTGGTTGACGCGACTAGGACCGATGATGTGCCTCGCCACCGGGGTCTGCGCGGCGAGCCTCGTCGTCGGGCTCTTCACGTCATGGCAACTCTCCGCCGGTAGCGGCCCGTCTCTCCCCCCGGGCCCCCTTTCCATCCTCGTCCTCGCGCTCGCCTATGGCATATCGAGCGCGGCCCGGAGGCTCCGCGGCTAAGCACGACAGCTGCGTGTTAGGATCGGCTGAGGACCTCTTCGCCCCCCTCCACACACAAGGGAAGCCGCCATGTCCGAACGCCTCTTCGACCGATTTCGTGCGATCGACACCGACACCCACATCACCGAGCCACCGGACGTCTGGACAGCACGCGTCTCGACACAGCGCTGGGGAGACTCGGTCCCCCACGTCAAGCAAGTAGACGGGCGGGACGTCTGGTTCATCCGTGACCAGACCGTCGGCGGTCCGGGCTACAGCACGATGGCCGGCTTCAACGGCTCGATCCCCGACAGCCCAACGGGATACGACGACATCCCAAGCAGTTCCTTCGACGCCAACGAGCGTCTCAAACACATGGACGCCGAGGGTATCCATGCACAGGTCTTGTACCCAAACGTCGGTGGTTTTGGCTCGGGGAGCTTCCTCAAGCTTGGCGAACCGGAGCTCATGCTGGAGTGCGTTCGCGCTTACAACGACTTCCTCACCGACTGGTGCAGCGCGGATCCACAGCGGCTCGTCCCCGTCGCCGCGATGCCGTTCTGGGACGTGAACGAGTGCGTCAAGGAGGTCGAGCGTGCGGTCGCACAGGGGCACAAGGCCGTGCTCGCCTGCTCTCAGCCCGACTCGTGGGGCGAGCCCGGGCTCGCGGATAAGTATTGGGATCCTTTCTGGGCGGTGGTCCAGGAGGCCGGTGTGCCGATCAGCTTCCACATCGGTTCGGGTGACCTCTCAGACCTGATGACCGACCCGATGGGCCTCGGGACACGCGCCAACTTCTCACGCGTGTCTTCGATGATCTTCATGCAAAACGTCACCTGCATCGCCGACCTGATCTTTGGCGGAGTCTGTCACCGCTTCCCAGACCTCAAGATGGTCTCCGTCGAGAGCGGTGTCGGCTGGATCCCCTCGTACCTCGAGGCAGCCGACTGGCAGTGGGCAAACAGCGAAGTCCGCAAGGAGCACCCGGAGTACGACCTGCTTCCGAGTGAGTACTTCAAGCGCCAGATCTACGGGTGCTTCTGGTTCGAGGCCGACGGGCTGCAAGCCGCGGTCAACAAGCTGCCCGACAACGTGATGTGGGAGACCGACTTCCCGCACCCGACCTGCCAGCACCCCGGTTTGGAGAACGGGTTCGCACAGCACCCAGCCGACTACGCCGAGCGCGCATTTCAGGGGATTGACGACGCGACGATCGAGAAGGTGTTGAACAGCACCGCGGCGACGCTCTACGGTCTGTAACGAACCGCGGTGCTCCTAGGGGATGTAACGCTCCGCGCGCATCTGCTCGAGCAACTCGATCACGCTGTCCTCGCTATCGGCGCAGTCAACGAACCCATGTTGTCGCGCCTTGACCGTGCTCACGAGGTTCGGTCGCGGGAGCGCGTTCGGGTTCGCCCAGAGGACATCCGCATATTGCCAGGAGAGCCCCACCAAGGACGCGAGGTCGGGATTCCGCAGGTCGTGGCGGCGCGACAACCTCCGCCAGGCCGCTTCGTGTGTCGGCATCGTCTCGGCCAGACGGGTCGCCTCCCCCTCGACCGAGAGTGGAACACCCGACCAATCGGCGACGATCCCAAAGAGATCCCTCCAACAAACGACATCACCATTCGTGATGTTGTAGGCCTCCGCATCACATCCCGGACGGCCGGCCGCCCATTCGCACGCTCGCGCCAAAAGTCGAGCATCGGTCAGCTCGGTCACCGCGTGTGCGTCGCCGGGGTGAAAGAGCGGAACGTCGAGCTCACGGCAGAGCGCAGCATAGACACCGATCGACCCAACAACATTCATCGCGCTCCCGACGGCCACCCCTGCGACGATCTGAGGCCTGAGGATCGTGTAGCGCCAATCGCGCCCCTGCCAGCGCTCTCGCAGCCAATCCTCTTGTGCAAAGTAGAAGTTGTCGTGTTCGACTCTCGGCTCTCGTTCCTTTGCGGGGACACGCATCGAGAGGCCAAGATGAGCACCATAGGCCTTCGTCCCCTGCATCAAGGTCACGTGTTCCAGGGCCGTTGACTCCACGGCATCGAACAAGTTCTGCAACATCTTCAAGTTCGTCGAGACCTGCTCGGGGTCCGTCCACCCTCTCACCAGCTGGGGCTGCTCGTAGAGGGCCGCGTAGATCACGTGGGTGACATCGGTGTGGAGCGCGAGCGCTCGGCGGCACGCTTCCCGGCTTCGCAAGTCAACGGAGACGAACTGGGCCTCGCTCTCGAAATCAGGGAGGCGCCGAGACAACCCAACGACCCGATCACCGCGTGCGGAGAAGTGGTCGACCGCCGCACGACCGATCACCCCCAGCGCCCCAGCGACGACGACCTTCCGCCTGCCCATTCCCACCTCGCTCTCGTGATACCCTGAGAAAGGCCCAATTCTGGCACGGTCATGGGGAAAGACGCGATGCGTAAGGTGATCATCGAGCTGCGCTGCAACGAATATGCCGGGCGCGAGGCGAACCCCAATGTGCCGTGGTCTCCGGACGAGATCGCACGCGACGCCGCTGAGGCGCGTGAGGCTGGCGCCGCGATCCTCCACTATCACGCGCGGAACGCCGAGACGGGCGCGGCGGACACCGCGGTGGAGACCTACGCGGAGACCATTCGACGGGTTCGGTCCGGAACCGACCTGTTGATCAACCCAACCCTGGGCGCGACAACGATCGACGACCCCGGGGAGCGCGTCGCCCACATCCCCGCGCTCGGGCAAGACCCCGGAACCGCGCCCGACATGGCGCCCGTGGACCTCGCAACCCTCAACATCGACCCGTACGTCCCCGGGAAGGGCTTCCTGGTCGAGGACCTCATCTACCGCAATCCGATCTCGGGCATCCGGACGGAGATCGACGCGATCCACACCGCTGGAGCCCACGTCGACGCGGTCTTGTGGAATGTCGGATCGGCCCGAATGCTCGGCGCGCTGCTGGACGAAGGCCTCCTACCGGAACCTTGCTTCACCGAGGTTGCGCTCTCGAACATGATGCTATCGACGCACCCGGCGACCGAGGCCGGCTTGCACAGCCTCCTGCCGTTCCTCCCGGAAGGGCGCCACACGCCCTGGGTCTACCTCACCGTCGGGAGCAACGCGTTCCCGCTACTCGAGACAGCCCTCGAGGCTGGCGGACACCTCGCGCTCGGTCTCGGTGACCACGACTACTGCGAGCTCGGCGATGCCCCACCCCGCAACGCCGAGGTGGTCGCGGAGGCAGTACGGCGGATCCGGGCCGCGGGCTATGAGCCCGCGACACCCGACGAGGCGCGTGAGATCCTGGGCTATTGCTGAGGCTCCTCGCTTCACCCAATCGGTGGCGCGGCGATCTCGAGCAACTGCTTCCCGAGGTTCTTCCCCTCGAACAACCGGCGCAGCGTGGTCGGTGCGTTCTCGAGACCGTGCTGGACATCCTCGGCGTACTTCAGTTCGCCCCGGCTCACCCAGTCCAACAAGACCGGGATCGCCTCGCCAAAGCGCGCCGCGTAGTCGATGATGATGAAGCCTTCCATACGCCCACGTCGCAAGACGAGGTTCATCAAGTTCGACGGGCCGGGCTCGGGGACCTCGGCGTTGTAACCGGAGATCCCGCCACACAAGACCACGCGAGCCCCGATCGCGATGTGATCGAGCGCCGCCTCGAGGATCTCGCCACCAACGTTATCGAAGTAGACATGCACCCCGTCCGGGCAACACTCTCCGACACGCGCGCGGACATCTTCCGACTTGTAGTCGATCGCCGCGTCCAGCTGCGCCTCATCGAGCAACCAGCGGCACTTCTCGCTGCCCCCCGCGATCCCCACGACACGGCAACCTCGGATCCTCGCAAGCTGGGCTGCGACAGAACCCGTAGCTCCTGCCGCACCCGAGACCAGGACGGTCTCCCCTTCCTTCGGGGCGCCCAGCTCCAGCATGCCGAAGTAGGCGGTCAATCCGGTCAAGCCCAACACCGAGAGCATGAGGCGCGGGGGCACTCCGTCCGGGACCTTGGACAGCGTCAGCGGACCGGCGGCGCTCGTCGCGCAGTAGTCCTGCCAGCCGATCAAACCCTGTACGTAATCGCCGACGGCGAAGTCCGGGTTGCGTGATTCGATGACCTGCCCGACGCCCCCGGCGCGCATCACTTCACCGATCCGAACCGGAGGGACATAGCTGGGACGGTCCTCCATCCAGCCACGCTGAGTGGGGTCGAACGACAGCATGAGGTTTCTCAGCAGGACCCCTCCCTCCTCGAGCGCCGGGAGTGGTGCCTCCTGAAAGGAAAAGTTGTCGGGGCCCACGATGCCCTTTGGGCGACGGGCCAGGACCCACTGTCGATTCACGTCAGCCACACGGACTCCTCTATCGCTCGAAAAACCGAGATGCTCCCTGCCACACGCCTCTAGACGAACGCCAAGTGATCTCAACCACCCGGTTCAGTCGTCTCTCCACCCGGAGGGAAGCGCCCCAAGATCGCGTCGGCCGCGGCCTGCACGCGCTGCGAACGAGCCTCCGGCGTCCCCGGCTGGCCGATCCGTGCCTGTGCCGAGCCTCGCCAGATCAGCTTTCCCGTATCGCCACGCAGGACATCGATGACGAGCGAGCCGACAGCGTGCTCTCGCACGGTCGTGTAGGCCTGAGTGATCCCAGGGCCCCAGCGATACCCGCGAGGGAATGCGTCCACATACGTCGCAACGTCGACCTTCCGATCGACGGCCACGTGGTACGCGACCTCGAAATCAGCACGTGGGGTCTCTGCGAGCACGAAGCCCTTTGCGGACAGCGAGGCCTCGACGGCGCGGCGCACACGTGCATCGAGGAGATCGTTTTCCATCGCGGGTTCGGCAGCCTCCGCACCATCTCGTTCGGCCCAAAGGAATGTCCTCAAAGCCTCGAAATCGGCGTCGGGGTCGTAGTCCGTCTCCACGGGGACGGCAGCACAACCCACTGCCAGGGCCGCCAGGACCGTCCAAACCGCCGGATGGATGAGGGAGCGACGAAACATCTCGCTACGAGTCTACCGCTCGGCGGGGCGCAGCGTCAGGCCGATGCACCCGGCGTCTCTGGACCGCCTAATCGAGTGGACGGCGACAACGGAAACAAGGCGGGCCGAGAGCGCCGAAAGAAACCCCTGCTTGCAAAAGCAAGCAGGGGTTTGAAGTCAATGGAGTGGCACGGGAAACGCTCGCCGGTGCTAATCGCGGTCGCGCCGAGTCCGCGATCGCGCGGCTCGGCTTCCCATCCTCGCGAGGCCAAGGAGCCCAGCGGACAAGAGAACGCCGACCGAGGGCTCGGGGACAAAGGTCTCTGAGCCACCCTCGACGCTGAAGTTCCCCTGGATGATCAACGACTGCGCCTCGCTGAACGGTGCGCCCGGAACGACCCCCAGTTGGACACCAAATAGGTTCACCGTGTTCGCATTCGCGTCATAGACCCCGTTGAAGTTGGTCAGGAACGAGATCGTCTGGCTGCCCGTCGGCGGGTTGACCGAAGCCGTGTCACTCGCCGAGTACGTCGCTTGGACCTCGATGTCTGTGGCGACGAAGGTATAGATGTCCCCGACGTCCTGGCGGTCGATCACGGACGACCCCGTGGTCGAGACGGCGACCGCTGACAACAAGATGTCGTCGTAGCCCCCGAAGGGGTCGCTGAGCATCAACGTGCTCCCGGGCGTCAAGATGAAGCTGAGCGCGAGGATGTCCATCGTCGCGTCATCCACGGTGATCGTGGACGTTGCTTCGAGACCGACGGTCGCGGTGCTGAGCGTCGTATTGGGAGTCTCGATCACCGTGATGTCGACTTGCGCCGACGGCTGCAACGAATAGGACGCAGCGAGTGCGGTAGACGGAAGCCAGCCCGTCAAGACGAAAATCGAGATTAAAAAATACAGCATTGCGCAAGGGCGGACCCGAGGCGCAAATAGAGCGCGTGCGTAAGACAATGAAGCTTCCCTTCCCAGAAGAGCAACAGTTGCAATAGGGATAGCACTTTTAATGCAGACTGTGGGCAAGATACCGAGAGCGGAGGACTGATTCGGCGGGTGAGACGTGAGGATGTCCTATTGAGGCGAAAGATTGTGTCAATTTGGATTCCCGCGGGGGGGGAGGGCCGCTGATCGGAAAGCGGGAGGGGGTAAAACCCTCGCACGCTGCAAGAGGTCTCCTCAGCTCGCTGGCCTGTCGCTGCCAGCGAGCCGGACGGGCTTCGCTCGGGAGCACCGCAGCCGCGGGAGGGGTGTGGAATCGGCGGGACCCAGTACGGCAGGTCGAAGCGCGCAGCTTTTCTCGACGAGGCCAATCGCGCGGGAGGCCCGCAATCGGAACCTCGTCGCCTTTGCGAGCAGTACCGGTGGGTCACAGACCTGCCGATCAGAAACCTGTCGGCAAACGGGCGTCCCCCCCAACCAACCGCTTTCCAGAGCATGAAAAGTCATCGGCGGCGGTCGCGACGACAGCGCTTGCCGAGCCACCGCAGACACACGCCGCAGGACAGACCCGCTCGTCCACCGCCCGTGGCGAGAGTGCTTGATCCGTCGCCCGAGCCCCTGACCAATTATTACATTATACTTGTAACATTTTGAGTCTAGGTCCAAAAGAATGACCACCGCTCGGGATTAGACCTCGTGAGATCATCACCAGAAGCCCGTGAGATGGGCCAAAACCCCCACTCCGACCTCTCCTGTTGCGCTCTAGCGCCTTTCGAACGGCATGTGAATTGCTTCTGCCTCTTACAAATGTAACTTATACATTGTTTTTAATTGAGACGTCTCCTCTCTGACCGGGAATTTCATCCAATCCATGCAATCACCGCCGCTCTGCACAACGCCCCCCCATCCGCAAACGAGCCCCCGCCGGGTGGCCCGACTGCTTGGCGCCCTTGTGATGATGGTATTGGTGAGCGAGAGCGGGGTCGCGCAAACCGACCGGCTCTCCTGCGAAAGCAGCGAGGAGCACGGCGGGCGGCGAGTGCTCCGCCACTGTGAACCGGAGACACCGGTCCTGTACGGGGAATCACAGACGCGGAAGTTCTTACGAGACCACGCGGAAGAGCTCGGGGTTGAACTCGAGGAGGCCGATTTCGAGCTCGATGAGGATCGCCGCGGGATCGGGGGCGCGCACACCAGCTTCCGGCAGACGATCGACGGTATCCCCGTCTTCGACGCGGTGATCTCCGTGAACCTGAAGAGAAACGGCGCCATCCAGTCCATCTACAGCACCTTCAAGGACCTCCAAGTCGGTGACAAGAACCCCGAACTCCAGGCCTCGGCCGCCGAGGCGATCGCCATGGCAGGCGCCGATGTCCGAGCGCTGCGACTCCCAACGGCCGATCAGCTCGTCTGGTATCCGCGGGAGGACGGCACCGCCACCCTCGCCTGGAAGCTGATGGTCTACGCGAGCGAGCCACTCGGCGACTTCCTGAGCCTCGTCGACGCCCAGAACGGGGAACTCCTGCTGCAAGAGAACCGCATCGCCTTCGCGGAGGGGACCGGGCTCGTCTACACCGCGAGCCCAATCCAGGCCACTGGCGACACGACGCTCGTCGATAACGGGGACCAGACGAACGCGACCCTCGACGCCGCCCGGGTCCCCGTCACGCTCCGCGGGCTGGACCCAGACACAGGGCAACTCCGCGGCGAGTATGTCGATCTGGTCTCCCTCGCCGGCGGCAAGGCGTTCGACCCCGCCGACGAGCCTTCCCGCGACTATCAGTACGACCGCTCGGACCCCCGCTTCGAACAGGTCGTCATCTACCACGCCGTCGATTCGATCCAGCGCTACATCCACTCGCTCGGGTTCGACGACGCCAACGAGATCTCCAACGGCATCCGAGACTTCCCCACCCGAGCACACGCCCACTGGTATGACCTGGAGAACTCGTTCTATTCCGTCGGAGACGACGCGCTGCACTTCGGCGACACCGCGGTCGACGATGGCGAAGATACGGACATCATCATCCACGAGTACGGGCACGCGATTCAGCACGACCAGAACGCCTGCTGGGGCGGTGGGGAGATGCGCGCCATGGGCGAGGGCTTCAGCGACTACCTCGCCGCGAGCTTCAATGCGGGCTTTGGCGACCCGGACTACCAGGCGCTCCACGATGCCTGCGTCGCCGAGTGGGACGCGACCGCGTTCCGGACCACCGACCCTCCCTGCCTGCGACGCGTGGACGGCAACAAGATCTACCCACGAGACAAGGTCAGCCAGGTGCACGCCGACGGTGAGATCTGGTCGCGCGCCCTCTGGGACCTCCGCGCCGCTGTCGGGGCCACCACCGCCGACCAGATGATCCTCGAGCACCACTTCCACCTCCCCTGCAACGCCACCATGCCCGACGCCGCCCGCGAACTCCTCGCCACCGACCTCAGCCTCAACGACGGCGTCAACGAGGTCGCGATCCGACAGGCCTTCTGCGACCGCGGCATCCTCACCGGGGAAGAGTGCAGCACGCCAAACCTGATCACGCTCGACATGACCGTCTCCCCC
>Ga0315331_10001967_pt1 | contig 15548 bp, 12 predicted proteins | sample M160m34915metaG_FD_203456 | JGI IMG/M metagenome (GOLD analysis project Ga0315331, IMG submission 203456) | Ammonia-oxidizing marine archaeal communities from Monterey Bay, California, United States - M1 60m 34915 | ecosystem: Environmental > Aquatic > Marine > Intertidal zone | place: USA...
AGTGAGCCAGTGGCCAGCCCGAAAGGCGACGAAAGCCTGCACAATTAGGCCCGCAATGGCTGCAAGCGACTAGCGGTGAATCAACGTCAAGAACTCAGACCGCGTCCGTTCATCGCGACGAAAGAGGCCCCGTAAACACGATGTCACAGTGCTGCTGTTTTGCTTCTCAATACCACGCATCATCATGCACAGGTGAGACGCCTCGATAACCACTCCAACGCCGCGCGGCTGCAAAACGTCCTCGAGCGCCTGTGCGATTTGACTGGTCAACCGTTCCTGCACTTGCAGACGCCGGGCGTAGATCTCAACAACACGCGCAACTTTTGACAATCCAACGATCTTGCCGGACGGAATGTAAGCCACGTGGGCCTTGCCAAAAAACGGCGCTAGATGATGTTCACACAGCGAGTAGAGCTCGATGTTTTTGACCAACACCATCTCATCCGTTTCCGCTTCGAACATCGCCGAGCCAATCACCGCTTTCGGATCTTGTGCGTAGCCAGCGGTATACGCGCGAAAGGCCTTCTCTACGCGCTTCGGGGTATCGACCAACCCCTCGCGCTGAGGGTCTGGATCGAGCTCCTGCAGCATCTTGGCAACAGAGTCCTGGAAACCTCCACCCTTTGCCGAGCTGCCCTTATTGGATTCGTCACTCATTCAATTGTCTCACGCAACAGTTCTTCAACTGTGGTCACGCCATCAAACACGGCTTTTAGACCGTTCTCACGCAAAGTCTTCAAACCAGCTTCCACTGCTGCTTCCTGAACCTTGGTGGTGCTCGCTCCGTCGAGGATCATCTCGCGAATCCGGTCGTCAATCTCAAGAACCTCGGTGATCGCCATCCGGCCTCGGTAGCCAGTGAAATTGCATGTCGCGCAGCCCTTGCCATACGCAAACTTACTACCAACGACCTCTGCGGTCGTGAGGCTCAAACGACGCAGGATGTCATCAGCGGGTTCGTAGAACACCTTGCAGTCGTCACACACGCGACGCACCAACCGCTGCGCCATGATGCCTTGAATCGTCGCCGTCAGCAGGAACGGCTCAATCCCAATATCCATCAGACGTGTAATCGCCGACGCAGCATCGTTGGTATGCAACGTCGAGAACACTAAGTGCCCCGTCAAACTCGCTTCAATCGCCGTTTGCGCAGTCTCCTGGTCACGAATCTCACCAACCAAGATCACATCAGGGTCTTGACGCAGAATCGTGCGCAAGACCTTGGAATAGCTAACGCCAATGTCCTCGTTAACTGGGACCTGAATGATGCCTTCGAGGTCGTATTCGACCGGATCCTCAACAGTAATCACCTTGGTGTCTTCACGGTTGGCTTCGTTGAGCACCGCATACAGCGTTGTCGTCTTACCGGAACCAGTTGGACCAGTAACGAGCACAATGCCGTGCGGCAAACCCGCAAACTCACGCAACTTGTCGCGCACTTCGTGAACCAAGCCGAGGTTGTCGAGACTTAGCGCCACATTGTTGCGGTCAAGAATCCGCATCACGGTCGACTCACCAAACATCGTCGGCAGAGTGGACACGCGCAAATCGACTGAGCGGCCACCAACCGTCAGTTCAATACGACCATCCTGCGGCAAACGAGTCTCGGCGATATCGAGATCCGACATCACCTTGATCCGAGCAATCAGAGCTTCGGCGAGATGCGGCGGTGGCGCTTCCAATTCGAACAACGAACCATCGACGCGATAGCGAATCTTGAAGTCGTGCTCGAAAGGCTCCAAGTGGATGTCGGACGCACGATCGCGAATAGCCTGGTAGAAGATGTAGTTGAGCAACTTGACGACCGGAGCCGCCGAGGCCATCGCCGCCTTGTCTTCGAGGTCAATCTTGCCACCGACTTGCGAGAGCTCACTAACGAGCTCCTGCATACGCTGCTTGCTCTCGCCTGCATCCTCTTGATAGTGCTTATCAAGCCCTGCGGTGATCTGTGAGCCATCGGCGATAACACCCGATATCTCGCAGCCCGTAGTGAAGCTCAGATCCTGCAACATCGGCACATTGGCAGGATCAGCCAACGCAACGGTCAAGTTGCCTCCATCAAGACGCACTGGAACAATCCCAAAGGCACGTGCAGTCGCCAAGTCGACTTTGGCTAACGCCTCCGGCTGCGGCGGATCAGCCTCTAGATCGTGGTAGGCAAGGCCCGCTTGATCCGCTAGCGCGCGGGCCACATCAGGCACCTCCACGCACTTCATGTCCACGAGCACCTCGCCAATACGGCCACCCCGGTCGCGCTGGATTTGCAGCGCTTCCTGGACCATGCCCTCATGGATGAGACCGAGTTCCTTCAGGATCTGGCCAAGTAGTCGACGCGGCGCCATGGCTTACTCCGCTGCTCCCCCGCCCATGCGGAGCAGCAGTGCCTTCTCATCGAAAGCGCGCTCCAGAGCCGTTTCTTGGTCGATGCGACCTTCGCGATAAAGGTCCAACAGTGAGTCATCCATCAGCATCATGCCTTGGCGGCGCCCGGTCTGGATGACCGAACCGATCTTGAACGTCTCGCACTTGCGGATGTGATTTTCGATGGCTGGGTTAGCCAACATGATCTCAAACGCGGCGGCTCGACCACCGTCAGGAGTTGGCACCAAGATCTGCGACACAACTGCAACCAACGATTGCGCCAACTGCGAACGAATCTGCTCCTGCTGCTCTTTTGGATACTGGTCGATGATGCGGTCGACGGTGCGCGAAGCACCAGTAGTGTGCAGCGTGCCGAAGACCAAGTGACCCGTCTCTGCCGCGGTAATCGCAGCCGACGTGGTCTCAAGGTCACGCATTTCGCCAAGCAAAATTACATCAGGGTCCTGACGCAACGCCCGACGCATCGCCTCGGCGAAGGAAGTCACATCAGTGCCAACTTCACGCTGCGTCACCATCGACTTGCTGTGCGAATGATAATACTCAACCGGATCTTCGATCGTGATGATGTGCACATCGCGATTGCGATTGATCCAGTCGATCATCGTCGCGAGCGTGGTCGTCTTGCCGGAGCCGGTTGGGCCAGTAACGAGGATCAAACCCCGGTGCAAATTGAGCAACTCCTGAACAGATTCAGGTAAACCGATCTGATCGAAGGTCAGCAGCTTCTGGGGGATCTGACGCATGACGATACCGCGCGCTCCCTTCTGCGTCAGAATGCTGACGCGAAAGCGGCACTTATCATCAAAGGCGAGGCCAAAGTCGGTTGAGCCCGTATCCACCAACTCCTCCCAATTTCGATCAGGAGACAACTCACGCGACAAGCGCTCAGTATCCTCTGGCGTCAGCGGTGCGTCACCGATCTCTACCAGACCACCGCCGACACGAAGTACTGGGCGACGGCCAACTGAGACGTGTAAGTCGGATGCGCCGCGTTCAAAGGCGACGGCCATCAAGGCCTTGGAGTCCATTCGTGATGCCAGGTTGGGGTTTGGAAGCAGTATGGGCGGGGTTAAGTCGCAACAGATTTCAAGGGTCGACTAAACAGCAGCGACCACGCGCAAGAGTTCAGGAATCGTCGTACTGCCGTCGAGAACCTTGCGAACACCGTCCTGCAAGAGAGTCGACATGCCGCCCGATTGCCACGCGTATTCGCGCAGCCTCACCATCGGCTCGCTTCGGAACGTCATCTCGCGCAACGTATTGTCCATTTGCAGCAACTCGTAGATGCCAAGTCGCCCGCGATAGCCAGTGTTGCTGCATTCGTCACAGCCTTCAGCGCGATAGAACGTCGTATCCGAGACTGTTCCTGGATCAATGCCAACACTGCGCAACTGAGCAGCAGTCGGCTCGTATGGCTGACGACACGTCTTGCAGAGCACGCGCAACAACCGCTGCGCCAAGACGGCATTGACGGAAGCCGACACCAAGAACGGCTTGACCCCCATGTCGCACAGACGCGTAATCGCCGACGTCGAGTCGTTGGTGTGCAACGTCGAGAACACCAGGTGGCCGGTAAGAGCAGCCTGCACGGCAATCTCCGCAGTTTCCTTATCGCGGATTTCACCAACGAGAATCACGTTCGGAGCCTGACGCAGCATGGCGCGCAAGATCCGCGCGAAGTCCAAGCCGATGCGAGACCGCACCTGGCACTGGTTGATGCCGGCGATATTGAACTCAACAGGGTCCTCCGCCGTGATGATCTTGACGTCAGAACGGTTAAGTTCCTTAAGCGCCGCATACAGCGTCGTTGTCTTACCCGAACCAGTCGGTCCAGTGACGAGCACGATCCCGTTGGGTCGCGCAATAATGCCGCTGAAACGCTCGCGGTCGCGGCCTTCGAAGCCAAGCTTCTCCAGACTCATCAAACCGCGCTCCTTGTCGAGCAAGCGCATCACGATCGTCTCACCGTGACTCGCGGGCAGCACCGAGGTCCGGATATCGATATCGCGGGTGCCGCCGTCGGAGTCATTGGCGCGGAAACTAATCCGGCCATCCTGTGGCTTACGCTTCTCGGCGATATCAAGCCCAGCCATGATCTTGAAGCGCGACGTCAACGGAGCAAGCAGCGCCATTTCGAGCGATGCAACTTCCTTCAAGACCCCATCGACGCGATAGCGGATCCGCACACGCTGCTGAAAGGGCTCGATATGGATGTCACTTGCTCGCTGCTCCAGCGCTTGTTCAATCGTCTTCGCGACCAAACGAATGATCGGTGCATCGTCATCACTGTCAGTTCCAGATGAACCGCGACCAGTCGTTCCGGCTGCCGGCTGCCCACCGCTCTTACCGGTCTGCTTCCGAATCGCTTCCTTCAATGCCTTCGGCGGCATCAACGCGCACTGCACCGGACAACCAGCCATGAACGACAGGTTGTCGGCAACGAACGTCTTGAACGGATCGTCAATGGCGACCCAAAGTTCACCGTCCTTAACCAGAACCGGCAAGGCCTCATTCTGCTCAATCTGGTCTGCAGAGACCTTCTCAAGAGCAGCCGGCTGCGGGTTGAACTTGGCGGGATCGACAAACTTCATGCCATGCGCTTTGGCAAGGGCACGCCAGACAATCGACTCGTCTGCTAGGTTTAGCGCAACAATAGTACGCTCTAAGGGCGTACCGCGACTCTGAGCCGCAGCCTCAGCCTTAGCGAGGCGTGCGTCATCCAGAACATTGGCCTCCAAGAGGAGGCGCCGAAAGGTCTCAGAGCTCAACGGCGAATAGGGTAAGGAGAGGGGTCTACCTGTTATGCGGCATGGCGGCGATTGAGGGAAGGGCCTGGCTCCTTAAGCGTGGCACATAGAGCAATAACGTCGTTACGGAGCGCGCTCCAGACGTTGAAATCCGCTCGAATAGCAGTTCTCGGGCAAATGTGACGCCCCGCTCCACTTCTGGACACTCACGTGGAAAATCGTGTGGTGACACCAAGAAAGGCATCGACCAGCGCCCCCGTGGACACAATCAGCCCAAACCGAAACGTCCCGGCCGCTGCCACCGCACACTGGGGCACACGTGACCCGCTCAAATCCACATAAGCGAACCGATCCACTAACGACCAACATTCCCCCCCCCGATCGCAAGCCAACGAATCTTCTGTGCTGTCTATCACCGGGCGCTACCCCTAAGCTCCCGCCAATGAATGTCGAGATAGCCAATGGCCACGTCGTCACCCTCCACTACCGCCTGACTCTCGATGACGGCTCAATCGCTGACGAGTCGTTCGGCGGCGACCCCCTGGTCTACATGCATGGCGCACAGAACATTGTGCCTGGGCTGGAGAAACAACTGACTGGCAAAGCCGTTGGCGACAAATGCGACGTCAAGGTGACACCGGCTGAGGGCTATGGCGACTACGACCCGACGCTTGATCAAACTGTACCGCGCACAGCATTCCCACCTGAAGCGCAACTAGCTGTTGGCATCGCGTTCCAAGCCCAAGATCAACGCAACCAACCAATCACACTCTACATTCGTGCAATCGAAGGCGACCAAGTAACGGTTTCACCCAACCACCCGATGGCTGGTCAGACCCTGAACTTCTCGATTGAGATCCTCGAAGTTCGCGATGCAACGGATCAAGAAAAACAACATGGTCACGCACACGGCCCTGGCGGCAACGATCACTAGTCAGCAGATGATAGCGGCGCGCACGACCGCCTCTTACCCAGGCAGAATTGCGCATTGGATCTGGCTGCTACCGCTCTTGGTGGCAGCCCAAATCGCGGCCCAGAAGCCACTGGTCGAAAACACGGCTGCGGACACTCCTAAGGTTGCCGAGGCCGGGCTACCGGTTCCGAACATTCTGTTCTGCATTGCTGACGACTGGGGCTGGCCGCATGCCGGAGCCTATGGCGACACAGTCGTCAAGACGCCAGCATTCGATCGCATTGCCAAGGAAGGCGTGCTATTCGAGCACTGCTACGTGTCGAGCCCATCGTGCACTCCCTCGCGCAACTCGATCTTAACCGGTCAATACCACTGGCGACTACGCGAAGGCGCCAACCTATGGTCGTCACTCGATCACACGATCCCGGTCTATCCGCTGCAACTCGAAGCGCGCGGTTACGACATCGGTCGATGGCGCAAGAGTTGGGGACCAGGCCAATTAAAACCCGGCGGCTACACTGACACGCATCCGGTCGGGGCTAACTACAAAAAGGGCTTCGCTCAGTTCTTAAAGGCCCATGATGCCAAGCCAGATGCACCATTCTGCTTCTGGCTAGGAGCCCACGACCCACATCGCTCCTACAAAAAGGGCTCCGGCAAGCAGTCGGGAATGGACCTCGACAAAATTAACGTGCCAGCGTTCTGGCCGAACGTCGAAGAAATACGCAGCGATATCGCCGACTACTACTTCGAAGTGGAGCGCTTCGACCGCGATGTCGCGGCCGCACTGAAACTGCTCGAAGAACGGGGGGAATTGGACAACACAATCGTCGTGGTCACGGGCGACCACGGCATGCCCTTCCCCCGCTGCAAGAGCAACTGCTACGACATGGGCGTTCGAGTACCGCTGGCGATTCGCTGGGGCAAGAACCTAGTCGCCGGATCGCGGGTCACGGAGTTCGTCTCACTGATCGACCTCGCGCCGACGTTCTTGACAGCCGTTGGGGCACCGATCCCAACCACGACTGCGATGAACGGTCGCGCTTTATGGCCTCTGATTCCCCAAACAGCCTCGGCGACGAGCAAGCGCATGCAGAAGCCGAAGGGACGCGACCACGTGATCTTCGGCAAGGAACGGCACGTCCCGTGCCGGCCTGACCACTCGGGCTACCCGACCCGCGGCATCCGCACCAAGCGATGGGCCTACCTACGCAATTTTAAGCCGAGCCGCTGGCCCGTTGGCGATCCGCCGCTATTCGGCGACACCGATCCCGCACGCGCTATCGGCAAGGGCACGACCAAGGGCTACCTGCTGACCCACAAAGATGGCGAAGCAGGGCAACAGTTCTTCGAGTGGAACTTCGGCATGCGGCCGCTCGAAGAGCTCTACGACATGACCAAGGACCCGGATCAACTGCACAACCTGGCAAACAAGCCAGAGCTGCAACAGGTCAAAAAGAACCTCTGGGCCAAGCTTCGCAGTGAGCTGGTCGCAACGCAGGATCCTCGGGTTGTCGGCGGCGGGGAAGCATTCGATAGCTACCCGCACTACGGCGGCAGCGCTTGGCGACCGGCGCCGAAACAAACGAAACCCGGCAAGAACAAGTAGCCGTAACAGCTACTTCTTCTTGGCTGCGGCTTTCTTCTTAGGAGCCGCTTTTTTGGCTCCATCCTTCGGCGGCAGCTTGCCCGCGAACTTCGCGGGGTCCTTCACGAACTTGGCCTTGCACTTGCCGCAGCAGAAGGCGACACGACGACCTTCGTGCTCAACAAATTGTGCGGCATCAATCTTGGCACCCGTCACCGGGCACTTGTCGTTGACGGGCTTGCTCTTCCCAGCGCTCGCAGCGACCTTCTTCTTAGCCGCGCCCTTCTTCTTCGGGGCCGCTTTTTTGGCCCCATCCTTCGGCGGCAGCTTGCCCGCGAACTTCGCGGGGTCCTTCTCGAACTTGGCCTTGCACTTTGCGCAGCAGAAAGCGACACGACGACCTTCGTGCTCAACAAATTGTGCGACATCGATCTCGGCTCCCGTCACCGGGCACTTGTCGTTGATTGGTTTGCTCTTCTCCGCGCGCGCAGCAATTTCGTTTTTGGCCGCCGCAAGACGCGTTTCGACGTAATCACCAAGATCAACTTTGATCCTAGCGTGCTGATCACGCACCGCCGTGGCGGACGCCTTGGTGACCTTGGTCTGCCAAACGTACAGTTGACGTAGCTTTGGCAAGCCCGCAACCATCGCTAAACCATCGTCGGTCATCTGCGTGCCGTAGGCGTTTAGATATTCCAACTGACCAAGCGGCATCAAGGCACCAAAGCCTTTGTCACCAAGCTTGGTGTTCGCAAGATTGAGACGGCGCAACTGCGTCAAAGCACCAAGATGCCGCCCAGCGGCATCGCTCAGCGCCGTGCGGCTAGCGTTCAGCCAAACCAGGACCGGCGCCAGCGGCCGCAGCATCGCCACTTCGGCATCCGTCACCTTGTCGCGCAACAACGACATGTTGACCTCAATCGCCGACGTATCAGCTGCGACCTGCTGCACGACGACTCCCTTACTACGCAGAGCCGCGATAGCAGCAGTGATGTCCTTCTGCTGAGCTGCGGAAATGTCACCCGGCAAGTCGAACGTGATCTTCGGCAATACCTGAGCCGCTAATTCGTCGGCAATCCACTTATCACCAGCGGCAGGCCAATCCGCCCCCTCAGCAACCCACTGAGAAAACAGCGCCTGCTGTTCCTTACTAAGTGGCTCACCATTGGCGGGCATGATGTCTTCATCATCGGCAGGCAAGCCGAGACGATAAACCAACTCACTATCGCCGGGCTTGTTCGCGATAATGCTCCACATGTCTTCTTCACCCTCGAGGAAAGCGAAGGCACGAGCATCAAGACGCAAGTCACCCTTCTGCTCTTCGGGACCGTGGCATTCGATACAGCGCGACACTAAGAGCGGCGCAATCTGCTTGACGAAATCCACCTTCGCCTGGGCAGCGAGCGGAGCGAGCAACAGCAACATCGGGACAGCGATACGCATGCAGGAATCATCTCCGCTGTGACGATTAGCGCAAGCGAAGCTTCTGCCAATCAGCAATCAGCCGCGGCGACCGCCACGAACATCGTGACCAGCCGCTGCCAAGGTGTCTTCCAGGTGATTCAGCACCGAGCGGACCCAGTCGCGCTTCTCCGCATACGACCCGTAGAAAAACGACCGCTTGAAGCCGTAGATCAAAATATCCTTCAGGGCACGAGCGTCGAGCCCAAATGTGGTGACAGCCTTCTCCACCTCGTCCGTCACAGTCGTGCGCGAAACCAGACGATTGTCGGTGCACAGGGAGATACTGCAGCGCGCCTCGCGCATTTTTCTGAACGGGTGCCTGCGTAGGTCATCGCGAAGCTCTGGAATCGTCTGCTGGTTGCTAGTCAGGCACACCTCCAGCGTGATCCGCCGGTCAGCGACATAGCGCACCAGCTTGTCGATATATGCCCGCTTATCGGTGATCGACTTATCACGAATGTGACGAGCGCTAAACAGCCATGTGCCATGGCCAATACGATCAGCATGACAGTCCGTGATCGCCTGGAAAATCGATTCGGGACCATAGTCCTCGCCAGCGTGCACCGTCTTGCCCAAAAAGTGCTCGTGCGCCAATTGATAAGCAGCCAGGTGATCTTTCGCAGGGAAACCACTTTCCTGACCCGCAAGGTCCAACCCCACCACCGGCAAGCCATCATCTTCGGCAGCCGAAATAGCAGCACGCGCAAGTTCCAGCGAAGCCATTGAGTAAATCTCATCTGCTGGCGCCGTAGGCAACGCTTCGAAGTAAGCCTTGTAGTGCTCACCGAAGACCGGCAAGAAAAACCGCAAGGCACAGACAATCACGCCGGCCTCAAAGCGTGGTAACGCACCGGAGCGAACCGCCGGATCGCGATTAATCTCACGCTTCGCGCGCTCAAGCCCTTTGCAGACAGCCTTCAACACCTGCCGAATACCAAAGGATCCGCGTACATGTAGCTGCGGAGCAAACCGGATCTCGGCGTAGAACACGTTCTCAGCACGGCAATCCATGCATAGTTCGTATGCCACCCGCTCGAGCGATTCCGCATCCTGTAGGCAGGCGACGGTGAACTCGAAGCCGCGGAGATACTCCGGTAAATTTTTATACGCCCGCTTGAAGACCAGATCTAACAGGCCTGATTTGGTGCGTGATGGCAGCTTGATCTGATGTTGCTTTGCAAGATCAAGCAGGGTCTCAAGCCGCAAACTACCGTCAAGATGCAGGTGCAGATCGGACTTTGGCAACTGCGCGATCAGTTCTCGCGAAATCAACGGCTTCGGCATACTGCGATCATGCGACTCCACACGCAATGCGACAAGTGCACTCCTTGACGCTACGCTGCCCTCGTGCCAACAACATGGCGATTGTTCACCGATGATGACTTGGAACGCGAAGCATTCGCGAGCCTAGCTGCCGTTCTAGATCTTCCGAGCGAGCCCGCCGGCCCGCCAAACCGCCTGCGCCACGTCATCCGCGTTGAGCACGCAGGCCGCAACTACTACTTAAAGACCTTCCAGAAGACCCAGTGGAAGAACCGCCTGCACTTTAAGCTGACGAAGCCGCACGCGGCAGATGACGCCGATCGCGAACGCCAAGTCACCGATGCACTGCGCCACAACGGCTACCAGGCACCGCGCCCGGTGGCATACGGCCGCAATGGCGCGACCAGCTACTACCTATGTGCGCAACTACCGGGCGAGTCGCTAGCTGAGCACATGAAGAAAGGCGCGGTAGATGCAGAGCTAAGCCAACAACTAGCTGAACATTGCGGCAAGCTCTTGGCAGCTGGGTTTCAATTGCCGGACCTGAGCGCCGACCACGTTTTTCCTGGTGTTGAGGACGGAGTCGCGGCGCACCGAGAACCAGCAGTACTCGATCTCCACAATGGCGGCATCGGACCAGCGGGTGCACCTACGCGCAAGGTGCTCGGTCGTGTGCTACGCCGCTTCGCCCGCTCCGTTCGTGGACTCCCAGTCGATCGCAATCTTGCCATGGCATTCGCAGTGCGTCTTCTGCGACATGCAGGCTCAGGCAAGCAACAACGCCGACAACTACTGACCGCAGCCCAACCTTTCGGCACAGCAGCTCGCTACGAGCAAGGCAATCGCAGCCGGAACTACGCTGAGCGCAATCCAAAGCGCGCCCAACGAGAACGCGAGCTACTGGAGCGAGTCTGGCCAGGCAAACCGAACGAGAGGGTACTCGACTTACCGTGCGGCACGGGTCGACTGCTGCCGTTCTTGCGCGACCATGGCCACCAAGTAGCCCAAGGCGATGGCGCCTTCGCGATGCTGTCACAAGCAAACTCACGCGGCATGCGCGGAGAGATGCTCTTCCAAGCGAATGCGCTACAAATTCCATTTGGTGACGCCTGCGTTGATGGGGTCGTGATGTTTCGATTCCTACATCACTTGCCGCCCGAAGCGGCCAAATCCGCCATCGCTGAAGCATGCCGGGTCGCAAGTCGTTTCGTCGTCCTGAGTTTTTTCCACCCATGCAGCATGCACCACCTGCAACGACGCACTCGCCAGTTGTTGGGCACCCCCGCCACTCGCTTCGCGATGACACTGACAACGATCAAAAAGATCGCCAAACGCCACGGGTTCGAACTGCAACAATCGACCGCACAACTGCCATTCGCCCGCGACCTGTGGCTAGCATCGTTTACTCGGAGCGAAATCCCCCCCGTACGAACTAGCACAAAAGCGGATTGACGGATACGACCCTAGCGTGACGGTTCCACATGTTGCCATCGCCGTGTTATGCGGCACCACCGGCGGTCCTGCTACGTATGGCAGGAAACTAGTGCAGGCATTGCAAGCCACTGGCGAAGCGAAGCTGTCGGTGCTAACCGACCGCCCAGACTCATTCGCGCACCTACCCGCAAACTCCAACTGTGACATTGTCAACGTACCGATGCACGGCGGCATCGATCGTCTGCGCTGGCAACACTGGGCATTGCCAAATGCTCTGCGGAAACTGCGACCGGACGTATACCACGATACGAAGAATGCACTGCCGTGGCGGGTTCGCTACCCATCCGTAGTGACTGTTCACGACCTCGCCTACCACACCGTCCCCGAAAGTTTCGGCTTCGCATCGCGACACTTCCTGCTGCAAGCAACGCGTTCGGCTGTGCGCCGCGCCAAAATAATCGTCGTGCCATCACAAGCAACGGCCAACGACCTCAGTAAATTCTATCCAACCAGCGCGGAGCGCACCCAGGTCGTACCCCACGGCATTGATGCCGCACCTGCCCACGTCCCCGAAATATCCGAACAAGACGCCCAACGACTGGGCCTTCCCAGAAACTACGTTTTGCATGTCGGAACGATCCAAGCACGCAAAAACGTAGACCTGATGATCGCTGCGGTACGACAACTGCGAGCCAATGGCGACGACGTTCGCGCCGTCATCGTCGGCCGGCGTGGATGGCTAAGCGAGCGCACGTTCGACGAGATCAACCGCGACGACACCGCAATCTGGCTCGATCATCTCAAGGAACAGGACCTAGCTTCATGCTACGCACGGGCAACTGCATTCGTTTCCCCCTCCGCCTATGAAGGGTTTGGCTTCTCGGTTGCAGACGCACTTGCCGCGGGCGTGCCAACAATCATATCCAATCGCAGTTCACTGCCAGAACTCTGCGGTGACGCCGCCATCCGACTCACAGCAATCTCAACCGAAGCAATCGTAGACGCCTTGAAGGGCCTACTTAACAATCGGTCAGAACGCATCAAATTCGCAGAACGAGGGCGCGAACGAGCAGCACAGTTCTCATGGCAAGCCTGTGCGGCAGGCCACCTCAATGCGTATCGACTAGCCTTGCAGTAGCGGAACCGCCGCTACTCCTTCCGGTTATTGCGCAACAAACGCAACAACTCACTGTCGATCTCACCCCTACCCAGGGAATGGCTCACAGATGGCTCATCGCGATGAGCTTCATCTAGATCGGGTATCACGGACTTCTCGCTGCCACGGTCCTCGTCACCACCAAAAACACGATCCATTACACTTTGACGTTCACCGACGTCATCGTTGGCATCCAGCATCGCGAATGCTTCTTTGATCGATTCCTGAATCGTCTCAACGCCACAGTCGAGATCGATGCCCTGCAAGCTGTCGGCATCACCCGTCGATGACAGGATACCCGCCTTACTGAGACGAATGAGATGTTGGTAGACATCGATGAGCGGCAGCCCAAGCGTGGACACCAGAGACCGCGGCGTAGTATCGCCATTGATCTGTGACAGCAACTTGATGTCCATGACAGCAAGCGGCACTTCCCCCATGCGCGTAAGCATGTCCACCTTATGCTCGAGTGGTGCATCAGGATCAGGGAACACCGTCAACATCTGGAGCCAATCGTCGGCGAGCTTGGCACCCTCCAACAGCAATGCGGTCACGCCAAGGCGCAGGTCATGCTCAATCGCGAAGTCCGGCAACTCATCGAGCTGTCGGTAAAAGAACGCGTAAGGCTCAGACTCACGCATGAAGTCGAACAACACTTCCTTGCCGACCATACGCAGCACGCCAGGCAGCTGATCTTCAACAAAGATGCCCTCGGCGAGTAACGACAACGTCAACGGCACTCCATCCTTAGCGTGCCGACTCTCGGCCTCGATGATTGCCGCCTCGGGGATCTCCTGATACCGCATCGAATCGCCCGACATCACGCGACGAGCAAGATGATGCGGATCCAAGAAGAACACGCGACCGTTCTTCAGATAGATGTCTAGTCGGTTGTCGCCCTTCTCCAAGCTCAGACAGCCAAGATGTTTGCCTGCGGCCAACATCTGCAGGACTTCTTCCACTGCGATGAAATCGGTGCGCCCGGCAAAGTTAAAATCCTGACCGCCGGAATTGGCGCGAATCAACGATTGATCAAACGCCCTCGAGAACTCTGACAGCGTCGTCACGGACAGCAATAGGCCCATCACCCATTCGGCCGCACGAGTCGCCGAAAGATCCTCTTCGCCACCAACAAAGAGGTGCATACCGCGACGCATGCGAGTGAAGACCAACTCGGCAAGGAAATCGCGCGTATCCGACTTCGTTCCCTCCATGCGAAGTTTGCGATCGACGAGTTCGTCTGCCTTCGTCAGCAAGTGCACAAACTCTGACTCGTATTGCTCGTCATCCTTGGCAACGAGAGCCCGGACAAAATTGCCGACACGAGCCTCAAGATCGGCCGAGAACTCGGCGTTGGAAGGCTGATCAAGCAAGTCTTGTGAGTCGTGCACCTGTTATTTTTTCGACCATGTTCGACGCTATTCTTGACGATGATCTGCCTCCTAAGGGGTCTCCCTATTAACACGCGCACTGGCTGACTCGGCCGAAGTAGCCTACAGTGGCGTTAGCAATGGAGCCTTGGCCCACCACTAAGCAATAATCAGCGAGCCATCGAGGCCGAGCAAAACGTGACCAAGACATCCATCGACGAGCACTTGCAGGCAGCCCGCACCCTCATGCGGGATCTGCAACTGCGTGAGATCGAGCAGCCCCGAGCAATGGTGTCCGGACATCACTCGAGCCTTCCCTTGCTCGCCAAGGGCTCCGGAGACCGCACGTTCTTGCTCAAGTATTATCTTCCGCACGCTCCCGACGTGATTCTCCCCGCAGGAGTGCGTGCCGAGGATTATGGCCGGCGTGAAACCGGCTTCTACCGTTTGCTGGATAGCATTGACCCGGAACGCCGTGAGTTTCCGGCTCCGCGCACGATTGCTGTTGGACCCGGTGAACCAGTGCAATGGCTGCTACTCGAATGGCTGCCCCCTGCTGCCGGCCCTGCGGAAGAAATGATCAGTCAGGATCACGTCCATGAGCTGATGCACAAGCTCAGCAGTATGCCAACGGATCGCCTCATGGGACGCCGTGGCTTCCCACTCGAACACTGGGATCCAATCGGCTACCTCGACCGAATCCGGAACATGTACGACGCCGTGCTGTTCGTGATTGGTGAAGCACGCTGGCGAAACCTGCAGCGCTTCTTCGGCGAAGCCGTGCGCTGGACAGATGGTCGACCCCACGTCATGGTCCACGGGGATTTTCAGGAAGGCAACATCGTCGTCACCGACGATGACCGCCCTTTCCTAGTCGATTTCGAATGTGTCGGCATCGGTAACCGGGACCACGACTTTGCGTGGTATTGGCTACACAGTGAACGACACCCAGAATGGAAGAAGGACCTGCTTCACCGCTGGCTTGGCCACACGGTTGGCGGCGACCGGATTCGCGCCGAATGGGGTATCCGCAGCGCGCTCGCATACCTCGCAATCCGACGACTGCGCTGGGGCTACCTAAAACACGGCGAGGAAGACCCACGCCTGGGTTCCAACATCGCGCTGCTCGATGCCACGCTCGAAGGCGGCACCGCTCTGTTTCCGACGTAGCCAAACCGCCAAACTCTGGCGGACCTAAACTCGCTTAGACTGCGGTCACGACCAAGCCCTA
>Ga0315331_10001968_pt1 | contig 15546 bp, 9 predicted proteins | sample M160m34915metaG_FD_203456 | JGI IMG/M metagenome (GOLD analysis project Ga0315331, IMG submission 203456) | Ammonia-oxidizing marine archaeal communities from Monterey Bay, California, United States - M1 60m 34915 | ecosystem: Environmental > Aquatic > Marine > Intertidal zone | place: USA...
AATAATATAGATAAGTTTGATCAAACTCTTTTTAATAGACTTGATCTAAATATTCCTAATACTATTTATTTAACATATAAAACAAGAGAAATACCAGATTATATAATTGCATTATGGAAAAAAATAAATCCTGAATATAATATTAAATTATATGATAATAATGATTGTATCGATTTTTTACAAAAAGAATTTGGTCAAAAACATGTTGATATTTTTAATTATATAAAAGACGGACCTATAAAATCTGATTTTTGGAGAGTATGTGTATTATATATTAATGGTGGTGTATATTGCGATATTGATATTGAACCATTAGTTCCAATTAGATATTTTTTAGAAAAAGATGTTAAATTTTTATCATGTATATCAATTACAAAAAATCTATTAAATCCTCATATTATTATAACATATGCGAAAAATCCAATATTAAAACAATGTATTGATAAATATGTTGAATATTATGATAATAAAAAACCATATGCATATTGGAAATGGTCTATTGTACATATTATGACAGATGTAGTATATAGAGAATTAAATGAGTATATTAATATAGATGGAATATATACGGATACAAATGGATTTAAATACCAATTTTTGAAAGAAATGGGATCGTTGACAACACCATTATCTAAGATTTATTGTAAATATAAAAATAAAAAAATATTAAATAATAGGCATTCAAATTATGATGCAAATAATCATAGTTTTGCAATTAAAAAACAAAAAACAACTATAATATATAAATTGTTTTTATTATATAATAAATTATTTAAATAATTTGATTAAAAATATTGATATTTAATAATATAAAAACTTATTTATATTATTAACATAATGGACAATATTATAAAAACTTTAAATACAAGTGATGATACTTATAATGTAATAGAATCTATTTCAATAGATGAATTAGAAAAAACAATAGAATATTCATCTACTAAATATTATAATTCAACTCCCGTAATAAGTGATGGAATTTTTGATATGCTTGTTGATTTCCTACGATTAAAAAAACCAAAGAGTAAAATTCTTAAACTGATTGGTGCACCTGTAAAATCAAAAGACAAAGTTAAATTACCATTTTATTTAGGTAGTATGGATAAAATAAAACCTCCTTCAAATAAATTAGAACAATGGAAAGATAAATATTCATCACCTTATATTATGATGGATAAATTAGATGGAGTTAGTGGTCTGTTAGTATATAGTAATAATAAAGTTCGTCTATATACAAGAGGAACTGCTACTCATGGTATGGATATTTCTATCCTATTAAATTATATTCCACAAATACCTACATATGATATTGTGATGAAAAAATTTAAAGGACAAACAGTTGTTGCTTTTCGCGGGGAATTGATTATATCAAAAACCAAATTTGAAAAAAAATGGGCAATTATTATGAAAAATGCACGAAATGCAGTTGCAGGATTAGTTAATAGCAAGACAATTGATCCAACTCTTGCCCATGATACACATTTTGTTGTTTATCAAGTTGTCAGTCCAGTTTTAACGATGAGTGAACAATTGGTAATAATTAATTCACTTGATTTTAAGACAGTTCACAGCAAGTTAATTGACAAACTAAATTATGATATTTTATCAGCATATTTGTTAAAACGAAGAGATAAATCCAAATATATAATTGACGGTATTATTGTAACAAATGACAAGGTTCATTCAATTAATGTAAAAGGAAATCCAGAATATTCATTTGCTTTTAAAGATATATTAGAAGATCAAAAAGCTCTTACAACAGTTACAAATATAGAATGGAATGAATCAAAAGATGGTTATTTAATTCCTACAATAATTGTAAATTCTGTTGATATTGGAGGGGTTACTATAAAAAGAATTACTGGTAATAATGCAAAATTTATTATGGATAATATGATTGGCATTGGATCTAAAGTAGAAATTATTCGTTCAAATGATGTTATTCCTAAAATAGAAAAAATTATTACCAAAGTAACTCCAATCCTCCCAACTAATAAAAAATGGAAATGGAGTGAGACACATGTTCATATTATTTCAACAGAAAAACATTCAAATGATATGATGATTAAAAATATTTATCATTTCTTTTCTATATTAGATACTGTTGGATTAGGTGAAAAAAATATAGAAAAAATATATAATGCAGGATATACATCGATTGATATGATTTTACAAATGACAAAAGAAGATATTATTAAAATTGATGGATTTAAGGAGAAATCAGCTAGTAATATAATTGAATCTATTAAAAAATCTACAAATTCTATCCCACAAGCACAACTGATGGTTGCATCAAATAAATTAGGACATGGAATTGGTTTAGAAAGAGTTAAGAATATATTATTAAATCATAATGATATTATAACAAATAGCAATAAATATGAAAATATATCATCAACACAATTTGTAAAAATGTTAAAACAAATAGAGGGGTTTGACGAGATTATTAGCAAGATGTTTGTAGAGAATTATACAAAATTTATTGAGTTTTATAATAGTATTAAAAATTATATTACAATTAATACTAGTATTAAAAAACCAACTGGAAATATATTATTAAACAAACATATTGTCATATCTGGTTTTAGAGATAAACACATAATAGATATCATCGCTCGCGAAGGTGGTGAATTGGGATCTACTACATCAAAAAAAACAGATATTCTAATAATAAAAGATATTACACAAAATGAAACATCTAAAGTTATTAAAGCCAAAGATCTGGGAATAAAAATTTATACAATAGATACTTTTTTAAAAAAATACAATTTAAAATGAATCGTGGATTATTCTTGACCTAGGAGATATACCATACATAATAAATGTAATAATATAAAGTGCTAAAATTATATTAAATTTATTCATATTATAAATATACCAGAAAATAAAAAAAAGTGAAAATTGTTCATTTAATTATATATTTAAATATAAAATTAAATGTTAAAAAAAATAGTTAATGTAACCCAAGTTAGATGTAGTATTGGACAAAAAAATCCACATGTAAATATTGGTAGTAAACGTATTATTAGTGATTTGAATAAAACTAGTGGAAAACAAATTCCTTCAACTGTAATTAAAATTAAAACATGTGAAGATTATGAGTCAGTGTATATGCATAATAAAAAACTTTGCCAAAGACCTAATACTATAAATATAAATTTGGGAGGAGATCATAGTATTTCGGCAAGTACAATACAACCATATATCGACCATTATAAAAAAGACTTGTTAGTAATTTGGGTCGATGCACATGCTGATGTAAACACAAAAATATCTTCATTGACTAATAATTCACATGGAATGCCTGTCGCGTGTTTACTAGGTTTAATGAATCATTGGTATAATGAATCTAATGAAATTATTGAAAATAATACTCATGACAAAAAAATTAATCGTTTTAATAAATTACTACCAAGTAATTTAATGTATTGTGGATTGAGGGATATAGATCCATTTGAAAAAAGAATTATTAAAAATTTAAATATAAAGCATTTTGGTAATTTTAACAAAAAAGTAATCAAGTTTATTAAATCTCATCCCGCAAAATATATTTATATTAGTTTTGATATAGATTCAATTCAACCTCTGTTAATGCCATCAACTGGAACTCCTGTACCAAATGGTTTGTCAATTGAAAACGTGGAGGATATAATAAAGACATCATCTGATAGATTGATAGGCTTCGATTTAGTTGAATTTAATCCAATGATTGGAACTAAACAAGAAGTTAAAATTACATTAAATAATATTACTAGAATATTGAAATTATTATTGTAACAAATATTTTTTTATTAAAAATTGAATAATCTATTTAAAATATTATAACTAATTGTAATAATGAGTTTATTAGATCAATTACAAACATCATCATCATCATCACATATTATATTACCATTGGTTGAAAAATATAGACCAACTTCATCTCAAGAGATTTTGTGTGACCCATTTTTGCAATCTAAAATTAAAAATATATTAAAATCAGATCAATTGCCAAATATGGTAATAACAGGTGAACCAAGTACTGGTAAAACATCAACAGCATTGTACATGTCTAAACAAATTTATAAAAAAGATTATGAAAATAATGTACTAGAACTAAATGCATCATATGACCGAGGATTATCTATGATTCAAACAACTATTTTACCATTTTGTAAAAAAAAATCAAATAATTATAAATTAATTATTTTAGATGAAGCGGATAGTATTACACAAAAAGCTCAAAGTGTATTAAATAATATTATAACTGACTACAAAAATACAGTTAGATTTATTTTTATTTGCAATGAAGGTTTTAAAATAAATGAATCAATACAATCTAGATGCATGTTAATTCATTTTTCAAAAATATCAAAAAAAAATATCAAAAAACGACTAAAAGAAATATGTGAGAAAGAAGAAATAAAATATGATACAGACGGATTAAATAGATTAATGTTTTGTTCTAACTATGATATAAGACAATGTATTAATAACATAGAATGTATAAAATATACAAATGGTATATTAAATGAAAATACTATTGACAATATTATAGATATTCCAAAACTATTTCATATTAGAGCAATTTTGAAATCATGTATTACAAATAATTTAAAAGAAGCATTAATGCTTGTTCATCAATTATATGATACAGGGTTTAGCGCGAATGATATATTACTAACTTTTTTGAAATATATCGAACATTATAAAGATTATAAAGAATTTGAAGAAACAACTATTGAAATTGAAGAATTATATAAAATTATTAGCAATAGTTATATTAAAGTAAATAACGGTATAGATAGTTTTTTACAAGTATGCGGTTGTATAAATAAAATGTATCTATTATTAAATACATAATGAGTTGAGGTAAAATCTTTGATCATATCATAAAATTTTATTTATAATTTAATACGATATTTTTTAAATAAATGTTCTATATTTTTTGTAATATTATTATTTTTTAAAAATCTTAAAAATATTTGTATATTATCATCTTTATTATTTTTATCTAAATATAATATTAATCCTTTACTAAGATTACTTTTATATAAATGTTTATTTTTTATCAAATATTCAAATAACTTTAAAATGAGTAAACTCTTATTTTTTTGTGTAAAATAATATATTAATAATTCTTTACAAAATATATTTTTTTCATTTAAATCACGACAATCACTATTTATAAATTTAACAACTTCTTCTTTAAATTCTAAATATAAATATTCATCAATAATGTTTTGAATTGAAACAATAAATACATCACTTGATTGATCAGTTATAATTGGGGTGATAGTAATTGGTTTTATAATAGTTGATTGTATTTCACTCATCATTGTTTCTAACATTAATTCTTCTCTAACTAAATTATTTAATTTACAATATCTAATATATTCATGTATATTTTCTGTATATTGATTTTTTAAATGTGGTGAGTCAACAAACCAATAATATACATCAATAATATATGTCTTTTGTGATAATAGTAATTTAGATATATAATTATACATATCATTAGTAAAAAAATTTTCTATAATTAATTGTTTAATTATTTTTAAACATGTAATTCTATCATTTTCATTTGCATGATCAGTTATACCAGTATTTATAAAAGATATATAATGAGATTGTATAACAGAATTTAATATATCTATAAAATGTATTGGATCTAAATTCAATTTGTGTTTTTCAATAGAAAATAATTTAATAATAAATGGGATATAATTATTAATTAAAGTAATATCTTTGAATAATTTAGAAAATATTTCATATTGAATCATATTATAACATTCGGATGATTCAAGTGTTATTGTAGATAAATATTCTATAATTAAACTATTAATATTATCGCATGATAATTTATTCATAATCATTATTATTTTGTTTGCATTTAAATTTTTTTTAGTTTGCATTTTATTATTTTTTAATATATTTATTTGTTTCTTAATAATTTTAATTGGTTTTATATTAGATTGATTGAAACAGTCTAATATAGTTAATATAATATTTTCATCTAATACTTTACTATTAATATCATTTTTTGATTCAAGTAAATCAATTGAATTCATTCTTAATAATATTATATACATATTCTTTATATTAATTAATTAATACAATATTTAATTGCCTCTTCAATTTTATCAATCAATATAATTTGAAAGTTATCATCTTCAGGTGACATGTTTTCATTTCTTAATATTTGTACATCATCTAAATTATCTTTTGGTATTAATACTTTATTAACTCCTGCTTTTTTAGCTCCATTTAATTTTGCATATACTCCACCAATTGGTTTTATGTTTTTCCACAAATCAATTTCACCTGTCATTGCTATCTCATTATTTATAGGCTTATTAACAAGAACACTGTAAATTGCAACAGTCATGGCTGCACCAGCGGACGGTCCATCTTTTTTTGTACCAGCATCAGGGACATGAATTAATAGCCCAAAGTTTTTTTTATTTTTAGTATCTTCTAATATAATTTGTTTATTTTCATCAGGTAACATATTATATGCTATTTTCATTGCATATTCAACTGATTCTTTCATTACATCGCCTTGTTGACCAGTAATTGTAAGGTCCATCATTTTTTCACTTGGATATTTCATTACTTGAATTACCGATAAACCACCTACACCAGATGTTGTTGCATACATTCCATTTATCATACCAACTTCTGGTATTTTATGAATTATTGTTTGAATTATTTTTGGTTTATTTTTAAATAAATTATCTATATATTCTTTTGTAATATTATATGGAAATAATATATTTGACTCGGATTGAATTGATCGTAGATTAATATCTCTTATAATTTCTACAAGTTTTTCTTTAATTTTTCTTACACCAGCTTCATTAGTAAATGTATTAATTATATATATTATAATCATATTACTAAATATTATTTCATTATTACTAAAACCAGTATCGTGTAATATTTCTGGAATCATAAATTTATTAATAATATGAAGTTTTTCAATTTCTGTATATGCTTTAGTTTCAATAATTGTAATTCTATCTTTTAAAATAGGATCAATCATAGACATATCATTAAATGAAAATATAATTAATGCTTTTGACAAATCAAGTGGAATACCTGAATAAAATTTATCTTCAAAACTATCATTTTGTGTATAGTCGGTTAAATGTGTTAAAATTGATGTAATTTCTTTTCCAGATTCAGTATTACTAATTTTATCAATTTCATCAATAAATATAATTGGATTCATACATTCGGTTGTTATTAAAATATCGACTATTCTTCCCCAAGTTGCCCCAACATATGTATAATTATGTCCAACTAATGTTGATCCATTTACAGATCCACCAATTGGAATAAATCCAAATGGTCGTGAAATCATATCATTATCAATTAAACAATTGCAAATTCCATTTTTAGCTAATAATGTTTTACCTGTGCCAGGTGGACCATATAATCCAATAACTGCTCCTTTTGTTTCTCCATTAATCCATTGAGCAAACAATCGTTCTAATTGTAATTTAGCTTCACTGTGCCCGTATACAACATTATTTAATTTATTTCGAATATCTTTTAAATATGTAGATTTATTAATATTATATTCATCCCATTCTTTTTTAATAATATCATCATTTTTATAATTAGTATTAATAAAATTATTTGTTTCATGTTGTGAAAATATATTACTATCAGGGTGATCATGTTTAATTTTTAATATATGTTTTTTTTTAAAATTCATAATATTATGTTCACGATATATTCCAAATGGTATTTTCAAAAATCCATCTAACCAAGTTTGCGCTTTAGTATCACCTTGAAAATTATTTTTGAATGATTTTAATTTTTCAATTGCTTTATTTTTTAAACTACTTGATATATTTAACATATTTATACGCCTCTCATATGAAATATCTTCTGAAGATCCATTTAATATAGAATTTTCTTCATTTTTAATAATTAGTTCTGTATTATCTAATTTTTTTTTTAATAAACTATGTAATGAATTATATAAATCTGGTGTAATATTTGATTTGTCTTTCATTTTTAAAATATCATATAACAAGTATCCTAATTTACAGTCATTTTCAGTTCCTGTTAAAAATAATACAATAATTTCATATTTTCTAAATTTACTGGCTAGTAAAAAGTCATTAACTAAACAACTCAATGTTTTCATTTGCAATTGTGTATAATCATTATATCGTTTTTTTAATATAATAGATAGATCATATTTGTCATACACCATTATATCACGAATATTTAAAATATCAATATAATTTTGTTTTAATATATTTGGAATTAATAAAAGATCATTTGTTATATATTGTTTAATTTCGTTTATTTTTGATATAATTATATTATTTGTTTTATATAATTCAAGAACATCATCTTTTACAATACCTTGTATTGCAATTAATCGTTTTTTTATTTTAATTACTACCATAAATCCTAATTTTTCTTCTACTAATGATAACGTATACGGACTTTTACAGAAAATAACATTTGATTTATTATTTGATTTATTATTTGATTTATTATTTGATTTATTATTTGATTTATTATTAAATTTTTCTAATAATATATTATAATCAAAATCTTTATGCCTATCCATATTGTCTTGTCTAGGTTCTTTAATTATTTCTGAAATTTTTGTAAGAAAACTAGGAAAACTAGAAGCATTGCTTATAATTAAAGAAGATAATTTATTGTTTTTTGATTCAATTATAGCTTCTATACTATCTTTTGAGATTGAAGCTCTTTTATTATTAATTATTTCTAGATATGGTATTGGAGTAGAATGATGTAAAGAATCCCATATATTAATTGGATTAAATAACCTCATTAATAACTCTAATTTCATAACATCATTTTCTTTAAAATATGAAGACCAATTAGATCCTAATAATAATTTTAATACTAATTTAATATCAGACATAGAAATATGATTAATATATTCTAATATCATTATTTTAATATTATTCATAGTTTGAATTAAATCATTTGATTTATAATATTCTAATGTAATATTATCAGGAATATTTATTAATTTATTTTTTATACATATTAATTCATTGTAAATAGTATTATATTCAAATGAAGATTTTTCATATAATTTCATTTTATTTAATTCAATTAAATTATTTGACATGTCAATCACGCAATCTTTCAAAAATATTACTTCTTTTTTAATAAATTTATAATCAGACATTGAGTTGATTGTTTTTTTATATTGAAATGCCATATTATTTATATTAATAAGCTTGATTTTAAATATATACTAATAATTATATATTAAGGAAAAAGTTGAAAGTAATATTTAAAGAATACCTATTAGACATATTAATGGAACCTCATATACACTTATCTGAATATTTTAAAACACAAGATCCATCTTCTTCTATAACAGACGTATTACAGCATTTATATAAAAAATATAATATTAGGTCAAAGCAGTGCGGCGAATTATATATATTATACAATGAATATTCTTCTGATCGAAAAAAATCAAAGATTGAATCAGAATGTAGATCAATTGTAATTAACGAAAAGCTGTCAATTTTATGTTATTCATGTGAATCTCCCTTATATAATATTGATGCTATTAACCACATGTGGAAAAATCCAGATGTACCCAAGAATATAACATTATGTTACGAAGGTTCTTTAATCTCATTATTTAATTACGACAATGAATGGTTTGTATCATCACGAAAATATGTTTATAACAAAGATTCTGAAGAAACAGGGCATTATAAAATGTTTATGGATGTTTTAAGAAATGATGGACATGTGGATCTAAATAGTTTTACAAAAGATTTGGATAATACTAATAGTTATCATTTCGTTTTAATTCATCATTTGAATAAAAATATAGTAAATTATGAAACATATTTTGGTAAAAATTATATGAAATTATGTTTTATTTTTGCACGAGATAATATAACACATATTGAAATAAATTCATCTGATATTATGACAACATCGGGGATTAACTTCAAATCAGATAATATTTTTATACCCAAGAAATTAGAAGAAGATATAGTTGAAAAAACTACAACCGAACATGAAATTTATGAATTGCCATTATATGAAGGAATTGTAATATCAATGCAGGGTATTACATTAAAGATACAAAATCCTTCATATCAATTCCATCGTGTTATTGGTTCGGAGAAAAATATATATCGTGGATTATTGTCCCTTTACCTCAAAAATACATTAACTAAAAGTTTAGAGTTATCAGACAATCTATCACAATTTAAAATAATAAATAATCCATTGAATACAAAAGAGACATTTGATATAACTGGTATTTTATTTGGTGTATTAAAAGTAGTTACAAGTGAATTATATCATCTATTTAATATTTTATACGATAATCAAGGTAATAATGTTTTACACAATAATACAAAAAGTCTATATACAAAATTACCAGAAGAATACAAGGCATATCTATTTTATATTCGTGGTATATTTTATGGTAATCTCAAAACAAATCAATTACATTTGTCAACCGATTCAGTAACATTGGATAATTTGTCAGAAAAAAATATATATAATTTAATTAAAAAGAAAGATGTTAGAACACTTGTAAATTTTATTAGAGCTAGAAAACTTATGTTAAATTGGATTAGATCTGAGAATTCAGATGAGACAACTCTATTTAATACATCGCTTTTTAAATGTAATAAGATTTATTATAAATTAACCTCAATTTATACAAATAAATTATTTCCAGAAATAATGCCAAGTGACTTGCCAACTATTTACACTCCTCTGAAAGAGGTTATTGTAATCTAGTAAATATATCGTTTATTTTTCCCTCTTATTTTATTATAATATAAATAATTATAATGAAATTTGTAATTTATCAAGGATCAGGCGGTTTAATACATATGTTAGGTGGATTAGTGTATTGTATCAACTGGTGTATTAAATATAATCATTTTTTAATAATTAATATTAAAAACCATGAATATTATTTACATTATTTAAGTGATTTTTTTAATATTATTAATTTTACTAATTACAGTGAATCATTTGATTTAATACCTGATGATATAACAACGTTTAAAAGACTACCTTTAGAATATATAAAAAATAATAATGCAGTTAAAAAAGAAAATATTAATGGATACTGGTTACAAAATATAAATATAGGTATATCATTAGATAGTTATAATAAATCGGATATTATAAAAATGTATGCAGGATATGGTTGTAATGATAGGATAAGTATATTAAATTATATCCGAGTTAAACCAGAAATAATTGATAAAATAGTAAATATAATAAATATAAAAAATATTAATTTAAAAGATTATATTGGAGTTCATTTTCGTCATACTGATAGATCAAATGATATAAATGAATATATAAATAAACTAAATCGATACAAGGATATGGATATTTATTTATCTACCGATGACTCTATGGCTTTTGATATAATATGTTCTCGTGTTAAAAATAATAATATAATACAATTTACACAACCATATAATGGTCAAGGAAAAGCAATACATATTGTATCTCCTGATAAATATGAATTAATGATAAATATATTAATTGATATATACATGTTATTAAAAGCGAAAACATTTATTCAATCTTCATGGTCATTGGTGTCAAAAATAATAATGTATATGCGTGAAAATAATAAAAGTATATTTAATTAAAAAAAATTGAATTTTAATTTAAAAAATATTTATCAATACTAATGTAATGACAAATATTAGTATTAAAGAAAAATCGTGGGAAAAAGGATTAAATAGTAGACTTGAATTCAGGATAGAGGGTGTAGATAGCACAATAGTAAATAGTATCAGACGTGTTGTATTTTCACTAATACCTATATATGCTTTTAATAAATTTGATATTACTACAAATACAAGTATTTTTAATAATAATTATCTAAAATTACGATTATCAAATTTACCAGTTATTGGTATTACAACTGATACACCTATATATATTAAGAAAGAAACAGTTGTTGTTGAACAAGATAGTATAATGGATGATATATCAATGAATACAGATGAACAATTAAATAGTTCTTCATTAAAACAATTGACAATGTATTTGACGAAAACAAATAACACGACTGAAATTATGACAGTTGGAACAGATGATTGTAAATTCTATTATATGGAAAAACAAATTGATTCGCCTTATATGCCACCTTATTGCGGAAATATACCAATTATCAAATTGCAGCCAAAACAAGAAATTAAATTATCTGCTATCACAAAGCTAGGAATTGAAAATGAAAATGCAATATTTTCACCTGCATCGATATGTAGTTTTAATATGATTAATGACAATACATACGATGTTGCATTAGAATCAAGAGGACAATTAGACGAAGTTACTATTTTGAACTATGCATATGAAAATATCATTAATTTGTTTGATAAATTGATGGATATAATGCCTGATGATAATAATATAAATGGAAAAATTTCAATAAAAGATTCTGATCATACAATTGGTGCATTAATAGCAAGTGGTTTACAAAATCACAAAAAAGTTAAATTTGGTGGTTATAATATGCCTCATTTGTTAGATAATACTATTTTAGTTCATTATGAATTAGTAGAAGCTCTTAATATCAAAGATATTTTACAAGAAATAGTTGATAAATATAAAAAGATATTTAATACTATCAATAATTTAATTAAAAAAATTAAATAAATCTACAATGAGTTTATATTTTTATAAATTCAACTATATCATTTTCATTTATAATATATTTATCACCTGACTCAAATATAAAAACTGCATATTTTTTCATATCAGGATATGGATCTTCTTTAAATGTTTTATTTGATATAGTATATTTAAGCAAATTATTCATATGTTTTTTAGTTAGTTCTAAAATATCAATAGTATTATTATCATATCCATAAAATGCAACAATTAATTTATTATTTATTGGTATTTTAATTATATTCATATAAAATAATTTATATTATAAATTATTTTGTATTAGTTTAAATTATATTTTTCATTCTATTTATAATATAATATGAATGTAATTAAAATACCAATAAATAATGATATTATTAAATATGCATTTTATGGATATGGTAATAAGACTATTGATATTTTAGAACTTGTCAAAAAGCATATGGATAGTTTAAAAATTTTATACATATCAAATAATACATTTAAAAGAGATCCATGTCCTAATATAAAAAAAATAGTTATTTTAATATTTGACTCAGGAAAAAAATATATTATAAAGGAAAACAATTATATACAATTTCAGTGTGTACTAAAACAGATTACAAATCCTTTAATAAATATATTAATTAGAACAACGTATCGTCCTTCGTTGTTTCCAATATGTATAGACAGTATATTAAAACAAACGTATAAAAATATACGTATTATTTGTTGCTATGATGACAGAAATTGTATAAATTATTTAGATAAAATAATTAGTGATAAATTTGAATACTTTTATATTAATATTGATTCTGAAGAAAAATATAAATATAATTTATACTGTAATACATTATTAGATAAAGTAACTGATGGTATGATTATATTTTTAGATGATGATGATATGTTTTCAACAAATAATTCATTGCAAACAATAATAAATAATATTACACATGAAAATGATTTTATTTATTGGACAGTTGCTCTCGGTAATAAATATGTTAGACCAATTAATATTACTAATATACAATTGGGACAGATTTGCAGTAATGGGTTTTGTTTTAATTCTAAATATAAAACCAATGCAATGTGGGAATGTAAACGAGGGTCTGATTATAGTTTCGTGACAAATTTAATACATAATTCCCCATTTATATTTAAATCAATTAACGATGTTTTAGCACAGTCTCAACATCATCGAATAGGTCTTGATGGAAAAAAAGACATATTTTACAGTTTGTTAAATGATTATACTGTACAATATAATATAAAACAAATACATGTGTCAAAATCATTAGAACATTTAAAAGATAGAATATATAAAAAATACGATCTAGTCCCATATAATGATATAAATACTCCTAGTATATTTTTTGGAATATATTCAAATGAAGACATATCAACTATACACAAACATATTGGAAATAAATATATTATGTTCGGTGGAAGTGATGTACCCAATTGTAAAAAAATAAATAGTACTACAAATACAGGTTATATTGCAATATCTGAAAATATTTATAATAGATTGAAAAAATATGATATAGATTCAAATACTGTTTATTTGAATTTAGTAGATACAGAATTATTTAAACCTGTTCATACAGTTGGTTCAAAAATATTTATATATGATGGTATTTGTAAAAAAGCAGATAATGCAACTATTTATGGGAAAAAATACTATGATATTGTATGCAACCAATTACCCCAATATGAATATATTTATAGTTCTGACTTGAATGCAAAGTATGAAGAAATGCCAAAAATATACAGTGAATGTTTTATAGGATTAAGATTAACTTCTCATGATGGAAACGCTAATATGGTACAAGAAATGGAGGCAATGGAGATACCAGTGGTGCATAATATGAGCAAGTATGGTTTAAAATGGAAAACAGCAGATGATGTGGTAAACATTATATTAAAATATAAAAAAATTATTACAATTGATAAATATAAATGTATAAATATAGAAAATATTAAAAAATATCAAGATTTAATAAATAATTCAAATGGAGATAATATAAATGAAACAAATGTTATAAAATATATTCAACAAATTGGTAAAACACTTTATTATAATAATAAATTTATATCAGGTAACAAGTTATTATATCCAGAAATAACTATTTCTAGAAATAAAAAATATAATGAAATAATAAATAAAAATAACGTATTTATTTCACCTATACCATATGTTCAAGGCACAAATGGATTGTATTTCATAACACAGAGTATGATAGATGCAATCAATGATGAAAATAGTTTATTATATCCACATGTTTATGATAGTTCATTATATAAAGAACTAAATGATAAAAAAATCTTATTGCATGAACAGAAAGTTTATAAAGAATGGTATAATTGGATATCAGAAGAAGAAATTAAAGCGTTAAAAATACAACATTTTTCAGAAGATGCATTTATAATATGTATTTGCGGTAGAATCGCAATAAACTCCTATCCAAAATCATTATTAGAATCAATAAAAATACTACGTGAACAAGGATATAATATACATTTATTAGTATTAGCTAAACTAGAAGTAGCACCACATCGTTTGACCCAGAATTTATATGACGAAATTACAAGTTATGATTGGGTCAAATCATTCACTGTTAATAAAAAAGATATATTAAATTACTTTAGATTTTGCGACATACTAGCATCTACATATAGAGATTATTGTAATCATGTAGGTGGTAGTAATAAAATTAAAGAATATTTATTATGCAATAAACCAATATTATGTAGTCGCGGTAAAGAAAGAGAGGTTGAATTAGGTAAAGATTATTTTGGTTTTTATGATTGTGAAACATGTAATAGTGTACCACCTCTTTGTTGGACAAAAGAATATTTACAAAATAATAATTGTTATATACAACAATATACAAAGTATTTTAAATTTATAGATAAACA
>Ga0315331_10001971_pt1 | contig 15539 bp, 16 predicted proteins | sample M160m34915metaG_FD_203456 | JGI IMG/M metagenome (GOLD analysis project Ga0315331, IMG submission 203456) | Ammonia-oxidizing marine archaeal communities from Monterey Bay, California, United States - M1 60m 34915 | ecosystem: Environmental > Aquatic > Marine > Intertidal zone | place: USA...
GCTTTGCACCCAAATATTGTAGTTAAAGTTCCTATGATAACTGAAGGGATTAAAGCCATTAAATATTTTTCAAATAAAGGAATTAAAACAAATTGTACGCTTGTGTTTTCTGCTGGTCAAGCACTGCTTGCTGCAAAGGCTGGTGCAACTTACGTTTCTCCTTTCATTGGAAGATTAGATGATGTAAGTACTGATGGAATTGATCTTATAGACCAAATAAGACTTATCTATGATAACTATGGTTTTGAAACACAAATTCTAGCAGCATCAGTAAGACATCCAATGCACATTATTCAATGTGCTGAAATTGGTGCAGATGTAATGACAGGTCCTATAAGCGCAATTAAGGCACTAGCTAAACATCCTCTAACAGATAGTGGTTTGGAAAAATTTCTTGCAGATTTCAAAAAAGCAAACGGATAAAAGCTCTCTAAAAGATGCTTGTTCAAATCCCAGGAAATAATCCTGACCATAGAAAAATTAAAGAAGTTGCAGACATTCTTAGAAATGGTGGTATAGCAGTTATACCAACAGATACTATTTATGCATTTGCAACTAGTTTAATGAATAAAAAAGGAATGGATAAGCTTGCTAAATTTAAAGGAATTAAACTTAAAAACGCTCAATTTTCATTAATCTGCGATGATCTTAGTGACATAGCATCGTACACAAAACCCATGGAAAGAAATATTTTTAGGGCGCTAAAAAATGCTTTTCCTGGTCCTTTTACTTTTATACTCAATGCTAATACTCATGTTTCAAAACTATTTGGAACAAATAAAAAGGAAGTTGGAATAAGAGTACCTGACCACCCTATTACAAGGGCTATTGTTAAAGAGTTGGGCCACCCTATTGTAAGCACATCTGTTCACGATGATGATAAAATTAGGTTATATACTACAGATCCTGAATCTATTTTTCAAAATTATGAAAATGATGTAGATGTAGTAATTGACTCTGGTTATGGAAAAAATCAAGCTTCAACAATTGTAGATTGCACATCTGGTGATTTACAAATTATTCGCCAAGGAATGGGGCTATTAAATAATTGAATCATTATTTTAACAGTTATTTTTCTAATTTAAAACTTATAGGAATAGTAAATTTAGAATTAACTGCTTTACCTTTTTGTTTTCCTGGTATCCAATTTGGCATATTTTTAATTACCCTAACTGCTTCTTTATCTAAATCAGAATGATATCCTTTTATGACTCTTACATCTTTGATTGAACTGTCCTTAAAAACAACAAATTGCACATAAACTCTTCCCTGAATACCATTAGAACGGGCAATTTCTGGATATTTTACATTTTCAAAAATATACTTCATCATCTCTTTCATACCTCCAGGAAATGAAGCAGGTTCCTCTACAATATCATAAACAACATCATTTTCTGAAGTTGCAACAGTAATTTTATTAACAGGTGGCGGTTCAGGAACAACCTGCCCTATTAAATTTATACAAAAAAAAGTAAAAGTAATTATAAGTGTTGTTTTCAATTTTTATGATTTAATCAGATATCAAATATATTATTGTTAATCCACTTTCTTAAAAACTTTCTTGAAAACTTTAATTTATGATGTTTACATGATAGCTATATTTTAAGAATTTTATATTAAATGGTTCTCAACTACATATGGATTGCGTTTTTTCTTATTGCCCTAGTTGTGGCACTATATAAAACTATTTTCCAGCACGACATGGAAGTGTTCTCAGCTATGGTCAGTAGCACCTTTGATATGGCTGAAGTTTCATTTGAAATTGCAATTGGTCTTACCGGCATTCTCTGTCTTTGGCTAGGAATAATGAACATAGGTGAAAAAGGAGGTGCTGTACAGCTTCTTTCTAAACTAGTTGGGCCCTTTTTCAATAAACTATTCCCTGGCATTCCTGAAAACCACCCTGCTAGAGGTTCTATGATGATGAATTTTTGCGCCAACATGCTTGGCCTAGACAATGCAGCAACACCAATGGGTTTAAAAGCCATGAACGAGCTGCAAGAACTAAATGATAAAAAAGATACAGCAAGTAATGCCATGATCATGTTTTTGGTATTAAATACTTCTGGTCTTACCCTTATTCCTATAACAGTAATGAACTACCGAAGTCAGTTTGGTGCTGAAAATCCTGCAGATGTTTTTATACCCATACTTCTAGCCACTTTTTTTGCTTCTATTGTAGGTCTAATTACAGTTGCAATCTATCAAAAAATAAATCTTTTTAATAAAATAATATTAGCTTATCTAGGGGGAATTTCAACACTAATTGGCGGTGCTATTTATTATTTTTCTCAACTTAATCCCGAACAACTTAAAACACAATCTGCTTTGATAAGTAGTATTATTCTATATGGAATTATTTGCTGTTTTATTCTTTTAGCATTAAGAAAAAAAATAAATGTTTACGAAGCATTTATCGAGGGTGCTAAAGGAGGATTTAACATTGCCATTAAAATAATTCCCTATTTAGTCGCTATTATCGTTTCCATTGGAGTTTTTAGAGCATCAGGGGCTATGGACATTATAATTGGTGCTATTGCTTCATTTTTTGGTTTATTTCTAGAAAACACTTCTTTTGTTAATGGATTACCAACCGCTTTTATGAAACCGCTTAGTGGATCGGGGGCAAGAGGTTTAATGCTTGAATCATTCCAACACTTTGGAGTAGATAGTTTTATTGGTAAGCTAACTTCTACCCTTCAAGGAGCAACAGATACCACTTTTTACATAATAGCTGTTTACTTTGGTTCTGTAAGCATTCGTAAGACTCGTTATGCTATTACTGCAGGATTAATTGCAGATTTGGCAGGAATAGTTGCTGCAATATTCATTGCTTATCTGTTTTTTGGAAACACTGCAACCAAAATTACCAACAAAGAATTAACAACTAAATTTGCTCAGGCAGTAATAGAAAATAACATGAGCGATATTAAACCTTTTTTAAACGAAAATATATGCTTGTACGATATGCAGCTAGACACCGTTGCTTCAAATTCTATTGAATATTTAGATGCTTTTAGCAAACTAAACAACTATAATCTTAAATGGTTAAAAGAAATAAATAAAAATGAATACCTACTAAAATTTAACGAAAGTAACAGAGACAAAAGCTTTAAAATTTTTATTAAAAATGGAGAAATTAAAAAGACTGAATACTTAGGCTTTTTTAAATACGATTAATTAAATTTTAGATGCTAATAATAGTTTAGAGTGTAGTATTTCAACCTGATTTTTCAAATCCAATACAGATAAATCATTTTCAATAGTATAATCAGAATATTTTATTTTTTCTTTCTCACTCATCTGATTATTAATTCGTTGTAAAACATCTTCTTCTAAACTTCTATCTCTAGCTAGCACTCTTTCTATTCTAATTGATAAGGGACAAGTAACAAGAATAATTTTATCCATTTGTTTATAAGCTCCGCTTTCAATTAAAATTGCAGCTTCTTTAATAATGTATTTCGCATCCTGGTCTGCAACCCAAGAATTAAAATCTTCAGCAACAAAAGGATGTACAATTGAATTTAGTTTATCTAATGATTTTTTAGAATTGAAAACCAATTCTGATAGATAATTCTTATTTAAATAACCATCTTTAAAAGATTCATTGCCAAACGATTGAGTTATTAATTTTCCTAGATTTATATTGGAATTCATTAACTTTTTGGCACTTAAGTCAGAGTTATAAATTGGAATGCCAAGATCTGAAAAAATATTCGCAACTGCTGTTTTACCAGTTCCAATACCTCCTGTTAAACCAATCTTAAGCATTTTAATTTATTTTTTATCTCCACCACCCATTGCAGCGTTCCCAGCAGTCTCAGTTGTTAATTGCGTAGAGCTATCTAAAGAAACTGCAGATTTTTCAATCTTAAGTTTAACACCACCTTCTACTTGAAGTATAATTGTTGATTCTTTAACTTCAGCTACTTTACCGTGAATTCCACCGATTGTTTGAACACTATCTCCTTTTTTTAAATTATTTCTAAGCTCTTCTAATTTTTTTCTTTTCTTATTTTGAGGTCTAATCATAAAAAAGTAAAAAACCAATAGCATTGCACCAAAAAATGCATAGGTAGTCCAGCCATTAGGCTCTTGAGGTGTTTGTAAAAAAATCATTCTATTATTATTTATTTATTATTAAATACCTACAACTTCTCCTTTGAGAAACAAACGATTTGTAGCAGGTCTAGTATTGGCAATTATTGAAATATATTTTCGTTGAGACCCAGGTCTCTTAGGAGTAAACTCAATTGGAATCTCACCTTTTTCTCCAGGAAGTATTGGATGCTTTGGCCAGTCTTTTAAAACAGTACAACCGCATGCAGCTTTTACAGAATGAATTAAAAGTGGCGTTTTACCAACATTTTTAAAAGTAAATGTGTGTGAAATAGTTGAGCCCATTGCTAAAGTATCAAAAACATATTCTAATTCTGAAAACTCTATAACTGGCGGGTTTTCAGGATCAATCATATCTACAGTAATTGCAGGTAGCTGATCTGTTTTATCTGTAATACAACTTGCAGTAATTAAAGAAAATAGTAAAATAATTATTAAATTTTTCATCCTATTAATCCCCTTCCTGTTTTATTAATCACACCTTTCTTTTTTAAATCTGCAAAAACGTTGTCTAAAATTCCATTAATAAAACCATTACTCTTTGGCGTTGAATAAAATTTAGAAATCTCTATGTATTCATTAAGTGTTACCTTAATGGGAATAGAAGAAAACGAACTTGCTTCATTTATGGCCATATTCATAAGAATCATGTCCATTTTAGCCAATCTATCCTGATCCCAGTTTTTTGTATAACTAGCAAGTACTAAATCATATTTTTCTTTATTTGATAGAGTTAGTTGAAATAAATCTTTTGCAAATTGCTCTTCATCCTCTTTCCATAGCGGAAGAATTATTTCTTGATCTTCACCATCTTCATTTAATGATTTTAATGTTTTTAAAACCATTGAACAAACATGATCTATATCATCTACCCAATAAATGCTGTTTTCTTCGAAGAAATGATGTATTAAATCAAAATTACATATCTCCTTTTTAAATAACTTAATGCAATTACTTTTATCTAATGTAAAGCCAGTGCCTTCTTCATTAGAAATCTCCAGAAAAGCCTCAGAATTTAGAAGATAATTGTATAATTTCTTTACAATATCTTGTTTCACATCGCCCACCCAATTTACACTTAGCTTTTCTGCAGCATTTAACAAAGATGTATTGCTACCAAGTGTTTTAATAAATGAATTCTTTAAAAAAATTTGATGAACTATTGCGTCTTTAGAACTTGAAATCTTTCTATTTCTTACCTCTTCTAACTTTAGCTCTGCATGTCTTGCTAATTCACCAAATAGTGTTAAGTAAAAAACATACATTTCGTACATTTTAGAGATACTTAGCATTAATTCCTTGTTACCAGCAGGGTTACTACCATTGTCAGATTGAAAGAAAGCATACAATGATTGAAGAATTTTAATTCTTATCTGTCTTCTATTTAACATATCAAGAATTTTTTTTAGCAGCTAATTCCTTTTGAATTCTTTGCTCAGCCATTCTGTTTGCAACTAAAAATGTAGGCAACCCTTCATTTTTAGAAGATTGAATAATATTAAATGTTGTAGAATATATATTCTCGGCCATTTTCATTACCTCTTCACTAGAAATATTCATCACTTCAGCATAACAATTCATTACTCCACCAGCATTAATTAAAAAATCGGGAGCATATAATATACCCTTTTCCATTAATAAACTACCGTGTACATGTTCATCTGCTAATTGATTGTTAGCTGCACCAGCAATGATACTACATTTTAATTCTTGAAGTGTATGATCATTAACAGTTGCCCCCAATGCACAAGGTGCATAAATGTCCATGTCTATTTTATAAATATCGTTAGGATTAACAACGTTACAAGAATATTTCTTTGCTACATGGCTTAGAATATCTTCATGAATGTCAGTTATAGTAATGTCTGCACCCTCTTTAGAAAGATAACCAACCAAGTATTCTCCAACATGACCAACACCTTGAACCGCAATTTTCTTTCCATTTAAAGAATCATTTCCAAATTGAATTTTAGCCGCAGCTTTCATTCCCATGTAAACGCCAAAAGCAGTAACTGGGGATGGATCTCCACTCTTACCTGGCATTCCGGAAACATGTTTAGTTTCTTTTGATATGTGAATCATGTCTTGAGGACTAATTCCAACATCTTCAGCTGTGATGTATGCTCCTGCAAGACTTTCAACATACCTACCAAAGCTTCTGAATAAAGCTTCCGATTTGTCTTTTCTAGAATCACCAATTATTACAGCTTTACCACCACCTAAATTAAGATTTGAAATGGCATTTTTGTAGGTCATCCCACGAGACAATCTCAACACATCTCGAAGAGCCTCCGATTCACTCTTATAGGACCACATTCGAGTCCCACCCAAAGATGGACCGCATACTGTGCTGTGAACAGCAATTATGGCTTTTAATCCTGATTCAGGATCTTGGCAAATGAGCACTTTTTCATGTCCCATTGTAAACATCTCAGAGACAACATCTGACTGTTTACTATTGTTGTTTGAAACTTCTTTAACTTCCATCAATTTATCGTTGAATAGGATTTAATAACTGGTTAATCTATAAAGAGCTTTGCAAATGTAATATAATGTCTAATATTAAATATTATTTCATAAAAATATTCTTGATTACTATTATATTTGAAATCAATTAATGAAACCTCTTTTCCATCTCAATAAATATTTAGCAAAATACAAGTGGTATCTTTTGCTAGGCTTTTTATTTATTATCTTCTCCAACCTCTTCAAGGTTTACATGCCTGCAATTGTTGACCAAGCAGCAGATGAAATTTCCAATTATTTTAAAGACGCACAAAATGGTGATGTTAATACAAGAAATGAGCTTTGGAATGCTGGTTTAAAGCTAAGCCTTGTCTATTTGGCTTATGCATTTATTAGCGGATTGTTCTTATTTCTAACCCGGCAAACTATCATCGTAATGTCTAGAAAAATTGAATATGATTTGAAAAATGACATTTTTGATCATTATCAATCATTAAGCATGTCTTTTTTTAAAAAAAACAATACTGGTGACTTAATGAACCGAATTAGTGAAGATGTTGGTAAGGTTAGAATGTATTTAGGTCCTGCCATTATGTACACACTTAATGTATTTGTTCTCTTTACTATGGTCATTACATTTATGTTTAACAAGAATGTAAGTCTTACTCTATACGTACTCACTCCTTTACCAATATTATCTTTTATAATTTATAAAATCAGTTTTGTTATTAATAAAAAAAGTGAAAAAACACAAAAACAACAGTCTATGCTATCTACTTTTGTTCAAGAAGCATTTTCTGGAATAAGAGTTTTAAAAGCTTACAATAGACAAGCTTATTTTCAAGATAATTTTAAAAATGAAACAGAAAACTACAAAAGAGCATCTTTAAGTCTGGCTTTTGTAAATTCATTTTTTCTTCCTGCTATTGTGCTATTAATTGGTTTAAGTACAATTCTAACAATTTACATTGGTGGTATTAAAACAATAAACAACGAAATTGATTATGGTGACATCTTACAATTCATTTTCTACATCAACCTTCTTACATGGCCGTTTGCATCTATTGGTTGGGTTACATCTCTAATACAAAGAGCTGCTGCATCACAAAAAAGAATAAATGAATTTTTGCTTCAAAATGAAACAATTGAAAACCTTAACCCTGAACACCAAATTGGCAGTATTAATTCTTTAGCTTTTAGCAATGTGTTTTTTGAATATGAGCAAACCAACATAAAAGCTTTAAATAACATTACATTTCAGCTTAATAAAGGTCAAACTTTAGGTATAATTGGAAGAACAGGTTCTGGAAAGTCAACCATTGCTAATCTAATTTGTAGACTTTACGATTTAAACAACGGAACCATTCAAATTAATTCTAAAGAAATAAATGAATTCAATTTATTTAGTCTAAGAGCTAAAATTGGATATATTCCTCAAGATGTTTTTCTGTTTTCAGACACTATTAAAAACAACATTTTGTTTGGTATTGAAAATGACAATATAGATGCTGAGCTAGTAATTAATGCCGCTAAACAAGCACAAATCCATGAAGACATTATGGATTTTCCGGAAAAATACAACACCAAAATTGGAGAAAGAGGCATCACTCTTTCTGGTGGTCAAAAACAAAGAATTTCTATAGCTAGAGCGTTAATTAGGAAACCCGATGTCTTAATACTAGATGATTGCCTTTCTGCTGTAGATACTGAAACAGAAGATAAAATATTAAAAAATTTATATAGCAATGTTAAAAGTGATATCACTGTAATTATTGGGCACAGGATAAGCTCTGTATCATCAGCAAATCAAATAATAGTATTAGAAAAAGGTAGCATTGTAGAAAATGGAAATCATTCAGAATTAATTAAAAAACAAGGCTATTATTATGAAATTCATAAAAAGCAATTAATGGAAAAAAAACAATGATTTGTTTGGGTTTCTTTTGCTATAAGAAAAGAGTTAAGTAAATTGCATAGTAATTAAACAAGATGGAAGAAAACGATAAAAATAATTACAGAGATGAAATTTACTCTAACGCTGTAAGAGCTGGAAAAAGAACTTACTTTTTCGATGTAAAGTCTACTCGCGGTGGCGATTATTATTTAACAATCACTGAAAGCAAGAAACGTTTTCAACAAGACGGATCTTTTCATTTTGAAAAACACAAACTATTTCTTTATAAAGAAGACTTTGAAAAGTTTAATGATGGATTGACTGATGTCATAAATAAAATCCAAGAGCTTAATCAGGGAACGAATGATGATTCTTTACAGGCACCTAAAGATGAACAATCTGATAACTCACCTGAAAGTGATTCTTCAGACAATAACAATTTCAAAGAGGTAGACTTTGACGATTTGTAAAATTAGAAACTCATAAATCCTTTAAGCATTACTTCTAACCTTTTAATTGTTTGAACATCTACTATTTCAGTTTCGTCAATTAATTTATCTATTCCACTTAACTTGGGTTTATTAGAATATACTTCGATTTTAAGATGGTGTAATACACATGTGATATGATCTAAAGCTCTTAATGCTCCTGCATGTCCAGAAGACAACCCTATTAAACATGCCTTTTTCCCAGCCATAGAAAGATGATCTAATGAATCTATAAATGCTTTTAAAACACCAGGATAGCTTCCATTATACTCTGGAATTATAAAAATAAATTTTTGTGAATGACTCATGTATTTAGTGGTTAATTCTAAATAATCTGGTGTACTATTACCAAAAGAATTATTAAAAATGAAATCTTCTGGGAGATTTTCTAATGACAGTATATCGCTTTCAATTGCATTGTTATTGAATATATTTTGACAGGTCTTAGCAACTTTAATGCTGTTGCTGTTTTTTCTGTTAGTGGATGAAATTATTGAAATCATAAAAAAATTATTAACAGTCTAATTCATCTTACAATAATTTGTAAGTAGCTGGATATCTTCTATTTAATTAGTTGCTATCTAGCTTAATTTTCAGTGTTTATGTTAACAAACTGTAATTAGAGAGCCAATAAACAAAAATTTGTGTATAAATGAAACATAGATTAAGTCTTTATTTGATTAATTACAGATAAATTTGATTTTAGATAAAATCTATCCATTATGGAGGTCACTTTTTATGGTCATGCTTGTTTTTCAGTAAATATTGAAGGGAGAAAAATACTTTTCGATCCTTTTATTACTCCTAACGAACTTGCCAATAATATAGACATTAACACCATAGAAGCTGATTATATCTTCATATCTCATGGACATGAAGATCATGTAGCAGATGTTGAGAAAATTGCAAAAAAAACAAATGCTATTATCGTTTCTAATTTTGAAATTGTTAGCTGGTTTAACTCAAAGGGTCTTTCAAATTCACACCCAATGAATCATGGCGGCTCATGGAATTTTGATTTTGGCAAAGTAAAATATGTTAACGCTGTTCATAGCAGTACACTTCCAGATGGAAGTATTGGTGGGAATCCTGGAGGCTTTGTTATTGAATCTAAAGCTGGTAATTTTTATTTCGCTGGTGACACTGCACTTAACATGGACATGAAACTTATTCCACTATTTACAAAATTAGATTTTGCCATTTTTCCAATTGGAGATAATTTCACTATGGGTATTCAAGAAGCCATTGTTGCAGCTGATTTTGTTAAAGTAAACAAAGTAATGGGAGTTCATTACGATACATTTGGGTACATAAAAATTGATAGTCAAGAAGCAATTAATTCATTTAAAAAAAACAACTTAACATTACTCCTTCCAGAAATAGGAGAAACAATTGAAATTTAAAATTATGGGGAAAGTAATAACTATTGCAAATCAAAAAGGAGGAGTTGGGAAAACAACAACCGCTATAAATTTAGCTGCATGTTTAGGTGTTCTTGAAAAAAAGGTATTATTAATAGATGCCGACCCTCAAGCAAATTGCACTTCTGGTGTAGGTGTTGAATCGAACAATATTAATGGAAGTATTTATAATTGCATAGTAGATGCAAATTCTAACATTAAAGATTTTATCAAGGAAACCTCAAACCCAAACCTTTCAATTCTACCATCTCATATAGATTTAGTTGGTGCAGAAATTGAAATGATTAATTTAAATCAAAGAGAGTATATAATTAAGAATCTTATTGCTCCTATTAAAGATTTATACGATTTCATTGTTATAGATTGCTCTCCCTCTTTAGGTTTAATTACTTTAAATGCCCTAACTGCATCTGATAGTGTGATAATACCGGTTCAGTGTGAGTACTTCGCTTTAGAAGGTTTAGGAAAGCTGTTAAATACAATAAAAATTGTTCAAACCAGACTTAATTCAAATTTAAGTATTGAAGGAATCTTACTTACAATGTATGATACTAGATTAAGATTAGCTAATCAAGTTATTGAAGAAGTTAAACTCCATTTCCAACAATTAGTTTTTAATACAATCATACACAGAAACACAAGATTAGGGGAAGCTCCAAGTCATGGGGAAACAATAATTATGCATGATGCAAGCAGTAAGGGTGCAATAAATTATTTGAATCTTGCAAAAGAAGTTTTAACTAACAACACTAAAGTTGAGAACAAACTAGACAAAATTTCATCTGATGAGCTCTAAAAAATCTGCTTTAGGAAAAGGATTAAGCGCTTTACTAGAAAATAGTAATACAGATATTACAACAAATAATACAAGCGCTAATCAACAATTGTTAAGTAATATTTCAAGAATACCATTAAGTCAAATTGAAACAAACCCTTTTCAACCAAGAACACATTTTAAAAAAGAAGCTTTAATTGAACTTTCACACTCAATAAAAGAGCATGGAATAATTCAACCAATTACCGTTAGAAAAATTGGAAACAATAGATTTCAAATCATTTCTGGTGAAAGAAGGTATAAAGCTTCTGAAATTGCAGGGATAAATGAAATTCCAGCCTATATCAGACTTGCAGATGATCAGAGTATGTTGGAAATGGCAATCATTGAAAATGTACAGCGATCAGATTTAAATGCTATAGAAATAGGCCTTAGTTACAAAAGATTAATTGACGAATGTGACATTTCTCAAAATGAACTAAGTAATAGAATTGGGAAAAATCGATCTACAATTGCTAATTTCATAAGAATCTTAAAGCTTCCTGAAGAAATTCAAATTGGCATTAGAGATAATTCAATAACTATGGGGCACGCTAGAGCCTTACTTTCTTTTGATAGTGAAAAAGAAATGCTTATAGCGTATCAAGAAATTTTAAAAAACAAGCTTTCTGTTAGAAACACAGAGAAATTAGGTGCTGTTAAAAAGGCTAAAACACCAATTGCTCTTTCAAGGTTTGAAAAAAGAATGCAATCAGAGCTAGCAATAAATTTTGAATCAAATGTTAAAATCAACAAATCAAATAAGGGTAATGGTAAAATTGTAATTCCGTTTAAAGACGACATTGATTTAAATAGAATTTTAGAATTATTAGACAACCAATGAGAGTAGTTATTTTTCTTGCTCTATTATTAACAACAGGAAATTCTTTTTGTCAAGATTCAACTAAAAACAACTTACACAGCCCCAAAAAATCAACCATTCTCTCTTTTTGCCTTCCAAGTGCTGGTCAGTTTTACAACCATGCTAACAGAGTTGACAAAAAGAAAAATAATTTATGGTGGAAAATACCCATCATATATGGTGGGCTTGGCACCTCTATCTACTTTTTATTAGACAATCAAAATGAATATAATGTTATAAAAAACGAAAGACTTCTTCGTTTAAATACTGGACAAATTAATGCATATCCACTTTACACATCTTCTCAGCTTAAAATAATTCAAAATGATTATAGAAGGTGGAGAGATCTTTCAGTAATATCAATTCTAGCTGTTTATTTGTTACAAGTTATTGATGCTAGTGTTGAAGGTCATTTAATTCATTTTGACAATTCTGATAATTTATCTATCAACCTAAAGCCAATGAACAATTACAACAATATTAATAATATGCAGCTAAGTATTCTGTATCGTTTTTAATTTTAACTAACTACAATTAAAAATGCATGTATAATTTAATTACTTTCATCACACATTAAGCTATAATGGAGAAATACGACTTATGTGTAATTGGCGCTGGTCCATCAGGATATGCTGCTGCAATGAGGGCAATAGATTTTGGAAAAAAGGTTGTACTTATTGAAAAAGACAAAATTGGTGGTGCTGGGTTGTACAATGGAGCTTTAACATCCAAAACAATGTGGGAACTATCTCAAAAAGTGAGAACAGTTAATAGTAGCATTGTATCATCTGGAAGAAGCAAATTCGACTTAAGCTGGGAGCAAGTAAAAACCACCATGCAAGAAGCAGTTTTCGATCGCAAATTTCAATACTCTTGTCATATCAAACTTTTACAATCTGAAGAGCTAAACCAAAGTTTTAAATACGAAAGAGGTTTTGCCAGTTTTATTGATAATCATAAAGTTAAAATTCAAAAATCCAACGGTAATTCAAAAGAAATTTATGCTAAAAACATAATTATCGCTATTGGAAGCACACCTAGACATTTACCAAACATTAAAGTAGATGAGCAAATAATTTTAACTAGCAACGGAGTCGATTCAATGAATGATTTCCCAAAAAGTATGGTTATTGTTGGTGCGGGTGTAATCGGATGCGAGTATGCCACCATGTTTTCTAATTTCGGTAAAACTAAAATTTATTTAATTGATAGAGCAGATAAAATACTCCCTTTTGAAGATGAAGACATCTCTAATTTAATTGGAAATAATTTAACTAAAAACGGAGTCACCATCCATCAAAATGCAAATTTAGAAAGACTTGAAGTTAAAGATGGTGAAGTTGAATATGAACTGTCATATAAAGATGGCAAAAGAGAGGTTATTAGAGTTGAAAAGGCACTACTATCTGTTGGAAGAGTTCTAAATATTAAAGGGCTTGAAATGGATAATGCAGGTGTTAAACTTAGTAAAAGAGGAGCTCACATAGGAGATACAGACACACAAACAAATATTCCTAATATATACACAGTAGGAGATGCTAGTGGTCACATTGCTCTTGTGAATATTGGTGAATTGGAAGCCAGGCATGCTGTTGAAAGAATTTTTGACAATAAAAAAGAAAAACTCAACTACACCAACATTAGCACCATTATGTTTTTGCAACCTGAAGTTGCTTCTGTGGGGATGAATGAAAAACAATGTATCGACAACAATATTCCTGTTAAAATTGTAAAGTTAGATTACTCATGTATAGCAAGAGCAATTGCAATGAGGAAAACCGAAGGGTTTTTCAAAATTATTGTATCTAACGATAAAGAAATGAAAATTTTGGGAATGAGAGCTGTTGGTGAGCACGCATCTAGTGCCATACAAGCTGTTGCGCTTTTAATTAACATGAATAAAGGAATTCATGAATTAGCAGAGTTAGTTCACCCTCATCCATCAATTATTGAAGGTGTTCAAGAATGTGTAAGAATGCTACTTAACAAATCTATTTTTAAATCTTCTATTTTCAAAGACAAATTGTGGTGTTACAGTTGTGTTGATGGAGTAAAAACACCTCTTCAAAGATTGTGACCAGACATCCTTTTATAATTGATTTACGTCTTGTTTAATGTAATAAGGTTAACTATATTTATAATAAAAAAAGTAATGACTCATAAATTATCATTCAAAACTTTCAGAAATCTTTTATTTTTTCTTTTAACTGTATCGTTTATACAATTAACTGCTCAAAATAATGTTCCAAATAAAATCAATTACCAAGCTGTAGCTCACAGCGTAAATGGCGAAACTTATAGCAATGAGTCTATTGATGTTAAAATTAGTTTACTCTCCTCATCTGCCAGCGGCCAATTAATTTGGGAAGAAATACATAATTTAACCACCAATGATTACGGACTTTTTAGTTTAACAATTGGTACCGGTTCTTCTACAAACAATGGATCTGCTAATTCCGCAAGTGATATAAATTGGAAAGCAAGTACACATTTTTTAAATGTTCAAGTTGATGTAGGACAGGGTTATGAGGATTTAGGAACCCAACAATTGGTTACTGTTCCTTATGCATTTCATTCTAGAACAGCAGATAATGTAATTAACGACCAAATAAATGATGCTGATGCAGACTCAACTAATGAACTAAATAATACTGTAGTTTTAAACGGGACAGATTTAGAAATAACAGATGCAGGTGGCACCATAATTACAGACCTAAGTACATTAGGTAGCTCTGATGACCAAAACTTATTAACACCTACCCTAAACGGTACTAACCTTACATTAGAAATAGAAAATGGAAATCCAACATCTATAGATTTATCATCATTACAAGATGGTGTGGATGATGCTGATAACAACGCATCAAATGAACTTCAAACCTTATCTGTTTCAGGAAACTCTCTTATTCTTAGCATTACAGGTGATACCGTTATAATACCTAATAGCACATATAATGCTGGTACAGGAATCGACATTACTGGTGGTACAATATCCAATACCGGTGATGACGATAATGTTGTTGGTAATGAATACAATACAGGAGCTACTCTTAATGGTACTAACCTTGAAATAACAGATGGTGGTGGTACTCAATCAGCAGATTTATCTTCTCTAACAGGAACTGACAGTCAAAACCTTACTGGTGCTAATTTAAGTGGAACTAACCTTACTATTGACATTCAAAATGGAAATTCCACTACTGTTGACCTTAGTCCACTTCAGGATGGTGTGGATGATGCAGATAACGATCCAACAAATGAGTACAATACTGGAGCTACTCTTAATGGTACTAACCTTGAAATAACAGATGGGGGTGGTACTCAATCAGCAGATTTATCTTCTCTAACAGGAACAGACAGTCAAAACCTTACTGGTGCTAATTTAAGTGGAACTAACCTTACTATTGACATTCAAAATGGAAATTCCACTACTGTTGACCTTAGTCCACTTCAGGATGGTGTGGATGATGCA
>Ga0315331_10001974_pt1 | contig 15526 bp, 14 predicted proteins | sample M160m34915metaG_FD_203456 | JGI IMG/M metagenome (GOLD analysis project Ga0315331, IMG submission 203456) | Ammonia-oxidizing marine archaeal communities from Monterey Bay, California, United States - M1 60m 34915 | ecosystem: Environmental > Aquatic > Marine > Intertidal zone | place: USA...
CGTCGAGCGCATCGCGAACGAGGGACTCGCCTGGGTCGACGTCCGACCCGAGCGCCAGGCCGAATACAACGAGAAGGTCCAGAAGGCGATCGCGGGCGTCTCCGTCTGGAACCACGACGTGAACGGATACTACCGCTCCGCCAGCGGGCGGGTCGTCACGCAGTGGCCCTTCTCGATGACGGAATTCGAGGCGATGACGCGCCAGATCGAGCCCGATGATTACGAGGTCGGCCGGCTCGAAGAGTGAACCGGGCCATCTCGAACCCGACCGTGTTGGACCGGACCCCATCGTACCGACCCACAAGGAGACCCCATGAGCGACCCGAAGACCCGCGCCGAACGCGGACTCGACTGCCTGTCCACCATCGCCGGCTCACCCGAGGGCGGGCAACAGCTGGCTGATTTCTTCCAGACGAGGGGTGCGCTCGGCAGCCTGGCCCACTTGACGGCCGCCGGCGAGATCTGGTCGCGAGAGCAGATGAGCCGCCGCGACCGCAGCGTGGTCGTCATCTCGGCACTGACGGCCATGGCCCGCGAGGTCGAGCTCCGCCAGCATGTCGCGGGCGGACTCAACCACGGCCTCTCGATCGACGAGGTCGACGAGATCATGGTCCAGCTCTCGGCCTACGTCGGGCTGCCCTTCGCCCTGGCCGGCTCCGTCGTGATCGACGCCGTGGTCGCCGAACGCGAAGGGGGCGAGACGCGACAGGCGCCCCGCGCCCCGGCGATCGAGCAGGACGCGGCGGGCCGCCGCGCGGCCGGGCTCGACGTCCTGACGACGTTGCTCGGCGACCCCAACCTCGACAAGGCAGCCACGGAGCAAGCGATCCTGGGCCAGCAGGGCGACATGGGCCACCTCGTGATGGACTACGCCTTCGGCGACGTCTGGTCCCGGCCCCAGCTCTCCCGTCGCGACCGGAGCCTGGTCGTGATCTCGGCGCTGACCGGAATCAACATGACCCACGAGCTGGAGATCCACCTGGGCTCGGCACTCAACCACGGCCTCACGCCCGTCGAAATCGAAGAGGTGATGATCACGATGGTCGCCTACGGTGGTTTCCCCCGCGCGATCGACGGCATGCTGCTCGCCCGCAAGGTCTTCGACGCGCGCGGTGTGTCCGCCTGACCGACGCCGCCTAACGCGGCTTCGAACCCACTTCCGACGCGCAACTTTCGCGGACCGGGCTTGCCCCGGGCTCAAGCGGCCGAACTCGCCCTTGAGCCAGCCCTTCAGCCAGCCCTTGCGTCCGCCCTTCAGCCCGCCCCGAGCCAGAGCAACCCACCGCCGAGGCAGACGAAGGCCGTCAGGAAGACGACGAAGCAATATCCCATGATGGACCGGGCATCGAGGCCCACGATCGCCAGCAGGGGGAGCGCCCAGAAGGGCTGAATCATATTGGTCCACTGGTCGCCATACGCGACGCCCATCACGACGACCGCGTCCGAGACGCCCAGGCTGCGCGCCGCATCGAGAAAGATCGGCCCTTGTACGGCCCACTGGCCCCCACCCGAGGGCACGAAGAAGTTCAGCGCGCCACCGGAGACGAAGGCCCAGAAGCCCAGGGTACGCTCCGACGAAATCGCGACGAAGCCGTCCGAGAAGAGTTCGACGAGCTCGGTCTGCATGATCAGCGCGACGACCGCCGCGTAGAGCGGATATTGCAGCACGACGGGGCCCAGCGTTCGACTCGCGTCGGTGACGAGACGCAGGTAATGACGTGGCGAGCGCGCCAGAAGCAGTCCGGCGGCCAGAAAGGACCAGTTCACGACGTCGAGGGTCAGCTGAAAACCGCGGCCGCGAAACCAGGTCAAGAGAAAAGCCAGGAGCAGAACACCGAGACCCGCCGAGAGCACCCGCGCGTCGTCCAGACGATCGGCCGGTGTGGGTTCGCCGCGCGGCCCGTGCTTCTCCCCCTCGGCCGCGGCCTCCCCGGCGCCTTCCGCCAATTCGACGATTTGGGTCTCGGGCGGTGCCAGCCGCGCGACGACTCCGGCGACCGCCGCCAGGGTGATCGCCGCCAGAGCCAGATTCCACCAGGCGAAGGTCGTCTGCGTCACGGGCAGAAGCCCCATCTGCGACTCGAGCGAGTGCCCCGGCGTAGCGACGGCCAGGGGCGCCGTGCCGGAATACCCCATGTGCCAGATGACGAAGCCCCCATAGGCGCCCGCGACCAGTAGGGGAAAGTGGAGCCGCAGCCCCTTCGCCCTGCCCTCACGCGCGATCGCGAGGGCGCCGAGGGCGCCCACGACCAGGCCGAGCGCGCCCGCCAGCATGCTGGCGAATCCCGCCAGGACGGTCACCAATGCGTAGGCCTGGGGCGCCGTGCGGGGAAGCCGTGCAACGGCCTCGATCGCCCGGCGCACGGCATCGGTATGCGCGAGCGCGTGCGCGCAGACGAGCACGATACAGATCTGCATCGAGAAGCCCAGAAAGCCCGTCAGGCCGTTGCCCCAGAGTGCCAACGCCTCGCCCGCCGTGGTGGGCGTCGCGGCGACCGCGAGGCCAAAAGTGATCGCCGTGAGTGCGATCGCGAACACGAAAGGGTCGGGGTAATAACGCTCGCTCAAGACGACGAAGGGTCGCGCGAGTCGGTCGAGGGAGACGCCCATCGGTCAGCCTCGCAATCGTGCCTACTCGTCCGCCTGGGCGATGACACCCTCCGCGAGCAAGCCATCAATCTCCGCGGACGAGAAACCCACCTCTTCGAGCAGTGCACGAGACTCGGAGCCCGAAGGACGCGCGCCACGCAGGGTCACCGGCCGATCGTTCGTGAGCGGCGCGCCGTAGCGGCGATAGGGCCCCGCCTCGGAGGCCTCGATGTCGACGACCACACCTTGCTCGAGCGCCCAGTCCTGTTCGAAGAGCCAGCTTCGATAGGGGCCCTCGTCGGCGCGCATGCAGCCGATCCCCCGAGCGGTCAGCACCTGCTCCAGCTCGTCCGCCCCGCGTTTGGCCAGCGCCGCGCCGATCGCCTCCGCCAGCGCCGGCGCGTGATCCGCCCTCGCCTCGGGCGTCGAAAATCGCGGGTCGGCCGCGAGCGCCTCGAGTCCGAGCACGTCACACAGGCGCGCAAAATCCCGGGCCTCCGGCGCCGCAAGGAAGACCCAGCCCTCGGCCGCGGGATAGAGCCGGTAGAGCGGCCCGAATCCGTCGAGCGCCGCGTCCACCTCTCGCCGGGGCGGTCGGCCGTCGTAGTCCACGAAATCCGGCGACATCATCATCGCGTTGGAGAGCATCATCCGGGTCTCGATCGCAATGGCCTCGCCCGTCCGCGCCACGTGATAGAGCCCCATCACCGCCGCGGCCGCCGCCGTCACCGCAGAGTTGAAGTCCGGGTTCGCCTCGTTCGCGAGTTCGAGACGTCGAGAGACCCGTGCCCGCTCGGCATCGTCGAGGACCGCATCGGGCTGGGGCGGGCAGCCCGTGCCCGCCTGTGCCCAGGCCCCGCCCGCCACCGCGCCCCCGGTGACGTGGAAGGCGGGCGCATAACTCTTGGGCCCGCGCGAACCGTAGGACCCGTTATAGAGATAGACCAGCCGCGGGTTGATCTCGCGCAGCGTCTCGAAGTCGATCCCCAGCCGCTCGGGCACGCCCGGGCGATAGCTGTGCAGCACGGCGTCCGCCTTCGCCACCAGACGGTGGACGATCTCGGTCGCCTCGGGGCGTTTGAGGTCGAGCGCGAGGCTCTCCTTGCCCTGCACGATCTTGAAGCCGACGGGACCGGTCGAGCGCATCGGGTCACCCGCGAGGGGCTCGAGCTTGATGACCCTCGCCCCGAGTTCGGCGAGCTGGGTGGCGGCATAGGGCAACGCGATCCACATGCCGAGCTCGATCACCGTGATGCCCGAGAGCAGGCCGGGGCCGGGCTCGGTTGCCGAGACCGCAGACGGCGGGTCGCTCGCGCGCGGGGCAAAGCCGATGGGGCCCGAAGCGGGTCCCGGCGCCGGTCCCGACGGCGCGAGTGGACGCGTCGGGACGTCGAAGATCGGACCGAGCTGCCGCGTCGGCCGGCCCGACGGATCCGGCAGGTCGATGACGTCCCCGATCGCCTCGAATTGCGCGTGAGACAGCGCGCCTCCCGGCGACAGGAAGGGCTCCGCCGAGAGGTTGCGCTCGGGCGCGAAGACCGCCTGCCACTCTGACCAGGTCTTCTCCGCGATCTTCGCCTGCACCCGCTCCCGATGGGCCCGCTTGAGCGCGTTATCCGCCACTGGTTGCAGCGCCGAGAGGTAGTCGATCTCGCCGTCCAAGCCGAGCACGCGCAAGAAATCCGCGAAGAGCGCGGGGCCATTCTGCGCGAACTGAATCCACACCCCGTCCGCCGTCCGCGCAACGGTATAGGGGAGGAAGGGGACATCTTCGGTCCGCAGCGGCGGCGGGCCGCCCGGGATCCAACCCACCAGGTCGTAGGAAGAGAGCGCGCGCGCCATGTCGGTCTCGATGCGCTGGCCCTTGCCGCCGTTGCGCTCGCGCTCGCGCAGACCGCCGAAGGTGCCCGCCAAGAGCGCCATGGCCGCCCCGTAAGCCGCAATCGGCGCCGCCGCGAAGGCCGGACGCGCGCCGTCGTGTAGCGTCGAGAAGTCGCGCATCCGACCGCCGCGCGCCTGCATCACGGCGTCGTAGACCGGGACGTCTCGATAGGGGCCCCGAGGTCCAAAGCCCGTGAGCGAGACCTGCACCGCCTGGGGCGCGACCTCGGCGATCGCCGCCTCTGCGAGCCCGAGCCGATCCACGCTCGCCGCCTTCAAACCGAGCAGCACGACATCGGCCTCGGCCATCAGCGCGAGCGCCTCCGCCCGCCCCTCGGAAGAGGCCAGGTCGAGTTCGACCGCACGCTTGCCCCGGCCCCACATCGCAAAGGCGGGTTCGGCGCGCAGCGGGTGCCCCCCCGGCCGCTCGATCGAGACAACGTCGGCTCCCGCGTCCGCGAGGGTCATCCCCGCCACGGCCACCGAGAGGCTCGACCCGATTTCAACGACGCGGAGGTCCGCGGCAATTCCAATTTGCTCGGTCATCAAGAATCTCCCGGGCGTCCTGGCGCCCCGGCGAAAGGTACCGCCCTGATCGCAGCGGCCCCACCACCCAAGCCACGGCGCGGGCCCCCCATCCCCCCCCCTCGCCAGCCGCCGTTCCTGCTAGCCTCCTCGCGTGCCCGAGACGCCCTCGCCGCCGGCGAACTACTCACGCCCCTACGTCCTTTATGCGATCGCGCTGGTCTTCCTGATCAGTGTCTTCAATGTCGTCGACCGCTACATCCTCTCGATGCTCGCGCCCGATATCCAACGGGACCTCGCCCTCTCCGATACCCAGATGGGGCTGCTCCTCGGCCCCTCCTTCTCGATCGTCCATTTCCTCGCCGTGCTGCCCGCCGCCTGGCTCGCGGACCGCTACGCACGACGGACGGTCGTGGCCGCGGGGCTCTTCGTCTGGAGTTCGATGACGGCCCTCGCCGGTGCCGCAACCGGTTTCTGGACGCTCTTCGCCACCCGCATGGGCGTGGGAGTCGGCGAGGCGGCAGGATCCCCCCCAAGCGTGGCCCTGCTGAGCGATACGGCCCCCCCCGAGTGGCGTACCCGGGCGCTGTCGGCGGTCACCGTCGGCGCCCTCTTCGGACTCGCGATGGGCATGATCCTCGGAGGCTACCTGGGCGACACCTACGGCTGGCGGGTCGCATTGATCGCGGTCGGCGTGCCGGGTCTCGCGGTCGCTCTGCTCGTCCGCCTGACGCTCCGCGAACCCCCACGATCCCAGGGACCGAATAGCTCGCCGCTCGCCGCGGTTCGCCACCTCTTCGGCTTCGCATCCTTTCGCTGGTCCGTCGCAGGGATCTGTTTGGCCAACGTTGCGATCGCGGGACGCAACCTCTGGGAGCCGACCTTCCTCGAGCGCAGCTACGGCCTCGGCGGAACCGAACGCGGCCTCACCTATGTCGTGATCAGCGCGCTGCCCTCCATGCTCGGGGCATTGGTCGGCGCGACGCTGGCCGATCGACTCGCCAAACGCGATCCACGCTGGCTGGCCTGGGTCTGCGGCGGTTCGATGGGCCTAGCCGTACCTTTCATCGTCGCCTTTCTCGTCTGGGATCCAAACCACCTCGTCGGACCTGAAGGGCTGCGCTTTCCCCTGGCCTACCTGTTCTCGGCGGCCGGTAGCTTCTTTCTTGGCTTCTTCTCGCCACCGATGGCGAGCCTGGCCCAGGCCCTCGCGACCCCGCATATGCGCTCGCTCGCCCATGCCATCTGGACGATGCCGTACACCCTGATCGGCATGGGTGTCGGACCCCTCCTGGTCGGCGCGCTCAGCGAAGCCTGGACGCCCGGCTATGGTCCCGATGCGCTGCGTCGTGCGCTCGTGGCCTCCTGTGTTCTCTTGCCAGCGGGCGCGTTCGGCTTCTTCATGGCCGCTCGGACACTCCGTGACGATCGGGAAAGCGTCGCGGCAGCCGAGCAGGACTGATTCCGACTTCGGAGGACTCTTCATGCACCCGCGACGGCGCCAGGCCCTGCTCGCGATCCCCTTCATCTTTGCCATCGGCGGTGTCGTCGCCTGGGCCGGGAGTGCTGCCAGCGTCGAGGCCTTCGGCCGACCCCTCTTTGCGCTCTGCGCGGTCTTCAGCTTCGCGGTGAACCTGATCGCCTTCCTACCCGCCTACGCGTCTCAAACCGAGCGTTATTTCGACCTGACCGGCAGCCTCACCTACCTCACACTCGTGGCCGCGGCGCTGGCCCTCGGGCCGGCCGATCCCAGAGCACGCCTGCTCGGCGCTCTCGTCGCGATCTGGGCGCTCCGGCTCGGGACCTTCCTGTTTCGGCGGATTCTTCAGGACGGCTCGGATGGACGGATGGACGTGCTCAAACCGGACTGGGCGCGCTTCCTGATGACCTGGACGCTGCAGGGCCTGTGGGTCTTCTTGACGCTCTCCTGTGCCCTCGCGGCCATGACTTCGACCACGACCGCGGAGCGTCCGCTCGGCGGTTTCGCGGCGCTGGGAGGCGCGATGTGGTTGGTCGGATTCGGGTTCGAGGCCGTCGCCGACCACCAGAAACGAGTCTTCCGGCGCGACCCGGCCCACCAGGGGCGTTTCATCACGACCGGCCTCTGGGCCTGGTCCCAACACCCGAACTATTTCGGCGAGATCCTGCTCTGGACCGGGATCGCCGTGATCGCCGTGCCCGCGCTCTCTGGCCCCCAATACGCGACCCTCCTCTCTCCGGTCTTCGTCTTCGTCCTGCTGACCCGCATCAGCGGCATTCCCCTGCTCGCAGCCCGCGCCCAAAAGCAGTGGGGACAGGATCCGGCGTTCCGCGCATACCGACAGCGAACGGCCCTGCTCCTCCCCCGCCCTCCGGGCAGGCAAACCTGAGGCGCCCGGAGCCCACCTTCCCACCACCCGCGCCGGACCGCGGCCCGCCCCGCGGCCCAGCCGCCTCCGGGCGGGCAGGGAAACGCGCTTGAGCAAATCTGGCCAGCTGCCTATCCTGACGGCAAGGCAGAGGACCTTCTCCTCGTGTCCGGGACGACGCGCCCGGGGATGGGGATGGGGATGGGAAGCAAGATGGGTGCGGGATCAGCGCTCCTAAACCCGTCACCCGTCATCCGTCACCCGTAAAAGGCAAAGGGCCCACGCCGGTCGCAACGTCGGCTCTCTGGGACCGCTACAGCGACCCGCCGCGCACCGGGGGACGATGGTCCCTCGAAGACAACTCACGAACGGGACTGATCGGCGCCCCCGGCACGACGCAGCTCCACGAGGAAGAACGATCATGACCTACGACTGGCTCGCCGCCATCGCCTACGTCGCCACACTGACGGTGATGACTCTCGCCGGCAAGTGGATTGCCTTCAAAAGCCCCGTACTCCAGGAGATGCGAGAGCTCAACGCCGAGGCCGACAAGCCGAAGATGGGCCGGGACGCCTTTCGCGCGGCCGTGAAGGTCAACAACAAGATGGGGATGTATACGAATCTCGGATTCTACTTCTTGATTCTCCCCTTCTGCGTGAGCTTCGCCCCGCGTCCGCTCTGGCTACACCTCGTCGAGATCGTGGCCGTTTTGGCCATCTTCGATTTCATGTACTACTGGACGCATCGCCTGCTCTTCCACGGCAACCCCATGCGCAAGATTCACGCCCTGCATCATCAGGCGCGGACGCCCACCTACATCGATGCGCACTACGTGCACCCCCTCGAAACCTTCATCGGGCTCTCCCTCTTCCTCGTCTCGATCCCGATCGTGGCGCTGATCGAAGGGGCCCCGATCAACGTCTTCTCCGCGTCGATCGCGACGCTGGTCTTCACCCAGATCAACACGCTCAATCACACCTTCACCAAGCTCCCCGCCGGCAACTGGCTCTTCCGCAGCGTCGACTACGTCACGGGCGTCCACCACGCGCATCACGTCGACATGAACCAGGGCAATTTTGCGACGCTCACGATGTTCTACGACAAGCTCTTCGGGACCTTCGAAGAACCGGTCAATCGCGAGACGGCCTGAAGCCGTTCGGAGCCCACGACGCACCCACCAAAACCGGCGGAGGATCCGACAGAGATGGGACGGCCCGAGGAGATCGCGAACCTCGTGCTCCTCCTCGCCTCGGACGAGAGTTCCTACTCCACCGGCTCCGCGTTCCTGGCAGACGGTGGCCTCCGCTCCGGCGCCCCCCCGCCGGGCGCGAGCGAATGAGATAGAGCCCCGGTCTGGCAAGCAAAAAGCCCCTGCGGAGGATCCCTTTCGCACTCGCTTCCAGAATCCGGGCAACGCCACCGGCGCCCAAAAGACCCCTCGCCAAGCGCCGCGATCCGTTCCACCATGGGCCGTCTACAACGAGGGAGCCCCCATGAAAGATCTACGCGACAAGGTCGCCGTCGTCACCGGCGGCAGCGGTGGAATTGGCATCGAGATCGGCCGAGCGATGCTCGCCGAAGGCATGAAGGTCGTCCTCGCGGACATCACCGAGGAAAAACTCGGCGAGGTCGAAAAAGAATTCGGCACCTCGGATCTGATCGGGGTGCGCGTCGACGTCGCCGACTTCGACTCCGTCTGCGCATTGCGGGATACGACGCTCGATCGCTTCGGCGCCTGCCACGTGATCGTCAACAACGCGGCGGTCGGCGCCGGTGCCAAGGGCAGCGTCTGGGAACACCACCTGAACGACTGGAAATGGTCCCTCGACGTCAACGTGCTCGGCGTGATCAACGGGATGAACGCATTCATCCCGGCGCTGGTCGAGCAGGACGAGGGCCACGTCGTCAACACCTCCTCGGGTAACGGCGCCTACTACCCCATCGCCAGCAGCGGCATCTACCCCGTCACCAAGGCCGCCGTGACCACACTCACCGAGTGCCTCTGGGGACAGCTTCGCGAGATGGGATCCAACGTCAGCGCGTCCGTCCTGCTCCCTTCGAGCCCGACACCCGGCGTACTCGCGACGGGGATCTGGCGGGCCGGCGCGAATCGCCCGGACAAATACCTGCGCGGCGATACCGACGACAACAACCCGCGCGACGCGCTCGCCGAATATCGGGAGCGCGCGGCCGCAGCCGGGCAGGAGGTGCCCGAGTCCCCGCTCTCCGATGTGGCCGATCTCTGCATCCGCGGCATCCGAGAGGACCTGTTCTGGGCGACCTACCCCCTCGAGGGCCAGATGCAGAAACTCGACGAACGCTATGCGTCCATGAAGAACCTGACTTCCCCCGACTACCTCGCCGAAGTGAACCTCATGTCTGCCAACGCAGACGAGCGTTCGAAGCAATAACGCGCGACGGCGAGCGAGGACCACGATGGGGCGATTCTCGGCCCGGCCGCTCGGAGGGCATATCGGCGCCGTCATCGAAGGCGTGGACCTGCGCGACTTCGACGAAGAGGCCTACGGGGCGCTGCGCGCGGCGCTCCTCGAGCACGAGGTGATTTTTTTCCGGGGCGCTCATATCGACGACGAGACGCATATGGCGGTGGCGCGGCGCTTCGGGCGAGTCAGCCTTTTCCCGGTCTTTGCGCTGCTGGGGGAGACCGAGCCGACCCTGCAGGTCCTCCACGACACCCCGGAGAGCCCACCCGAGACGGACCATTGGCATACCGACGTGACCTGGCTCCCCGAGCCGCCCGCGCTGGGCTTCCTGCGCGCGATTCGCATCCCCGAGCGTGGCGGGGATACGATCTGGGGCTCGATGTCGGCGGCCTACGACGCGCTCTCCGCGAAGATCCAGGCCCTCGTCGAGGGTCTCGAGGTCCACCACGACATGGACACCTTCATCCGAAATGCCGAGAGCAAGCTGGGAGAAGAGGTCCGCCGCCGGGGGTTGGGCCGGATCCTACGCGAGGCGTATCCGGAGGAGGTCCATCATCCCCTCGTCCGCACGCACCCGGAGACCGGCCGGCGGGCGCTCTATATCGGGGGGGACGCGGACCAGCCGATCCTCGGGCTCGCCGACCATGAAGCCCAGGCGGTCCGGGACCTGATCTCGAGACAGATCGAACAACCGCGCTTCCAGGTCCGCTGGTCCTGGCAGGAAGGCGATTTCGCGATCTGGGACGAGCGTTCGACCGTCCACCGCGCGGTCTCGGACCATTACCCGCTCGAGCGCGAAATGCGCCGATGCGTGGTCGACGGCGATCGCCCCTTCTTCACCCCCAGCAGCTGAACATCCCGCTCAGTCGCCTCCTCCTTCTGCAACTGCCCACGGCGGCGCGATCATCTTGTAGGGCATCTCGCGGCGGTCGAGGATCTGGTTGATGACACGCGAGTAGCCCGTCCGAGAGATCCGCCAGATGCCGTCTTCCTTGCGATAGGCGTCATCGTAATAGACGAACATCTCGTCCACGAAGCCCTGCTTCTGGTTGTAGAAGTAGTGGTACATGGCCCAGATCGCCGTGGCCTCGTTCTCGTTCACCAGTGTGATCTCGGGCATACCGGCCATCCAATAGGCCATGATTTGAGCGTCGGGATCGTGCGAGTCAATCAGGAAGCGAAGCAGCTTCTCTCGATCCTCGAAGACATAGGTCCCGTCGGAGTAGGACGTTTCCACGTCTTCCGTGAGCGTTTCCTTCAGGGTGTCGTAATCGTTGTAGGTCATGGCCCGGAAATAGCGATATTTCAGGGTCTTGATCTCCTCGAGCGCTCGCAGTTCGGCCACTTGACGTTCGAGGGTTTCGAGGTCAGCCATGATCGGTCCTCCTGTTGGGGGTGATTCGTAGAGGGGTCAGAGAAGATAAGCGTCGCCGGAAGCGCGAACAGTGAGGTCACTGATCGAGACGCCCCAGGGTTGGTCGATCGCAAAAACGATCTGATCCGCGAGCAACTCCGGCGAGAGCGCGAAATAACCGATTCGTTCCGGATCGGTGAGTTCCTCCGGCGGAGCCTCTCCAAAAACCTGTCCCATCTTCTCCATGAAGCCGGGCAGCCCCGCCCCGAGGATCCCCCCGATCGCGGCCGGGTTGACCACGCCCTCACCGAGGGCCGTCCCGGGCACTCCGGTCGGACGGATCGTCGTGACTTTGATCCGCCCCTGGGACTCCTGTCTCAGTGCCTCGGAAAGGAAACGGACCGCCGCCTTCGTCGCTCCGTAGACCGCGGCGCCCGGAACGGGGCCATTGCCGTAGATCGAAGACACGTTGACCACATGCCCCCTTCCCTGCTCGATCATTCGGTCGTAGACCGCGCTGATCCCGTGCAGGACGCCCTTCAAGTTGATGTCGATGCAGCGATCCCAGGCACTCGCGGCTTCGGCATGGTCCGCAAAGAACGCCAGCGGCATCACGCCGGCGTTGTTCACCATTACGTCGATGGCTCCGAACCGGTCCACCGCCTGCGTCGCCAGATCGTTCATCTGCCCCCGGTCGGTCACGTCGGCGAGGCAGCCCAGCGCCTCTCCGCCGGCCTCCAGGACACCGGCGACCGTCTCGTCGAGCCCCTCTCCATCGATGTCGGAGACCACGACCCGCGCCCCACGAGAGGCCACCTTCGACGCGACGAGACGGCCGAAACCGCCGGCCGCCCCCGTGATGATGAGGACCTTGTCCTGGAGATGATTCGCCATTGCGCTGTTTCGCTCCCAAGCCGTATTGCGGCGCTGCGGCCTACGATAGATCGATCGATCGGCCACGGTAGAGTCTGGAGCAGACCCGACCCCTCGCGACCGGCTGCGGCGGGAATGCACGGGGAGGACCGGATGTGATAATCGCAACGAAAATCCACGGGGGGGACCGGATGTGATAATCGCAACGAAAATCCACGGGGGGGACCGGACGTGATAATCGCAACGAAAATCCACGGGGGGGACCGGACGTGACAATCGAGACCGCAAAGGTGCAGAGCGTCGTGATCACGGGCTGCTCGGTCGGTGCCGGCCGCGCCGCCGCGATCAAAATGGCCCAGGCGGGCTGGCGGGTCTTCGCCGCGGTGCGCAGCCCAGAAGACGCCTCACGCCTCGAAGAGCAAGCGTCGGGCGCGCTCCGGGCCGTCCTATGTGACGTCCGAGACCGGGAACAGGTCTTCGCCATGGCAAGGGTGGTTACGGAAACCGTGGGCGAGGCCGGGCTCGACGGACTCGTATGCAACGCGGGTGTCGGCGCCAGCGGCCCGATCGAATTTCTGGATCGGGACGAAATGGCGATCCCGATCGAAGTCAATCTCTACGGCAGCATCCATTGCGCCCAGGCCTTCCTGCCCCTGCTGCGGCGGGCTCGGGGGCGCATCATCAATGTCACCTCGGGCTCGGTCCTCTTCACCCTGCCAATGATGAGCACCTACCCCGCCTCGAAGCTCGGGCTCGAGCTGCTCTCGAGACAGCTCCAGGCCGAGGTCGCCCCCTTCGGCATTCACGTCTGTGTCGTCGATCCAGGCCATATCAAGACGCGCATGACCCAGACCGCCGCCGAGGCCAGCACCGCGGCAAGGGCCAAGCTCCCCTCGGAGGCGAACGCGCTCTACGGCGATCAGTTGGATCGCATGGCCGAGCTCTCCCGCGAAATGGAGGGCTCGGGCAAGGAGCCGGAAGAGGTCGCGGAGACCTACTTCCGGGCTCTGACGGAGCGCAAGCCCCGCGCCTTCTACATGGTCGGATCCGACGCCCGCGCGCTACGCAGGGCCGCTCGCTGGCTCCCCAGCTGGGCTCGGATGAAGCTCGCCGAGCGCATCATGACGCGGGATTGATCCGCGGTCGAGCGAAGCCACAGCTTGCCTTCTAGACTGATCCCGCCCCCCAACCGAAACCATCAGACCAGGGGAATCTTCGCCATGCCCTTTCGTATCCTCGCCGGCGTGCTCGGCGCCTTCTTCTTCGTCCAGGGCCTGAACTGGCTCGCGAACCCCTCCGCCGCCGCGGAGGCCTTGGGCATGCCCTTATTGGACGGAGTCGGTCGCAGTACGCAGATCGGCGACATTTCCTGCTTCTTCCTCTGCCTCGGCGGCTTCGGAATCTACGGGGCCTATCGATCCGAACCCCATTGGGTTCGCGCAGCGGGGATCCTCGTCGGACTGGCCGCGTTCACTCGCACCCTCGCATGGGCGATGCACGGCGCGCCCTGGACGGCGAACTTCATCCTGGTCGAGCTCGTCACGGGAGGGCTTTTCCTCTTCGCCGCGTCCCGGCTGCCTTCTCCAACGGAAGCCGCTTAGGAGCAGGGCTGACTCGAAACGGGGCCCTCGCACGCTGAGCTGATCGAGGTCGGTCGCACCGAAAGGGACGTGGGCCGTTCCGGTCCGGCCAAGCGCGCGGCTGCGCTACGCCGCGCCGCCCTCTGCGGCCTCTTTTTGCCGCCTTTCTTCTCGACGGTAGAGCGTCCGGCGGTTGACCCCGAGCACACGCGCGGCTTCGCTTTTGCGTCCTCCCGTCGCCTCCAGAACGGCCTCGATGTAGAGGTCTTCGAGCACCTCGAGCGACAAGCCACGCTGCCGGGCGAGCCCGACGACGGACTCTTCGAGCGATCCGTCGGCGCGGATTCGATCGTCGGGGATCAGCACCTCACTGGCTTTGATCTCGACCCCCTCCGCAAGCGCCAGACTCCGTTCGAGACAGCTCTCCAACTCGTCGACGTTTCCCGGCCAGTCCGCACACTGAAGCTTGCGCATCGCGCCCTCGGAGAGCCGCCGCGCCAAGCCGCCCGACCAACGTTCGACGAAGGTCTGTGCCAGCAGAGGGATGTCCTCGGGCCGCTCTCTCAACGAAGGAAGCTGGATCGGGATCACGTTCAACTTGTAGTAGAGGTCCTCGCGGAAGAGGCCCCGCTCGGTGTTCCTGCGCAGATCGCGTTGGGTCGCGGCGATCAGGCGAACATCGATCGGGACCGACTGCTTCGCGCCAAGGGGACGCACTTCCCGGTCGCGCAAAATACGCAAGAGCTTGCCTTGCGCAGTCGGCGTCAGGTCCGCGACTTCGTCGAGGAAGAGAGTGCCGCTCCCCGCGAGTTCGAAGACGCCCGGCGTGTCTCGGTGTGCACCGGCGAAGGCGCCTCGGACAGAGCCGAAGAGTTCTCGCTCGAGAGTTTCCCCCGACAGCGAGGCACAGTGGACCGAGATGAAGGGATGCTGCGAACGCCCGCCCGCCAGGTGAATCGTTCGCGCAACGATTTCCTTGCCGGTGCCTCGTTCGCCCGTGACCATCACGTTGCTCCGGTTGTTCGAAATCTTGCGTATCAGCGCGTAGATCTCGTTCATCACGAGGCTCTTCCCGACTAGATCGCCACAGGAGGCCGTCCTCTCCACGAGCGCGCGAAGCCGACGGTTCTCTGTCGCCAACGCCTGCTCCTCGAGCGCCCGCTCGACCGCGATCAGCAGACGCGGCGCGTAGAGCGGCTTCGGGACGCAATCACTCGCGCCTCGCTGCATCGACTCCACCACCACGTCGAGGCTGCGAAAGCCCGTCAAGCAGACGAGCGGCGCGTCGGGCTGGCGGTCGCGTAAGGCCTCGATCAGCCCGGCCCCCTCTGTCCCCGGCATCCGCAGCTCACTCACGATGCAGTCGAAATCCCGGGAGTTCGCGCAAGCAAGAGCGACCTCGACAGAATCCGCCAAAACGACCTCGAACCCGAGACCGCCCAGTAGCTCCTGAACCTGCCGCCAGATATCCGGGTCATCATCAACGACGAGAACGCTTCTCTTGAGTTTCATGCTTCTCAGTCCGCTCCGTCGGGCCCGGCAACTTCTCGTCAGGGATGAAGCTTCTCGAGCAACCCGATCGTGACATTCTGACACGAACTGCGGTCTGCTGTCACGAACAGAAATCGTCGACTTCTCGTATACTTCGAATCACGAACCGAATGCCCCCATCCTGGAGAAATGCTTGGATCCCGTGCGCCCGGCCCGCCAGGCGGGTGATCTATACGACAATCCAGAGCTCTTTCGGGGCCTAGACAGCCTGGAGGGCCTGCCCGACTGGCTGAGCCCCGGCGAAACCGACGCCGAAAGACAGCATTGGGCCCCCTGGCAGCGCAAAGGGAATCAGCTTTTCGGGTTAGGGGGCGGAGCCCTGCCCGGTCTTGGACTCGCGCTCGGCATTGCGCTGCTCGGACAGCTACTCGCCGAGATCCA
>Ga0315331_10001975_pt1 | contig 15515 bp, 11 predicted proteins | sample M160m34915metaG_FD_203456 | JGI IMG/M metagenome (GOLD analysis project Ga0315331, IMG submission 203456) | Ammonia-oxidizing marine archaeal communities from Monterey Bay, California, United States - M1 60m 34915 | ecosystem: Environmental > Aquatic > Marine > Intertidal zone | place: USA...
GCACTTGCGGCGATCAGTTTTACAGCGCACGACGACGTGCGGGGAGGAGAGGGATGAGCCGGGTCATCGGAATCGATCTCGGGACGACGAATTCCTGTGTGGCGGTCATCGAAAATGGTCAGTCGACGGTCATTCCGAACTCGGGAGGATATAAGACGACTCCGTCGATGTTTGGGATCTCACAGGATGGCAAGCGGCTCGTGGGGCATCTTGCCAAACGACAGGCGATCACGAACGCGCGTAATACGGTCTTCGCTGCAAAGCGGTTGATCGGACGCCGGTTCGACGACCCCGAGGTCCAGAAGTCCATCGACCTCTGTCCCTACGAGATCGTACGTGGGCCAAACGAGGACCCACGCATCAAGGTCGGCGGGAAGACGTTCACCTGTCCCGAGATCTCTGGGATCATCTTGAGAGAGATGAAGCGCGTCGCGGAGGAATATCTCTCGGAGACGGTCCAGGAGGCGGTGATCACGGTTCCCGCCTATTTCAACGACACCCAGCGCCAGTGCACGAAGGATGCGGGAAAGATCGCTGGCCTCGAGGTGCTCCGGATCATCAACGAGCCGACTGCCGCGGCTCTCTCGTACGGCATGAATCGCGAGGACGACGAGAAGATCGCCGTCTATGACCTGGGTGGCGGGACCTTCGATATCTCGATCCTGGAGATGAGCGACGGTGTCGTCGAGGTCCTCGCTACATCGGGTAACACCTTTCTCGGCGGCGAGGACTTCGACCGCCGGATCGTCCAGCACCTCGTCGAGTGGTTTGAAGAGGCGGAAGGGGTGGACCTGCGTGGTGACACGATGGCGCTGCAACGGCTGAAGGATGCGTCGGAAAAGGCGAAATGCGACCTCTCGATGCGGGATGTCGTGGAAATCAACCTGCCCTTCATCGCCAGCGACGCGGACGGTCCTCGTCATCTGAATTACGAGCTGACGCGGGAGAATCTCGAGGCCCTCGTACACGACGTGGTAGAGGGGACGCTGAAGAGCGTGGAGCAATGTTGCTTCGACGCTGGGGTACAGCCCCAGGATATTGACCAAGTCGTTTTGGTGGGTGGACAGGCCCGGATGCCCCTCGTTCAGCGCCGGGTGGCGGAGTATTTCGGCAAACGCCCCCACAAGGGCGTCAATCCAGATGAGGTGGTCGGCTTGGGGGCGGCGGCGCAGGCTGCGGCGTTGCTCGACGACGACAATGAGCTGCTCCTATTGGATGTGACACCGCTCTCTCTGGGGATCGGAACCTTTGGAGGCCATTTCGCTCGATTGATCGAGCGGAATACCACGGTGCCGGTCAGCAAGGGGCATATCTTCACGACGACGCGGGATGCCCAATCGGCCGTGAAGATCCGAGTGCTGCAGGGTGAGAGCGACATGGCGGTGGAGAACGATCTGCTCGGGGAGTTCGTGCTCTCCGGGATCCGGCCCGCTCCGAAGGGTGAGCCGGAGATCGAGGTCAGCTTCGACATCGACGCGAACGGAATCGTCAGCGTTTCGGCGCGGGATCTCTCGACTGGAAAGGAACAGTCGATCACGGTGAGCTCGACCGGCACGCTCTCCGACATGGAGATCGACGAAATCATCCAAGAACACGATCTCTACGAGGTTCAGCTGAAGGACTGAGGGCGAGGCGACTGATCGATGGCTCGAATCGAAGAAGACAGGGTGGCCAGCCTGCTCACGCAGGGCTTGGAGTTCTATGGCACGGGGGACGTCGCGCGCGCCTTTCTTGCCTGGAATGAGGTCCTCGAGCTGGATCCGGGTAACTCCGAGGCGCTCGACTATATGCGTGATGCCGATCGCCGTTCCCGGCCCCGCGGCGGGGACGAGTCGGGGCGAGTGGGCTCGTTGGTCGAGGAAGCGCGACGCATGCTTCGCACAGAGGGGGTGGAGGCGGCCTTCGAGTTCCTCACGAGTGTGCCGCAGGTGGATGGGCTCGAATCGGAGGCGATGATCGAGCTGCTTCGGGCGAATTTGTTTAAGCAATATCGTTCGCAGCTGGGAACAACGGACCAAACACCCCGGGTCGTAGAAGGGCGCCGAGATCAACTCGCGGGCAATCTTCCGCTGAGCACGGGCTTCCTACTCTCTCGGGTAGACGGGAAAACACCGCTCTCGGAACTCGTGGTGGCCTCGGGCATGGACCGCTTCGAAGTTCTGCGTGCGATCCATCGCATGCGCGCGGCCGGGATTCTGGAGTGGGGGGTGGCATGAGGACGGCCGAGGAACTCTCTTTGGTGGGGCATCTGGATACGCCGATCCTCGTGGGTGATCCGGACGGTCAGATCGTGTACGCAAATCCCAGTTTTCGCGGTGAGTTCTGCGGCTCCTGGGCGGGCGAACCGACGGGGGAGCCGCTCGCGATGATCTTCAGCGGGGGCGCGCGTGAGGCGGTCCTCGGAGCGACCGCAGAGGTGCTTCAGGGCGGGCATGCCTCCAATTTTCGAATTCGGGAGGGTTCGAAGGGCTGGCTGGGACTCTGCTCGCCGATCGAGGCTGCCGACGATCGAGTCGGGGTCGTGATGGTGATGCTGGAGGAGCAGAGCGTGGAGGATCCCCTCCCGGCGTTGGTCGATGAGATCGGGGACCCGATCTCCGAAGCCTTACGTGCGCTGTATCAGCTCTCAGAGTTGCTCGAGGACGGTCTGCTGGACGACGAGCGGCAGCTGATGGAGCGCGGTGTGCGCCAGGTCGAGATCGCCCAGAAATGGCTCACGGAGCTTTCTGTCACGATTCGCGGGGGCAGGCCCCAACAGGGTCGATTTGATGTCGCCAGCGCCGTTTTGAGGGTCTCGGACCGAATCGCGAATGAAGTGCCCGAGAGTGGCGACGTAGAGCTTTTGATGGCCCCGAACCTGCCGCGAGTCGTTGGCACGCCGGTCGTTTTCGAACGATTGCTCAGCGAGTTGGTGAGGTTGCGGCTCGACGAATCGAAGACGGGAGAGCCGATCACCTTGCTCGCAAGGGCCATGGGGGGCGACATGCCGACCGGGGTCCTGGTGTCGGTCGTCGATTGTCCTGACGAAGCACGGCGCGAACCGACGGGGGCGCCTCCCCAGAGCCTTCAGCAGGGCATCGTGGAGATGGGCGGCGAAGCCATCTGTGTCGAGGACTCGGGCTTGGGGCGAGTCACCAGCCTGTGTCTACCGGTCGCCGCCGGTTGAGAGATCCTCGGGAGAGGGCGGCACGCTTTCGCGCGGGCTCTCTCGGTGTGCCGGGGCTTGACCGTCCAGCGCGCGCTTGGCCGTTTGGGAGCGCTTGGGGCCTGTTCTTGGGCTTGGCGTGTATTGGGACGCTCGCCTGCGAGGACCCGAGCGAGCCGGCCTCGGTGTTGTCGGAGTGGGTCTGGCCCTCCGGAGATCTCGTGGCGGTTGCCCTGCCGGAGTCCGAGCACGCCATTGTGCTCTCGGCGCAGGGCGCGGTCTATTTGACCCGGGATCTTGGCCAGACCTGGCAGAGGGCCCGGTTGCCGGCCGTCGAGAGTCTCTCTGCACTCTCGATGGTCGATCCCCGTTTGGGCTGGGCCGTCGGTACAGGCGTCATCCTGCGGACGGAGGATGGGGGGGCGCGCTGGGAGCGCCAGAGACTGCCGGGGCGCCCAGCGGAGCATCGGTTGCACTCGGTGGCCACCCTGGATGCGGATCGAGCGATCGCCCTCGGAGAGGCAGGAAGGTTATTGCGGTCCTTCGACGGAGGGGGAGTCTGGCAGGAGGCTCCGGGCCCCGCGGCCATGGGCGCAGAGGCCCTCGCCTGCGGCTCGGCTGCCGAGGGGCACTGCTGGCTGGTCGGCGTCGGGGTCCAGAAGAGCCTGCAACTCGGCGCCGAGCGGCACCGCGTTCCGGTCGAGGATGCAGTGGGGTTGTCGAACCTCGAATTCCGCGTGGGCGGCGTCGAAGCCCTCTCTGGAGACCGCCGGAGCTTGAGCGAGCGGGTCTCGCGTTTCGCGCACGCGCCCGTGCAGTGGACGGTCGACCCGGGAGTGTCAGCGGAGGAACTCGCCCGCTTCGCAGAAGATCAGGACCCGAGCGCGCTCTTTGACTTGATCGAGGCGCGTGCCAGCGAAGTGGTTGGCCTTCTCGAGGCCGCGGGTATCCCGAGCGAGGCGATCGCGATCGAGGGGCGGCCACCCTGGGGCTACGAAGACCATTTGGACGATGACCCGGGTCTTCTCGAGCGATATTGGCAATCACGGCTGCGGCCGAAGCCAGGCGCGGCGATTGGCGCGGCCTTCGACTTGGCGCTTTACGCGTTGGCGCTGGGCGAGGGGGGAGCCTGGACGGTCGGACGAGGCGGAATGGTCCTGGCTCCCGCTCCCGTCGGCGGGGGGCTGCGCCGCTTTGACTCGCCGTCGAGTCACGATCTGCTCGGCGTGGCGCTCTCTCGCAACATCGCTCTGGTCGTGGGGCGTCAAGGCGGCCTCTTTCGAGGAGTCTTCTCTGGGGACGGGGTCGAGTGGGACCTCCCGAAGATTGAGCCCTCGCGGCCCTTTTTCGAGACCCTGCGAGGGGTCGCGTTTGACCCCTCAGGAGCCTCCGCGATGGCGGTCGGTGAGGCCGGGCGCATCCTCGCGAGTGCGGACGGTGGGCTGAGCTGGCGCTGGCTGACGCCCCCGACTCAAGAGCATCGGGCATTGGTCCGATAATGCGGTACTCCTTTCCCGCGTACCCAATCCGCTCACGGCCGCCGCGCTTCGGGAGGATCGCGAAATGATCGACGAGGATCCCGTCACGCCGATTCCGGTCCTGCTCGTGGGCGAGTCCGCCGACGTGTGGGCGGCTGGGTTGAACGAGGCGCTGGCGGTCGAGGGAAAGGCGGCGGGCTTCTCGTGCGCGGCGTTCGAGACCTCGGAAGCGGCGGCGAGTGCGTCTCGCGGTGCATCGGCGCTGGTGCTGGTCGGCCTTGGGGGCGAGGCCGAGGCGATTCTGCACGATCCGCTTTGGTCGGCTTGGCGGGAGCCGGGCGCAAGAATGGCCCGGATCGCGATGTCGTCGACGGCGGTTTCGCCGGAGCTGGGCGCAATTTCGCGGGAGGAGCCCGACGGAACGCTCGCCATCTATCGGCTCGGTCCCGAGCAGCAGCCGGCCCTGTCCATGGCGGTGGTCATCTTGGCGCGGCTGATCGAGGCGGAGCAGTCACGCGCTTCACTGCGCGCTCAGCTCGAGACCGAGCGGGCCTGCGAGCCCCTCTCGACCTGCCTGGAGCCGGGCAAGCTCTATTCGATGGCCCTGGAATTGCTGATCGATCGGCTCGGCTGCGAGCGGGGGATCGCCTTCTTCGCTCCGAGTCCCGCTCCTCGAGGGGCGGGCGTCGTCGCGAGAGGCTTCGATGAGGCGACGCGGGATCGGCTCAGTCGCCGATTGATCGAAGAAAAGGTGCTCGAGTCGACGATGGGGCAGGGCGAGGTCGGGGTCGTGCCCTGGGGGCCCCTGCACCATACGCTGGGCCAAGCTGGCCTCGAACCGCCTGGGGCGCTGCTCTCGGTTCCGCTGAACGGGGCAGAGCGGGATACCGGGCACGTCTGGATTCTCTCCGAGGGGCGTCGCTTCGACGATGGCGACCTCGAGACGGCGCGGACGATCGCGCGACGGGCCAGCGCCGCTCTTGCGACCGCCGAGCGCTATCACGATGCGAAGGAGCGCGCCTTCATCGATGACGTGACGGGTGTCTACAACGCGCGGTATCTGCTCGCGACCGCCGACAATGAGATCCAGCGGGCGGAGCGCTACGGGAACCCCCTTTCGGTCCTCTTCCTCGACCTCGACCGGTTCAAGCTGGTGAACGACCGGTTCGGTCACCTGATCGGGTCCGATACATTACGCGCGTTGGCCCGGTTGCTCCGCACCTGTGTGCGGCAGGTCGACACGCTCGCACGTTATGGAGGCGACGAGTTCACGATCCTGCTCGTCGACACGCCGCATCCCGTCGCGATGCGGATTGCCGAACGGATCCGTGCCCGCGTGGAATCCCACCTCTTCGAGGCCGACCGGGATGCGACGCTGCGGCTCACGATTTCGATTGGCGTGGCGACCTGCCCGAACCACGGAGAGAGCCGGGAGCCGCTACTCGATATGGCGGACAAGGCGATGTACCGCGCGAAGAGCGCTGGACGCAATCGCGTCGTCTCTTCGGACGAATTGCAGAGCTGAGGCGGGAAACCCCGGCTCCGGAGCGATTCGGGCCTGCGGAACCTCGTCGTTCGCGAGTCGTTGGGCGATTGACAGCAATCGGTCCGGTTGCTATCTAACCCGCCGATTTAGCAACGCTTTCTAGGCCGCGAGCTCTCGTTCGAACGTTTTTCTTGGGTACGATGACAGCCCCCTCTCATGAGCCCACCTGGATGGGGATGGCGAGGGCAGGTGGGCGATCGGTCCGAAGTTGCTTTCGTCCGGGTGTCGGCGGGCCGCAGATCAGGGCTTCGCGCGCGACGTCTGGCTCCTTCCTTTGGGTGGGGCCGAATTTTCGTGCGGAGCGTTCTTCCTACCCACCTCCATTCGGCCTAGCGGCGCTTGGAGCCCGGGAGCCGAGATGAGCACGCAGGGCGTCGAACTCGATGGAATGGGATCGCTTCGCCGAAGCCACCGATGCGGAGAAGTCCAACAAGCGGAGGTCGGAGACGAGGTGATCCTCGCCGGTTGGGTACACAATCGGCGTGACCACGGCGGCGTCATCTTCGTCGATCTGCGTGATAAGACCGGGATCGTTCAGGTCGTGTTCCGGCCGGAGTCTGCTCCGGAAGCGCATACCCGCGCACACCGATTGCGGAGCGAGTGGGTTCTGATGGTGCGGGGCGAGATCGAGCGCAGGAGCGACGAGACGATCAATCCCAACATGCCGACCGGTACGATCGAGGTGAACGTTCGGGAGCTGAGGATCCTGAACGCTGCCGCCGTGCCTCCTTTCCCGATCGAAGAAGAGGTGGAGGTCGACGAGCAGATCCGGCTGAAAAATCGGCTGCACGATCTGCGACGCCCCCCCCTTCAGCGCGCCCTGCAGTTTCGTCACGATCTCGCGCAGTCGGTGCGGTCCTCTCTCGGAGAGCAGGGGTTTACCGAGATCGAGACCCCGATGCTGGCTCGGGCCACGCCCGAGGGAGCGCGCGACTTCCTGGTGCCAAGCCGACTCCAGGCGGGGGATTTCTACGCCCTCCCGCAGTCGCCGCAGATCATGAAGCAGCTCTTCATGATCGCCGGATGCGACCGTTACTACCAGATTGCGCGATGTTTTCGCGACGAGGACCAGCGTGCCGACCGGCAGCTGGAGTTCACTCAGGTGGACCTCGAACTCTCGTTCGTGGGCGTGGAGGAGATCCTCGCCGTGCTCGAGAAGGTCACGGTCGACGGGTCCCGCTCCTGTGGCGTCGAGCTCGAGGCGCCTTTCAAGCGCATCACCTACGCCGAAGCGATGGGCCGTTATGGCAGCGACCGGCCGGACACCCGGATCTTGCTCGAACTCGTCGACCTCACCGACGTCTTCATGACGAGCGAGTTCAAGGCTTTCCGCGGCGTTGCCGAGGACGGGGGGATCGTCAAAGCGCTGCCCATCCCGGACGCCAAATCGCTCTCCCGCGGCGAGATCGACCGGCTGGAGAAGCTGGTCCGCAAGGAGCTCGGGGCCAAGGGGCTCGGCTGGATTCGGGTCGAGGAAGACGGAGCATGGAAATCTCCGATCACCAAGTTTCTGGGTGAGCCCGAGATCGAGGCCATCAGAGAGCGCTGTTCGGCCGCGCCTGGGATGGTCATCTTCTTTCAGGCGGATACCCCCGATCGAGCCAATACGATCCTCTCTCGGCTTCGGGAGGATCTGGGCGTCCGGCTAGGAAGGGTCGACGGACGCGCGTGGGATCCGCTGCTCGTCGTCGACTTCCCGCTCTTGGAGCCTGATGAGAGTGGCCAGCTGACCTACGTGCATCAGCCCTTCGTGGCGCCCGTCGAGGAAGACCTTCCTCTTCTGGATACGGATCCGGCGAGCGTGAGAGGCACGCATTACGATGTCGTGCTGAACGGGACCGAACTCGGGTCGGGTTCGCTGCGTAACCATCGTTCCGACATCCAGAGGAAGATCTTGGGGATCATGGGCTACGGCGAAGCCGAAATGGAGAAGAGCTTCGGGTTCATGCTCGAGGCGTTGGAGCAGGGGGCGCCGCCTCATGGTGGCTTTGCGTTCGGCTTCGACCGCTGGGTGATGAAGCTCGCCGGGCTCGATAACCTTCGCGACGTCATCGCATTTCCGAAGACGCAGCGTGGGCAGGACCTGCTGATGGCGGCGCCTTCCTCCGTAGAAGCCTCGCAGCTCGACGAACTCTCCCTCCGAGTGCGCCTCAAGGCGAATCCGGACTGAATCTGTAACGGGTCGCTTCCTCGCGGCCCTCGAACGAGTCAACAGCACAGAAAGAAAGAGCAGAGGGTATTCATGGCGAAGGCCAAGATCGCATTGATCGGTGGTGGGAATATCGGCGGCGTGCTCGCGGAGCAGGCGGCGTATCGCGAGCTCGGAGACGTCGTGATCTTCGATGTCGTGGAGGGCATGCCGCAGGGCAAGGCGCTCGACATGGCGGAGGGGGCACCGCTCGTCGGCAGCGACGCGTCGATCTCCGGGGTGAACGACTATGCGGGGATCGCGGGAGCCGACGTGGTGATCATCACGGCGGGGCTGGCTCGAAAGCCCGGCATGAGCCGTGACGATCTCCTCAAGACGAATCTGTCGATCATGAAACAGGTTGCCGAAGGCGTTCGAGACAACGCGCCGGACGCCTTTGTCATCGTGATCAGCAACCCGCTCGATGCGATGGTTTACACCTTCAAGGAGGTCTCTGGCTTCCCCAAGAATCGTGTTATCGGGATGGCGGGCGTACTCGACTCGACGCGCTTCCGAAGCTTCATTGCCTGGGAGCTGGGTGTCTCCGTCAAGGACGTGACGGCGCTCGTGCTCGGTGGGCATGGCGACACGATGGTGCCCCTGGTCCGGTATACGACCGTCGCCGGGATTCCGGTGGAGAAGTTGATTCCGCGGGAGCGGATCGACGAGCTGGTGGAGCGGACGAAGGGTGCCGGTGGCGAGGTGGTCGGTCTCCTCAAGACCGGGTCTGCCTTTGTCTCACCGGCGCTCTCCGCACTCGAGATGGCCGAGAGCTTCCTGAGGGATAAGAAGCGGGTGCTCGCCTGCGCTTGCCTCTGTGAGGGAGAGTTCGGTGTCGAGGGTCTCTACGTCGGCGTGCCCTGCGTGATTGGCGCGGGTGGGCTCGAGCGGATCATCGAGATCGACCTGGACGAGGACGAGCAGAAGGCTTTCGACGCGTCGGTCGAGCATGTCCGGGATCTGGTCTCGCAGATCGATCTCTGATCCATTCCACCTACCCCAACCTCCCCGCGCTCCGGGCGGGCCTCTCGTCTCTTCGACGGGGCCCTCGGACTGCGCGGGCATGGAGCGAATATGAACGTCCACGAATATCAGGCGAAGGGGCTCTTTCGGGAGTTCGGCGTCGCGGTCCCGGAAGGGACGCTCGCGACGACACCGGAAGAGGCAGAGCGCGCTGCAAAGCAGCTCGGGACGGCGGTCGTCGTCGTGAAGGCGCAGGTCCACGCGGGCGGACGCGGCAAGGCGGGTGGCGTGAAGCTCGCCAAGAGCCCGGCTGAGGCGAAGACGGCTGCGAGCGAGATCCTGGGCATGACGCTGCACACGCCGCAGACGCCGCCCGAGGGCAAGCTCGTCCGGAAAGTCTACGTCGAGGCGGGCAGCAATATCCAGGACGAGCTCTATCTGGCGATCCTCTTTGATCGCGCCGAGGAGAAATTCGCCATCGTCGCATCGACCGAGGGCGGGATGGAGATCGAGGTGGTTGCAGAAAAGAGCCCCGATAAAATCCTGACCAGTCTGGTTGATCCCAACGTCGGCTTGAGGGACTACCAGGTCCGAGATCTCGGCTTCCGGCTCGGCTTTGACAAGGATCTCGTGGCCCGGCTCGTGCCCTTCGTGCGCGGCCTCTTCGATCTCTTTCTGGACAAGGACTGCTCTCAGATCGAGATCAACCCACTGGTCGTGACCGCAGAAAAAGAGCTTTTTGCACTCGATGGCAAGCTCAATTTCGATGACAACGCGCTCTATCGACACCCGGAGATTGCGGAGCTGCGCGACCCCGAAGAAGAGGACGAGCGCGAGCGGGCGGCGAAGGAGATCGACCTGGCCTACGTCGGGCTGGATGGCAACATCGGCTGCATGGTGAACGGCGCGGGTCTCGCGATGGCCACGCTGGACATGATCAACTACTGCGGCGGCAAGCCCGCGAACTTCCTCGACGCGGGAGGGGGGGCGGACAAGGAAAAGGTCAAGGAGGCCTTCAAGCTGATTCTGCGGGACGAGAATGTCGAAGCCATTCTGGTCAATATCTTCGGAGGCATCGTCCGCTGTGATCTGATCGCAGAGGGCGTCGTCGCAGCGGCCGACGACCTCGGCGTCGAGGTGCCGTTGGTCGTTCGCCTTCAAGGGACCAAGGCCGTCGAAGGACGGGAGATCCTGGCCCAATCGAACCTGAACATCACGCCGGCGGAAACGCTCAAAGAGGCGGGCGAACTCGCTGTCGCCGCCGTGAAGGGAGCCGCCTAGACATGGCCATCCTCTGCGATAAGAACACGAAGCTGCTCATTCAGGGCATGGGGAATATGGGGACCTTCCATGCGGGTCTGTCTCGGGAATACGGGACGCAGGTCGTGGGCGGTGTCCACCCGGGTAAGGGGGGGACGGAGAAAGATGGGTTCCCCATCTTCAACACGGTCCGTGAGGCGAAAGAGGCCACTGGCGCAAACGCGTCGGTGATCTTCGTGCCGCCGCCCGGAGCCGCGGATGCGATCCTCGAGGCGGTAGAGAACGAGCTCGATCTGGCCGTTTGTATTACCGAGGGGATCCCTGTCGTCGATATGGCTCGTGCGAAGGCGGCACTCGCAGGAGGCCATACTCGCTTGCTCGGTCCGAATTGTCCGGGTGTCGTGACGCCGGAGCAATGCCGGATCGGCATCATGCCCGCACAGATCACCCGACCCGGACCGGTCGGGGTCGTCTCCCGTTCAGGGACGCTCACCTACGAGGCGGTGGACCAGCTCTCGAGGATCGGGATCGGTCAGTCGACCTGCGTTGGGATTGGGGGGGACCCGGTCATCGGGACCAACTTCATCGATGCCCTCGCACTCTTCCAGGCCGACCCCGACACCCGTGCCGTCGTCATGATTGGCGAGATCGGCGGATCTGCGGAGGAAGAGGCAGCCGAATTCGTGAAGTCGAATATGGACAAGCCCGTGGCGGCCTTCATCGCTGGACAGAACGCACCTCCCGGCAAGCGCATGGGACACGCCGGCGCGATCATCGCGGGGGGGAAGGGCAAGGCCAGCGACAAGATCGCGGCGCTCGAGGCCAATGGGGTCGCGGTCTCCGCCTCGCCTGCAGAGATCGGAGAGACCCTCGCGAAGCACGCGCCGGGCCTCGAAGGCTAGCGTCGGCCGCAAGCGAGCGGCTTCGTGACCCGGGAGGCCCTTCTCGTTCGGGGCTGGCCTTCCGGGCCCGATCTGGCCGGTGCGGAATCCACTCTCGGTTTCCGGGAGCTGCGAGCAAGACCCTCGGCTCTCAGTCCAGCGCGCGTAGCCCGCCGAGTTGGGTCTGGGCAAAAGCGGCATAGGCCATCAGGCTCGCGCCGAAGAGGGCGATCACGGTGGGTAGGCCCTGGCTATCCCCGATCAAGCCGCCGAGCTGCGCGCCGAAGGCCATCGAGAGGATGATCCCCATCAGCTGGAGCGAGGTCACGCGCCCTCGGAAGGCGTCGGGAACGTGGGTCTGGATGGCGGTGGTCACGGAGACGTTCACCAGCACGTGAGCGAAGCCCGTGATCGCAAAGCCGGCCAGTCCGATCGAGAAGGTGTCCGTCGCAGCGACGACCCAGAGCCCCAATCCGTAGACCACGAGTCCGAGTCGCGTGAGGCTCGAGCCGCGAAATCGGTCGCCGAGCAGCGCCGTGAGGAGCGCGGTCACGACCGCGGCGGCGCCGATCGACGCGACGAGCAGACCCAGGCCTGAATCGTCAACGTGGAAGACCTGCTCGGTCAGCCCTTTGCCGAGCTGTTGAACGCTCATGCCAAAGGCGGAACTCACGCAAACCGTGAGGAGGGCAACGCGCAGCGCCGGGGTGTGCCAGGTGATCTTGGCTGCCGAAAGGATCTCGTCGAAGGCGTTGGTGGTGGCGGCGCGGGGGAGCGAGCGGGGTCGGATCGAGAGGAGCACGAGCGCGAGGGGAATATGCGCGAGAGCGTTGATCAGGAAGGCCGCCGAGGCCCCCCAGCGCGCGAGAACGAAGCCCGCGATCGCGGGCCCGACCGCCCGGGACAGGTTGAATTGGATGGCGTTCAACTTGTAGGCCGGGCGGAGCTGCCGGGCGGGGACGATTTCGGCGACCAGGGCCTGATAGGCGGAGAGGTTGACGGACGAGGCGAATCCGATCGCCGTCGCGAGCCCCAGGAGAAGCGGCACGGTCAGCGCGTCACCCAGGCTGACGCGGTAGAGGAGAAAGGTCAGGCTGGCCTGCGCCGCGAGCGCGGCGAGGAGGATGAGGCGCTTCGAATATCGATCCGCCCAGACGCCACCCAGTGGAGACCCGATGAAGGCGGGGAGATTCGCGGCGAGGGCGGCGGTGCCGAGCAGAGAGACCGAGGGGGTGATTTGATAGACGAGCACGGGGACGCTCAGGTTGAGCATCCAATTCGCGGAGGACGACAAAGAGCCGGCCGCCCAGCAGAACACGAAGGCGCGCTCTCGCAGGGGCGAGAGTGGGCCGACGGGCGGCTCCTCCGGGTCGAGGTCGGTGAGGTCGGTGAGGTCGGAGTCTAGATCTGCCAGGTGTCGCCCGAGTGCAGCAGGGCCTCTAGGTCGCCCTTGCCGCGCTCGGCGATGGCCGAGTCGACCTGATCCTGGAGCATGTCCTCATAGGTCGGCTTTTCCACCGCGCGCAGGACGCCGACCGGTATCGGGAAATCCGGTCGCTGAAGGGTGGCGAGCACGCCCGCATACGACGCGGCGTTCGCCTGCTCGTCATGCACGACCACTCCCCGCTCCAGGGGGTCCTCGTCGTCGCCGAGTTCGATGACGCTGGGAATTCCGCTGTTGAAGACGATGCCCTGACGCTCGCCGGGGGCACCGAAGACGAGGGGTTGGCCATGCTCGAGTACGAGCGAAGACTGCGCACGGGTCTTGCGGTCCTGGAGTTCGTCCCAGATGCCGTCGTTGAAGACCGGGCAGTTTTGGAGGATCTCGATGAAGGCCGTCCCCTTATGCTCATGTGCGCGGGTCAGAACCTGCTGCATGTGCTTCGCATCGACGTCGATCGTACGCGCGACGAAGGTGGCCCCGCAGCCCAGTGCGAAGGCGATCGGGTCGACGGGGTGGTCGATTGCGCCCTGGGGCGTGGATTTGGTTTTGGTCCCGATGTCGGAAGTAGGGGAGTACTGGCCCTTCGTGAGGCCATAGATCTTGTTGTTGAAGAGCAAAATCTGGGTGTTCACGTTGCGACGGACCGTATGGAGCAGGTGGTTGCCCCCGATGGAGAGGCCGTCGCCGTCTCCCGTCACGACCCAAACGCTCAGCTCCGGGCGGCTCGCCTTGATCCCTGTGGCGAAAGCGGGCGCACGCCCGTGGATCGTGTGGAAGCCATAGGTGTTCATGTAGTAGGGGAACCGGCTCGAACATCCGATGCCCGAAACGAACACGACGTTCTCTCTCGGGACCCCGAGGTCTGGCATGACCCTTTGGACGTTGGCGAGAATCGAGTAATCGCCGCAGCCTGGGCACCAACGGACATCCTGGTCCGATACGAAATCCTTCCGGGAAACCTTGACGGCCGCGTCGGCTGCCATAATTCAATTCTCCTCGGGCCCTTCGGCCCGGTTGGGTTGGGATCAGCTCTCGTAGAGCTCTCGGATCGCGTGAGTCAGCTCAGCGATCTTGAAAGGTTGTCCCTCGATCTTGTTGAGCATCTGAATGTCGATGAGGTACTTCGAACGCAGCAGCATGCCGAGGTGGCCGTCCGAGAGCTCCGGAAGCAGAACCTTCTTGAAGCTTCGGAGGACGTCACCCAGGTTGCTCGGGAACGGGTTCAGATGGCGCAGGTGGACCTGCGAGACGGTGAGGCCCTGCGTACGGACTTCTTCGATCGCCGCCGTGATCGAACCCTTGGTCCCGCCCCACCCGAGAACCAGCAACTCGCCGGAATCGGGGCCATCGACCTCGATGGGCGGCAAGGCGTCGGCGATGCGCTCGATCTTTTCCTTCCGGAGTTCGATCATACGAGCGTGGTTGTCGGCCTCGTAGCTCACGTTGCCGGTTTCATCCTGCTTGGTGAGCCCTCCGATGCGATGCTCGAGGCCGGGCGTGCCCGGGATGGCCCAGGGACGAGCGAGTGTTCGGGGGTCGCGCGCGTAGGGCTGGAATTCGCCGACATCGATCGGCGCCGCAAACTCGATCTGCGTGCGCTCGAGCGAAGCCACGTCCGGGATCAGCCAGGGCTCGGAGGAGTTGGCCAAATATCCGTCCGAGAGCACGACGACCGGGGTCATGTATTTGACGGCGATCCGGAAGGCCTCGAGCGCCGTGTGGAAGCAGTCGCCCGGCGTACTCGGCGCGAGGATCGGGAGCGGGCTCTGGGAGTGGCGGCCGTAGAGCGCCGCAAGGAGGTCGCCCTGTTCGGTTTTGGTCGGGGAGCCGGTCGACGGACCGGCGCGCTGGACGTTGATTGCGACCAGGGGGAGCTCCGTCATGACGGCGAGGCCGAGCGCCTCTTGCTTCAGGATGAAGCCCGGCCCGCTCGAGACGGTGACGGCCAACTGGCCCGCGAAGGCGGCGCCGATGGTCGAGGACACCGCGGCGATCTCGTCCTCAGCCTGGAAGGTCTTGAGGCCGAAGTGGCGGAAGCGGGCGACCTCGTGGAGAACGTCACTTGCCGGCGTGATGGGGTAGGCCCCGAGGAAGACCTCTCGGTCCATCTGGACGCCCGCGGCGATCAGTCCCCAAGCCAGTGCCTGGTTGCCGGTAATATTTCGGTAGGTCCCCGACTCGATCTTCGCCGAGGGAATGACGAACGAAGCCGGGAAGAGTTCCGTCGTCTCTCCGAAGGCGAAGCCCGCGCGAAGCGTGCGGACATTGCCCTCGAGCACGTCGCCCCCGAACTTGCCTCCGAGCCAGCGCTCAGTCGCCCCCATCGAGCGCCCGTACAGCCAGCAGAGCAGCCCGAGCGCGAAGAAATTCTTACAGCGGTCGATCTCTCTCGCGCTGAGGTCCAGACCTTGCAAGGCCTCTCGGTTCAGCGTGGTGAAAGGGATCTCCACCAGCTGGAAGCGCTCGCGTAGGTCGGGCAGGGGGTCGCCCTCGTAGCCGGCTCGCGTGAGCGCCTTTTTGCTGAAGGAGTCGATGTTGATGATGACCATGCCGCCGGAGCGGACATCTTCCACGTTCGCTCTCAGGGCGGCGGGGTTGAATGCGATCAAG
>Ga0315331_10001976_pt1 | contig 15514 bp, 15 predicted proteins | sample M160m34915metaG_FD_203456 | JGI IMG/M metagenome (GOLD analysis project Ga0315331, IMG submission 203456) | Ammonia-oxidizing marine archaeal communities from Monterey Bay, California, United States - M1 60m 34915 | ecosystem: Environmental > Aquatic > Marine > Intertidal zone | place: USA...
TTCAGATTTTGAAAAAATTAAAACATACTTCACATATCCAGTAACTTTATCAGTTTTTGGTGATCCCATAATAGTTGATAATGAAAAAGATTTAATGAATTGGTACAAAAAAATTAGAAATGATGTACAAGAGGGTTATAAGTATAGTATGTTAGAAAAATCCAGGGTAATATGGATTTCAAAAGATATCTGTATGGTAGACGCTACTTATTCTAGATTTAATGCCAATTACGAGAGAATTTATACCGGTAGAGGAATTTATATGTACAAGAAAGTAGACAAAACGTGGAAGATGTTTTCAATGTCTGGGGTTGAATTAAATAAAAACAAAAAATAATATGAAAAAATTCTTTACTTTTTCAGGAACAATTAGCGGTAAAACATTCTTATTAAGAACACTTTTTATAATAGTAATGTGTATCCCTTTAATCATAGTTTCAATTGCTAAATGGACTACTTACTTTATGTCTTTAAGTGAATTTGATATTTCAGATCCTAGTGTTGAAAACCAATTGGAGATACAAAAATTTGGAGATGAATTAGCTCTAAAAATAGCTGAGAACCCTGAGTTTTATCTAAATGATTTTATGAATTCATTTTCAGCTGTTTGGATCCTAGTTTTTATAGTATGTATTGTGCCTATAATATGGTTTGGATTGGCAAATTATTACAAAAGAATTTCAGCGTTATTTTATGAGCAAAGAAACAATATATTTTTTGCTGTTGTAGCTTTTGATGTGATCTCTGACATTTTGATATTAAAATACGATACTGGATCTTTTATTTTGGGAACCATATCTACCTTGATTTTTGTTTATCTGATTGTTTCAAATTCTAAAATTGATACTCATGAGGGTTAAATTATTATTTTTTATCGTTTTATTACAGTCTTGTTTGTCATTAAATGTTGCAAACAAAAAGGTTGCATCGAATTCTCAAAGCAGTCAAAATGAAATTCAATATGTAAATTCAGATGAGACAAAGGAAAAAGGTTACCCTTTTTCTGATGCTACAGTGGTAAATGGGATAATTTATTTATCTGGTGCAATTGGTACATTGCCAGATGGTTCGGTGGTTTCTGGGGGTATTGTAGCAGAAACTAGACAGACTATGATGAACATTAAGAACAGATTGGAAAAAATGGGAGGATCGATGGATGATATATTTAAATGTACTTGTATGTTAGCTGATATAAAAGATTGGCCTCTTATGAGTCAGGAATATAAAAAGTTTTTTAATCCTGATAAATTGCCTGCTAGAAGTGCTTTTGCCGGAAGTGGTTTAGCACTAGGAGCAAAACTTGAGATTGAGTGTATGGCGATCAAAAGAAAGTAATGGGTTTTTTTAAAAATAAAAGCTTTCTTGTTTTTTTGATGATTTTAATACCCCTTGTGGGTTTATTATTTAAAATATATGCCTTACTACTTATTTTTCCTCTAGGATTATTCCTAAAAAAAACTAAATAATTTCTACAAATATTATCAGGAAAGCTATTGCGATCACAAAAGTTCCAAAATTTATTTTGAGTGTATTGTCTGAAATGTTTTGAGAATATTTTTGTCCTACAAAAATCCCCAGGACTGAAATTAAGGTAAAGATTAGAAGAAAACTCCAGTTTATTTCTAAATTTTGTACATCTCCTATAAACCCAATGAGTGATTTTAATGAAATAATTGCTAGTGAAGTAGCTACAGCTGCTTTCATTCTCAAGTCAGAGAGAATTACAAGAATAGGAATGATTATGAATCCACCTCCAGCACCTATTAATCCAGTCAAAAAACCTATCAATGAACCTTCAGAAAAAATCAATAGCTTATTGGGAGCAATTGTTTTTGTTTGTTTAATCTTAACTATTGTCTTAGGTGTTTTGTTAATCATTAAAATACCAGCTGCAATCATTAATAGAGCAAACAACAACATAATTAATTGATCTTTAGAAACTACAATAAAATCAGTATCAATAACAATTTCTGGAATCAAATTAATAAGATATCTTCTTGTAATATAGACTGAAATGATAGCTGATATAGAAAAGAGTAATGTAGTTTTGTAATCAATAAGTTTATTTTTTAGATTTCTTATGGATCCGATCAAAGAAGTAGCACCAACAATAAAAAGCGAGTAAGCTGTAGCTGTTACGGGATTTATTCCAAATAGATAAACCAAAATAGGAACAGACAATATAGAACCGCCACTACCAATTAACCCTAAAATTAATCCAACAATAAAAGCCCCTATAAATCCTAAAATCTCAAGTGTTTCCAAGAAATATTTTTAGTTAGTTTGTTTTGTAGTTTTGTTAAGATAAGTTTAATAATTTAAAATCTGATAATCATTTTAAATATCTTTACATGAGCTTTTTATTTTTTAAATGAGATTATATATATTATTTATTCTTTTTATTCTATTCACTGCAGAATCCTTCTCACAAGAAACTGCTATTAAGTCACTGAATATAAAATCTTTAGACACTTCTAATGTCAATATGAATAGCTTTAATTTAAACAGAATAAAGCCAATTGGATTAACCAATAAAGAACCGAAAAAATATTTCGATTACAATCTAGATGTTGATTTGAACGGATCTCGCAAAGAAATCGATATTACAGGTAAAACAAATCTAGTAACACCAACTTGGGTGATTAGACAGAGCTTTAACGAAGGAAACGGAAATAAATCAAAGTTTAGAAATGATTATTATTTAGGAGACTTAGAAACGAATTCAAAATATATAATTATAAAATGCAGAGATCATGAATTTGTTGATGGTGATAGAATAAGGTTGATTTTAAATGGTTCAATAATTCACCCTAATATTCTACTTTCTTCAATGTTCTTCGTTGTTGATGTAGATTTAGATGAAGGTTATAATAATATTGATTTTATTGCTTTGAATGAAGGAGATTCAAGCCCTAATACTGCACAATTATTAGTTCTTGATGAGTTTGGAAAAGAGCTTTCCAATAAAAAATGGGCAATTTCAACTGGATATAAAGCTAAGTTGGTAGTTTTTAAAAAATAGATTAGTTATTTAACATTACAGGCATAACTAGCATGGTTAACTCTTCGTCTTCAGAATAACCATCCAAAGGTCTTAAGATACCTGCTCTGTTAGGTAGGCTCATTTCTAATTTAACCTCTTTGCATTCTAAGTTGTTAGTCATTTCAATTAAAAATCTGGAATTAAAACCAATTTCTATGTCTTCTCCTTTGTAATCACATGTTAATCTTTCTTCTGCTTTATTGCTAAAATCAACATCCTCGGCAGAGATGTTTAATTCAGCACCAGCAATTTTCAATCTTACTTGATGAGTGGTTTTATTTGAAAAGATTGATACTCTTTTTAATGAACTTAAAAGTAATGATCTATCAATAGTTAATACATTAGGATTTTCGTTTGGAATGACAGCTTCATAGTTTGGGTATTGACCGTCAATAAGTCTACATATTACAGTTAAACCATCCATTTCAAATTTTGCATTTGAATTGTTGTATTCAATTGTTATTTCATGATCATTATCAATAATATTTTTTAAAAGATTTAGGGGTTTTTTAGGCATTATAAATTCAGCCAAAGTAGATGCCTTTATATCATTTCTCTTGTACTTTACAAGTTTATGAGCATCCGTAGCAACAAATGTTAAGTTTTCAGATGTTAATTGAAAGAATACTCCACTCATTACAGGTCTAAGGTCATCATTACCTGAGGCAAAGATTGTTGAATTTATTGCTTTTGCTAAAATCTCGCTAGATATCTTAGTGCTTGATGGATTGTCTAATGTTATCGTTTTTGGAAATTGTTCACCTTCAGTATAGGCTAGAGCATATTTTCCATGGTTAGAACTTATTTCAACCGTGTTATTTTCTTCAACCGTAAATGTTAAAGGTTGTTCCGGAAATGTTTTTAAAGTATCAATTAATAATTTTGATGGAATAGCCACCTCACCTTTGCTTGTGCTGTCTACATCAATCGAGGAGATCATAGTAGTTTCAAGATCACTAGAGGTAATAGTAAGTTTGGAATTATTGAGCTCAAATAGAAAGTGATCTAAAACGGGTATCGTATTGGACGTATTAATAACACCTCCTAAAACTTGAAGTTTTTTTAAAAGAGTACTGCTCGAGACAATAAATTTCATAGGTAGAGTTTAACTTAATTAATTAACAAATATATCATATTGACAAATTATTCTTAAATAAACTTATCAACATATATAAACTATTTAAATGTGACTGTAACAGAATCATATATTTTTAAACCCATTAAAGATGATGCGGTTCCCACATTCATTGGATTACTTCTATATATTGATATTTGTAAAAGATCATTTGAATTAAATACAACCATTCCTTTTCCCTCATCATTTCTTTGAGATGTAGGGGTTGAATAATTGACAATATCACTGTATCTACTGTAAATTTTACTAAACTTATAATTTCTAGCGGATATTTCGAAATCTCTTCCTTTTCTTATTTCCTCAAAGTAGGATTTTTTAAGGTTAGTAACTACATTTCCAAAGTTATCTATATATATGACACTTGAAACAATTTGCTTTTGATCATCATTAAGAAAAGGTTTAAGATTTTTAACAGATTTAATTTTTTCAATCTTTTTACCAACAATTTCAGGTTTACCTCCTTTTGCCAAATGACAGGCAACTTCAGTGAAAATCTTTGTACTTGAGTCTACTGAATTTAAATCTTCATGAATAGTTATTTCGTATATCTCTTGGGGGTTGATATTTTGACTTAATATGCTTAAAATTCCATTATCAGCAGTAATAAAATAATGATTGTCTAAATACATTACTATGTGTTTTTTTTCTTTTGTTCTTTCAGAATCAACATCAATAATGTGAATAGTGTTTTCAGGATAACTTTTATAACAATTTTCTAAAATATAAGCAGCTTCCATAATATTAAAAGGAGACACCTCGTGTGAGATATCAACAACATTTGCCTCGGGGTATTTTATGTAGATATCACCCTTTACTTGACCAACAAAATGATCCTTATATCCAAAATCTGTTATAAGAGTAATAATTGACATTAAATTGTTAATATTTATTAATGTAAGTGGTTATGAAATTACGTAATTTAGATTAAGAAATCTAGTAATTTACATTGTGATTAATAATAATAATTAATTTGGAAGAAAAAGTAATTAAAATCGAGTCAATAGACCCAAAAGATTTTTTTGGTCCTCAGAATAAAAACATTAAACTTTTAAAAACCAATTTTCCTGATTTAAAAATTGTAGCAAGGGGAAATCAGATTAAAGCATTTGGTAAATCTGATGATCTATCTGAGCTTGAATTGAGAATTAATAAGATTATCAGTTATTTTTTAAAGTATAATATTTTATCTGATAACGAGATAGAAACCTTGTTGACAAGAAGTGAAAAGGAGCTTGAAACTTCTGCACTAAGCCATAAGCCTATTCTCCACGGAGTAAGTGGAAGAATAATAAAAGCTAGATCTTTAAATCAAAGAAAAATCATTGATAGTGTTACAGAAAATGATATGGTCTTTGCAATAGGTCCAGCAGGAACAGGAAAAACATACACTGGAATTGCATTGGCTGTAAAAGCATTAAAAAATAAAAATGTTAAGAAAATTATTTTAACTCGTCCAGCTATAGAAGCAGGTGAAAACTTAGGCTTTTTACCGGGGGACTTAAAAGAAAAACTTGACCCATATATGCAACCACTTTATGATTCACTAAAAGATATGATTCCTGCTGAAAAATTAAAAAAATATTTAGAGGAAGAAGTTATTCAAATTGCTCCTTTAGCATTTATGAGAGGTAGAACATTGGATAATGCTTTTGTAATTTTAGATGAAGGTCAAAACACAACTCATTCCCAAATGAAAATGTTTTTAACCAGAATGGGTAAAAACGCAAAATTCATTATCACAGGTGATCCTGGACAAGTTGATTTACCAAGAAATTCAATTTCTGGCTTAAAAGAGGCTGTCTTAATTTTAAGTAATACTTCAGGAGTTGGAATTGTACATTTAGATGAGACTGATGTAATCAGAAATAAATTAGTTAAAAAGGTTGTAAATGCCTACAGAAATTATTCAAAACAATAACTAACCATGTTAAATACATTAATAAAATCTGATTTTATTTTCCCAAAGCAGAATAATGTTTACAAAGGTAAAGTAAGGGATGTTTATTATTTGGAAGACAATCTTGTCGTTATGGTTGCTTCTGATAGAATTTCAGCATTTGACGTGGTTATGCCAAGAGGAATTCCTTATAAGGGTCAGATATTAAATCAGATAGCTGTTAAAATGTTGAATGAAACAAATGATATCGTTCCAAATTGGTTAATTGAAAGTCCTGATCCTAATGTCTCTATTGGACATCTTTGTAAGCCATTTAAAATCGAAATGGTAATTAGAGGTTATTTGTCTGGCCATGCTTCAAGAGAATATAAAAAAGGAAATAGAGTTATTTGTGGTGTGTCTATGCCTGAAGAAATGAATGAAAATGATAAGTTTCCTGAACCGATTATTACCCCAGCAACCAAAGCTGAATTTGGTAATCATGACGAGGATATTAGCAAACAAGAAATAATAAATAGGGGATTGGTATCAAAAGATGATTATGAAATTTTAGAGAATTATACCAAATTATTATTTGAAAGAGGTTCGCAATTAGCAAATGATAGGGGGCTTATACTTGTTGATACAAAATATGAATTTGGTAAAACAATTGATGGTAAAATTGTTTTAATAGACGAGATTCATACGCCTGATTCATCAAGATATTTTTATAAATTAGGATACTTGGAAAGACAATTAAAGGGAGAACCTCAAAAACAATTATCTAAAGAATTTGTAAGGCAATGGTTGATTTCAAATAATTTTCAAGGATTACAAGGGCAAAAAGTTCCAGAAATGTCTGATGATTACATAATTACTGTTTCAGATAGATATATTGAATTATTTGAAAATATTACATCAGAATCATTCGTTAAATCTGAAACAATGAATATTTCTGAAAGGGTTTTTAAAAACACAGAGAACTATTTAAATAGTTGTTTTGGATCTTGATAAATTAATTTCAGAAATCTCATCTTTTGTATGGGGATATCCACTGTTAATAATACTTATTGGTGGCGGTTTATATTTGCTGTTCATTTCAAAATTTATTCCTTTTAAGTATTTTTTACATTCTATTGACATTGTTAGAGGCAAATATGATGATAAAACCTCTGATGGTGAAATAAGCCATTTTCAAGCTTTAACTACTGCGCTTTCTGCCACAGTTGGAATGGGTAATATTGCAGGAGTAGCTGTGGCAATCTCGATTGGCGGTCCTGGAGCAATATTTTGGATGTGGATTAGTGGAATAATTGGAATGTCAACCAAATTTTTCACATCATCATTAGCTGTTATGTATAGAGGTGTTGATTCTGTTGGGAATAAACAAGGCGGTCCAATGTATTTTATAGTTAATGGATTAGGAAATAGATGGAAACCTCTAGCTGTTTTTTTTAGTTTTTGTGGAATGGTAGGTGCTTTACCAGTGTTTAATGTAAATCAACTTACTCAAGCAATTAATGATATAGTGTTAATTCCTAACGGAGTTGTCATTACAAGCATGTCTAATGTTATCATTGGTCTATCTCTTATAATTATTACATCAATTGTGATTTTAGGAGGATTAAAAAGGATAAGTGGTGTTGCATCCAAGCTTGTCCCATTTATGGTTGGTATTTATATGTTAACAGTTCTTGTTATTATTATAATTAATGCTGATAAGTTGCCCTATTACCTACACTTAATATTCTATGACGCATTTCATGCAGACTATTATAGTGGGGATTCTGCCTTTGGAGGAGTTTTGGGCGCTTTAATAATTCTAGGAATTAGAAGAGGTGCCTTTTCAAATGAAGCTGGAATTGGTATGGCACCAATGGCTCATGGCGCTGCAAAAACAAATAATCCAATTAAAGAAGGTTTTGTTGCCATGCTTGGTCCAGCCATTGACACCTTAGTTGTCTGTACAATGACTGCAATGGCAATTTTGGTTACAGATGTCTGGAAAACCGACGCTAACGGAGTATCATTAACAGCTTCAGCATTTGAATCTTCATTTCCTGTTTTTGGAAATTATATTTTATTGGTTTGTGTACTGATTTTTAGTATATCCTCTTTGTTTTCATATTCTTATTATGGAACAAAATGTCTTTCTTTTTTAATAGGAGATGAAAACAAAAAAAAATATAACTACATTTATATTATCAGCATAATGGTTGGAGCTACAACTTCTTTATCAATGATGATAAATCTTATTGATACATTTTTTGCTTTAATGGCTATACCAACAATGATTGCAACTTTGCTTTTAGCACCAAAAGTTGTCGCGAAGTTAAAAGAATATGAAATCAAAAAATAAAGAAAATATTTATTGGAAAACAAACATCAAATATGTAAGCATATTACTGTTTTTTTGGTTTGTTTTTTCTTTTTTATTTGGAATTGTATTTAAAGACTTTTTAAATCAATTTTCCATTGCTGGTTTTAAGTTAGGATTTTGGTTTGCCCAACAAGGGTCTATTTATGTTTTTGTAATACTAATATTTATTTACGTCAAATTAATGAATGACTTAGATAAAAAACATGGTTTTAACAGATAAGAGATGGGTATACAGTCATGGACTTATATTATAGTGGGAATTACTTTTGCAGTGTATATAGGGATTGCTATTTGGTCAAGGGTAAAATCCACAAAAGAATTCTATGTTGCTGGAGGAGGAGTTGGTGCTTGGGCTAACGGAATGGCAACTGCTGCTGATTGGATGAGTGCCGCTTCTTTCATTTCAATGGCTGGAATAATTTCATTTGCTGGATACGATGGAGCAGTATATTTAATGGGTTGGACAGGTGGATATGTATTATTAGCTCTGCTTCTAGCTCCTTATTTAAGAAAATTTGGAAAGTTTACTGTTCCAGATTTTATAGGAGATAGATACTATTCAAACAATGCTCGGTTAGTTGCTGTTTTTTGTGCTCTACTAGTTTCATTCACATATGTTGCAGGGCAAATGAGAGGTGTTGGTATAGTTTTTTCAAGGTTTCTGGAAGTAGATATTAATACCGGAGTAATTATAGGTATGTTAATAGTGCTATTCTATGCTGTTCTAGGTGGAATGAAAGGGATTACATATACACAAGTGGCTCAGTATTGTGTATTAATTTTTGCATTTATGGTTCCTGCTATTTTTATTTCCATTCAAATGACCGGAAATCCGATTCCTCAGCTAGGTTTTGGGGATCAGTTAAACGATGGTTCTTCGGTTTATTTGTTAGAGAAATTAGATAACCTAAATGTAGAATTAGGTTTTAATGAATACACAGAAAACACAAAATCATTGGTTGATATTTTTGCGATTACTCTTGCTTTGATGGTTGGTACGGCTGGATTGCCTCATGTTATAGTTAGATTTTTTACGGTAAAAAAGGTTTCTGATGCAAGAAAATCAGCAGGTATTGCGTTAATGTTAATCGCAATACTTTATACAACTGCCCCCGCTGTTGCTGCATTTGCAAGAACAAATCTTTTAGAAACAATTTCAAATAAACCTTACGTAGAAGTTCCGCAGTGGTTCAAAAAATGGGAGGACACAGGGTTAATTAGATTTGATGATATTAATAATGACGGTCTTATTAACTATGTTAATAACGAGAAAAACGAATTGTATGTAGATAGGGATATCATGGTATTAGCAAATCCTGAAATAGCAAATCTCCCAAATTGGGTTATTGCATTAGTAGCTGCTGGAGGTTTAGCAGCTGCTTTATCAACTGCAGCTGGTTTGTTATTAGTAATTTCCGCATCTGTTTCCCATGATTTAATTAAAAGGGTAATCTATCCAGAAATTAGCGAAAAAGGGGAGTTGTTAGCCGCAAGAATTTCGGCATTTTTTGCTGTTTGTGTTGCTGGATATTTTGGTATTAATCCTCCTGGATTTGTTGCTGCAGTTGTTGCATTAGCATTTGGTTTAGCAGCATCATCTTTTTTTCCTGCAATTGTCATGGGTATTTTTTACAAAAGAATGAATAAGGAAGGGGCAATTGCTGGAATGTTAGTTGGAATAAGTTTGATGTTATTTTATATGCTAAAGTTTAAGTTTGATTTTTTTGGAGGTGGCGATTCAAGTGATTATTGGTTTGGAATCTCACCTGAGGGATTTGGAACTATTGCAATGGCTGCAAATTTTATTGTTTCTATAGTTGTAATGAATTTCACTTCACCAACCCCTGATCGAATCAAAGAAATTGTTGATAATATAAGAATACCAGAAAATGAATAATTATTTAATTAATAATAAAGACAAGTATGATTCTGCATATAATGAGTCACTAAATAATCCTGAAAAATTCTGGAATGATATTGCTTCAGAAAATTTTTCATGGTACGATAAATGGTCTTCTGTGGTAGAGTGGGATTTTCATAAAGCTAAAATCAACTGGTTTAGTAATGCAAAATTAAATATAACAGTCAATTGTATAGATAGACATGTTAAAACTCATCCTGATAAAATTGCTATTTTATTTGAGCCAAATAATGTAAACGAAAAACCTAAATCATTCACTTATTCAGAACTTTTAGTAGAAGTCAGTAAAATGGCAAACGTTTTAAAATCTTTGGGAGTAAAAAAAGGTGATCGTGTGTGTATTTATCTACCAATGATTCCTGAATTAGCTTTTTCAGTTTTAGCTTGCGCTAGAATAGGAGCTATACACTCAGTTGTTTTTGCTGGTTTTTCGTCTGATGCATTAGCAACAAGGATTAATGATTGTAATAGTTCTCTTACGATAACATCAGACGGTTCTTTTAGAGGTGCTAAAACTTTGAATTTGAAAAATATTGTAGACGATGCATTGCTAAAATGTAATGACGAACAAAAGGTATTAGTTGTTAAACGTACGTTGGAGCCTATTAAAATGATTTCTAAAAGAGATGTTTTTCTTGAGGATATTATTTCTGGTGTAGATGATTATTGTAAGCCGGAAATTATGGATGCTGAAGATCCATTATTTATATTATACACATCTGGTTCAACAGGGAAACCAAAAGGAATGGTTCATACAACCGCTGGATATATGGTTTACACATCATATACTTTTAAAAATATATTTCAATATACAGATAATGATGTTTATTGGTGTACGGCTGATATAGGTTGGATAACAGGTCATAGTTATATTTTATACGGCCCGTTAAGTAATGGTGCTACTACATTGATGTTTGAAGGAGTTCCAAGCTATCCTGATTTCAGTAGATTTTGGAGTATTGTAGAAAAATATAAGGTTACACAATTTTACACTGCTCCAACAGCGATCAGAGCTCTTGCTAAGCAAGGGGTTAAATTTGTTCAAGGAATTGATCTTTCCTCCTTAAAAGTTTTAGGTACCGTTGGTGAGCCTATTAACGAGGAGGCATGGAATTGGTATAATACAAATATTGGAAAAAACAACTGTCCAATTGTTGATACCTGGTGGCAAACAGAGACAGGTGGAATATTAATTTCATCTATTCCAAATGTTATCCCGGATAAACCAACGTTTGCAACAAAACCATTCTTAGGTGTTCAACCTATGCTAGTTGATGATAATGGAAATGAATTAAAAGATAATAACATTGTAGGTAAGTTATGTATCAATTTCCCATGGCCATCTATAGCTAGAACTATTTGGGGTAATCATGAAAGATACATTAACACTTATTTTTCAACTTTTAAAGGAAAGTATTTCACAGGTGATGGTGCCTATAGAGATGAATATGGTAATTATAGAATTACAGGGAGAGTTGATGATGTAGTAATTGTTTCCGGGCACAATCTTGGAACTGCTCCGATTGAAGATGCTATAAATGAACATCCCAATATTGCCGAATCTGCTATTGTTGGTTTTCCTCACGAAATAAAGGGTAATGCTTTATATGGATTTATAACATTAAAGGATTCGTCTATTGATAGTAATTTTATAAAATCTGATATAAATAAAATTATTTCTGATAAAATAGGACCCATTGCAAAACTAGATAAGATTCAAATAACTGCAGGTCTTCCAAAAACAAGATCAGGAAAAATTATGAGAAGGATATTAAGAAAGATTGCTTCTGGAGATTTTAATAATCTAGGTGATATAAGTACATTATTGAACCCTGAAGTAGTAAATAAAATTATAAATAATTCTTTGTAGTTCTTTTTTTTATTTCACTGATTACATCTAAATAATAATCTTTATTTTTTCCGATAAAATAGTTTTTTAAACCCTTACAGACTAATGATTCCATTTCTTTAATTGGAATTAATTTTAATTCTTCAACTTCATCATTTTTAAAACTTATATTAATTAATTCTTTTTTGATTTCTAACACATAAGTATGATGAAACTCATTATCTGTTATTTTATCATGAATAGATTTACTATGATATACTCCTAGTTTGTATAATTTAAAACTTTCTATATTAATCCCAGTTTCTTCTAATGTCTCTCTTATGACAGCGTCATTATATGTTTCACCAAAATGAATATGTCCAGCAACAGAAACATCCCATACCCCTGGATTCAGTATTTTATTTAAGGACCTTTTTTGAATTAAAACTTCTCCGCTAATTGTGTATATCCAGAGATGAACAGTAGAATGGTGAAGTCCGTTTTTATGTACAAACGATTTTAAGGCTTTTTCCCCTGTTTTTTGACCTTTGAAATCATATATCTCAATAAACTCATTTTCAAAAGTTTTAGATGTCATCTATTTAAAATAGCTAAAGTCTTCTCCTGATTTTATGTTTAAAATTGTGTTGTATATTAATTTAATTACGTTTTCAACATCATTTCTATGTACCATTTCAACAGTTGTGTGCATGTATCTAAGTGGAAGTGAAATTAGTGCCGAAGGAACTCCTCCGTTACTGTATGCAAAAGCATCTGTGTCAGTTCCCGTGTATCTACTTGATGCTGCTCTTTGGAAAGGTATTTTATTTTTCTTGGCAGTATCTAAAATCAGATCTCTTAGTTTTTGTTGTACTGCAGGAGCATATGTTACCACAGGTCCTTTGTTTAATTCACAATAACCTTGTTTTTTTTGATTAATCATTGGGGTAGTAGTATCATGTGTAACGTCTGTGACAATAGCAACATTAGGTTTAATAGTTTGGGTTATCATTTCAGCTCCTCTTAAACCTACTTCTTCTTGTACTGAATTGGTTACATACAAACCAAAAGGCAGCTTCTTCTTATTTTCTTTTATTAATCTTGCAACCTCAGCAATCATAAAACCTCCAATACGGTTATCCAGTGCTCTACATACAAAATTTTCTTTATTTAGTACGTGAAAAGGATCAGGATATGTAATTACACAACCAACATGAACACCAAGTTTCTCTACTTCTTTTTTTGTTTTGCACCCCACATCAATAAAAATATTATCAAGCTTAGGAGCTTCTTCTTTAGATGCTAGTCTCGTATGTATTGCAGGCCAACCAAATACACCTTTAACAATTCCTTTGTCTGTGTGGATATTGACAATTTTACTTGGCGCAATCTGATGATCACTTCCTCCGTTTCTAATAACAGAAATAAGTCCTTTTTCTGAAATATAATTAACATACCAAGATATTTCATCTGAGTGACCTTCAATTACAACCTTATATTTATGGTCAGGATTAATTACAGCTACAGCAGAACCGTATGTGTCTGTGATAAATTCATCAGCATAAGGCTTTAAATAATTCATCCATATTTTTTGACCTTCCCATTCATAACCAGTTGGAGAGGGATTGTTTAAATACTCCTCTAAAAACTTCATGGATTTCTTATTCAATATGCTTTTGTTGCTCATTTTATTAAGTTTATTTTTTTATATATGTAAAAATAATAATGATTTCTTTATTTATTATATATAATTTTATCATTTATTAAATATTTGTTCTCAATTGAAATTATATTTTTTCTTTTTTGGTTTGTTTTTTTTTCATTTGGTTTTCTCTCAAGAACAAACCGATGACCTAATTAATAAAGAATACATAAAAATTACTGGAGATACAATTGTAAAAGGACCAATTGAATTGGGTGAAGTTATTTTGCTTCCAAAACGCCCTTACAAGAACTCTAATCAGATTAGAAAATATTTAATTCTTAAAAGAAAAACCTTAAAAGTTTATCCTTATGCAGTTATGGCTTCAGATAGATTAAACTCTTTGAATTTGGAATTAAGTGAGATTAAGAGGAAAAGAAAAAAAAAGAGATACACTAAAAAAGTTCAAAAATTTTTAGAAAAAGAATTTACCGAGGAGTTAAGTAAACTAACCCAAACAGAAGGCCAGATTTTAATTAAATTAATTCACAGGCAAACTGGAAGAACCACCTACAACCTTGTAAAAAGTTTAAGAAACGGAATCAAAGCATTTCTTTACAATACAACTGCTAAATTTTTTAATATGAATTTAAAAGAAGAGTTTCTTCCTAATTCCGATTTATCTGATTATTATATTGAAGACATTATTCAAAGATCGGTTAGGGATAATATTATTAAATACAGTGAGCCGACTTTCAAATATGATTTGTTTGAGCTTAAAAATATTTGGAATTCAAAAACAATAGATAAATAAAAAATATGTCTGAAAATTTTAAAATGATTGCAAAAACCTTTTATGGTTTTGAGGATGTTTTAGCAAGAGAATTGCTTGATCTTGGCGCTCAAAAGATCGAAAAAGGCTTAAGAAATGTTAGTTTTTACGGAGATAAGGGGTTTTTATACAAATCAAATCTATGCCTTAGAACTGCTCTTAAAATATTAAAGCCAATTTTTCACTTCAAGTTTAAGGATATTGAAGATTACTATAAAAACATAAATAATTTCAAATGGGAGGAATTAATAGATGTAGATTCAAGTTTTGTCATAAACTCTGTTGTATTTCATTCAAAAACATTTAACAATTCAAAATATGCATCCTTAAAAGCTAAAGATGCAATTGTAGATAGATTTAGAGATACATTTAAAAAAAGACCTGATGTTAACTCCTCAAATCCTGATTTAAAAATTGAAATTCATGTAAACAGAAATTTATGTTCAATTTCTATTGATAGTTCAGGAGATTCTCTTCATAAAAGGGGATATAAAAAATACAATTCTCATGCACCCCTAAATGAAGTTTTAGCTGCAGGAATAATTTTAATGTCTGGATGGGATAAAAAATCTGATTTATTAGATCCTATGTGTGGTACAGGTACTATTTTAATCGAAGCAGCAATGATTGCCAGGAATATTGCTCCCAATCTTAACCGTTCTTTTTTTGCGTTTGAAAAATGGAAAGATTGGGATGAAGATCTTTTTGAATTAATTGAGAAATCGGTTTTGGGTAAAATAGTTGATTTTGATAATAAGCTATATGGTTTTGATATATCACTTTCCATGATAAAAAAAGCAGAGAAAAACATTGAAATAAGTCAGGTCGATGTTGATATTGAAGTTTTAACAAAGGAT
>Ga0315331_10001977_pt1 | contig 15505 bp, 10 predicted proteins | sample M160m34915metaG_FD_203456 | JGI IMG/M metagenome (GOLD analysis project Ga0315331, IMG submission 203456) | Ammonia-oxidizing marine archaeal communities from Monterey Bay, California, United States - M1 60m 34915 | ecosystem: Environmental > Aquatic > Marine > Intertidal zone | place: USA...
CAAACTGGCAGAAAAGATAAGTTTGCTCAGGAATGGGCTGACACGATGACTGAGAAATACTCGGAGCTTTCACGCCGGATGCCGATTTTTTCAGACCTGCAGAACATCATGGACATGACCATCGTTGCAACTCTGATCTCTCAAGAAGGTCTCGCACAAAAGGCAAATCTTGATCTCAACCTCTTCACTGTGAAAAGTGATGACCTGCCTCTCTCAACTTATGTCACTCCGAAAGCGGTTGATCCGCAGTGCAGTTTCATCCGCGGACGTGGCGGCAAGTGGGTGGTGACGGCATCAGGGGGTGTCGATATCAATGGCTTCGAAGTTGTTGAGAATCAGCGGACCGACACGAGCCTTGCGAAGGTTTGTAGCACAGCACTTGCTGGCACAAGCGATAACTGGTGGTGGGACAAGTAAGTCCTGACTCTCGCGTCGCTGCCTTTGGGAACATTTTCCGTTTCGATAGGTAGCAGTATGAGCTCATTTCAGGGTGCGAACAGTCGACAAAGGCTGTTTCGACCGGCCGAGGGGTAGGTGACGCGTCGCGGTGGATTGCTGAAACGCCCTGCTGCGATCTTCCTTGGCGTCGCCGCTGGATGTCTCTGTATTCATTTGGCTTGGACTGCTTTTGTAGGTATTTGTCCTGCTCCCTGTCTCCGTTCGATGGTTGTCGCGCGTGAATGCCATGTCGTTGCACAACTGTTCTTACCCAGTTGCGATGGATTGGATCTGATGAGTTCTTGGGGCTACCGTACTTTCGAGGATGGCATTGCTTGTGATTGGCTTGAGGATCTTCATGATTCTGATCCGATCGCTTTTTTCGTGAAGTGCTTGGACTTGGCGGGCCTCGACTATTTTGATTTTCTGGCCTGCATCGGTGTTGTCTGTACTGCGGAGATGTTACGCGGTATCAAATCAGGTCCGCGGTCCGGGCTTCCAGAAGCCGCTGTGGGGTGGTGTGAACAGCATCGTGACCTGAACTGTGGTTTCCTGATTCCCCGTGCCATCGATTCCTTAAAGCTAGTCCTAACCAATCGGTCCGAGATGTGGGTGCGATGGGACGATGACGCTGATCGGTTTGACTGTTGGCTTGAACATCAGCAGGAATTGATCGAGGACCTACAAGGTGTTCCTCGCGAGGAATTTTGACTTTGTCGCGTGCGGGCAGCAGAAAATCTTCATTGCCCCGCGGGCACTGTTCGGGAAAGTGTTAGACTGAACAGACGTGATTTGATTGCTGATCTTTTGGAATAGGTGTTGTTTTGACGCAGGATTTGCCCGCCATCCCGGATGCAGAGTACTCTGGCGAGGAGTCAGGACCCTGGAACGCGAACCATGGCAACTTGTTGCTGGGGTTTGTTGTAATCATTTTCCTTGTTGGCGGCAGTGTTCTCTATTACAAGCAGAACCTGTCGTTTGAAGCCCCGCGTTTTCCAAATGCTGAAAATATAAACGCCGTCTTTGATGATACGGGTGCAGTATCGGGGACTGCGATCATTCGAATTCTTGGTGCGGCGAATGATAAAGGGACGATGAAGATTGCGATCTATGGCGCCGAATCTACTTTTGAACGGCCAGCTGATGCTGTCTTTGCGAGCGTTGAGCCGATCGCAGCTGGGCAGGTTTACGTTCCCGTGCCACTCACTGCGTTGCCTGAGAAAATCGCCATAGCTGTTTTTCACGACGAAAACGACGATAGCGTGCTCAACAAAAATGCCATTGGTTTTCCAAGTGAACGTTATGGCTTTTCGCGTAACGCGAGAGGGTTGACTGGTCCTCCGACGTGGGCTCAAACCGTCATTCCCAGGCCACGTGATGATGCGACGATTGAGATTTTTGTGCGTTAGAAAATGCTAGGTCTGATAAACAGGCTCTCATGACAAACCACAATCTTCTTCTGGCGATGAGTTTGCCGCAAACCCAACTGGTGTTGGACTTCTTGCTCTAACACTTCATGAACAAAAACTAACTGTTCTAAAACTTGTAGAGCAGTAACAGCGAGTAATAGACGTCGTTAGGTTTTGCACCCTGAGGGGTGCTGTCGTATCGGTCTGTTGCAGCAAGTTTCAGGCTTAGGTTCTCGCTGCCGTCGAGAAGGATTTCCCATGACACGTCACTGACAAGGCGGTAATCACCAAAGTTTTCCCACGCGGGAAAGTAATCAAACTTTCCCTTAAGCTTTTGCCGTGAGGTCAGTTGTCGCTCAGCTTCCATTCCAAAAACAGCCTCAGGGATCCAGTCATCCATCGGAGCCCCGATTTCTCGTGATGCACCAGCACCGAAGCGAGTTGCCAGTGTCGATGTATCGCTTCTCAGCCAGTAGTAACCAAAACCACCGTTTAGATTCAGTCGTAGATCAAACGGCTTGAACTTGTCCCATTCCATACCATGTTTGGCAAATGCGGACCACGAGGTATCGCCGAGTAGACGATCAAAGTTGACATTGAAGCGACCGTTCTGTTCGGTTGTTATGTTGCGGCTGCTGGCTTGCCGGTAGTTGATGTCCATGCCGAGTGTATATCGCTCGGTTTTTCGCTTCAGCTCAAGGCCGGCCTGCATTGCGAGTGTATTGGCATTTCCGTCGCTCCCATCCAACCCGAATTCTACATGCGAGTCCCAGCCTTTGCTCCATGAGCGGGGATACTGATACCACCGTGTGACTTCTGTCTCCAGCGGGGCTGATTCCGAAGATGCCCAGTCGCTCGATGTGACGTCGCTCGATGTGACGTCGCTCTGTGAGGATACGTTGGTGCCGCCGTTGCTTTTTGGGATGGGATCAAAATGGACGTCAGCATTAGATGCTTCAGGCATCGACGCATCGGCGGAGGATGCTTCAGCGTGTTGGCTATTCACTGGTGATGGCAGGAGCAAACGGTTTGAGTCATTGTCGCTCGGGTTTGTAATGGCCAGCGATTCAGGTTCCAGCGATTCAGATGCCAGAGAATTGGGGTCTGTGTTCTGGAAGTTGTTCAACGCGTCGTTTGGCAGCGATGAGAAAGTCATCGGAGTTGAGGCTTCTTGTTCGCCAGTGGTGGGTTCATTCAGTCCGGTGGTGCTACTGGGAAATGCCATTGGTGATTGCCAAGGGGCTTTTTTCCACGACGGGGCTTCAGAAGTCGACTGGTTGTTGGCGGTTTGACGGTCTGAACTTCCGTCAGGCCATGGCAGTGGTTCTTGAATCGGCGGTGACGCGAGGATCTCTACCGCAGGTGGATTTTTAGCGAAGTGATGTGCCGACATGGCCCGCACAGCGTCAGACGTGTTTGGATCGCTTGGAAGCGTATAAGGACGTGGGTTGCCGTCCACCGTGGGCAAGGTGAACTGAGGAGCCTGGCCCGAGATGGTTGGTGATTCGTAGCCCGCGCCGTTCCATGTGGAAATGCCATTCTGCCACGCTGGTTTATCTTCCGCTGTCGCTGCCTGCTTGAGTGATCTCGTGGCGGTTGTGAGGTACAGAGCGAGCATGCATAACAAAAAGCCCTTAGCTCGCGGAGATAAAACGTTCATGAAGACGCCGTCGTGCTTTGAACATGTGTCTAGGGATAAGAACTCAACAATGTTCATTAGCAGACTTGGCAGCCTGAGTCACCATGAATCAATCAAAGCAAAGGCAGAGCAAAAGCTGGGACAGCCAAACTCGTCTGCTTCCATCACACAGAACGTTGATTCCGGGCTGTCAGGTCATGCAGACGTTGCGTTTCACGGTTGCGTGAAACATCGTGGAATACTTGATGGCTGAGCAATTGGCGGATTGATTGACCGAATATGAGCAGAATTCAAAGCGCCCGTTTGAGTTCTGCCAGCGCGCGTGGGATCTGTTGATAAGGCGATTCGTCTTCGTATTCAAGAATGACGTAGCCTTGGTAATTGCCGTCCTTCAGTATTTTTCCAATGCGTTCCATATCCGCGGGATATTTTTTTCCTTCCGGTGTTTTCATGCTGACTTTGACCTGAATATTGACTGCAAAGTCGATGCACTTTTCAAGGTCCTCGTAGGGTGTTTTTGAGTGGAAGTTTCCTGTGTCGAGATTGATGCCAATCCATGGACTGTCGATCCGCCTCATGATTTCAAGCAGTTGGGCGGGAGTAAGATTGCCGTGATTTTCCACACCGATAAAAATGCCGTGCTGGGCAGCATGCTCAACACACTGGTTCAAAGCCTCTGCCGCTTCATCAAGACGTTTCGGGTTCCCTTCAAGCTGCCGACTGGTGCCAGCAAAAAAACGGATGTGCGGCGCACCGAGCAGGCTGGCACGATCAATCCAGCTTTTTGCTTCGGCGATTTCGGTATCTAGTTTTGGTCCTTCGCCAACGGTGAAGTTATTTCCAATTGCTGTGCCTGAAATCGCTACGCCGCGAATGAACGCGGCGTGCTTCAAGTCGAGGAAATAATTGCGATCAGCGTCAGGGGGAAAGAAATAGCTCGTAAGTTCAGCGGCGTCAAAGTTGTGTGACACGCAGTAATCTAGAAAACTGATCATGTCGATGGCTGGGCCATCCTTGGACGGTTGCTGAGCGATTCCCTTTTTGTAGGAAAAGTAATTTCGCAGTGAATAAGCAGCGAGACCTACCTCAAAACGTGGAGGACCGGAACGCTGTATGGGGCCTCGTGCATCCACATGTGTCATGTTCAGATTCAATCCGCAGGCTGCTAGCGTGCCTGCTGCAGATGTTTCCATGAATTCACGTCGTCGCATGAAAAGTTACCTTCCGTTAATAATGGGGGTGATCGGTCGTCGCGTTGCTGGATCTGTCACGCCATCGGGATCTCTGTCGATCACTGTCAGTCTATGTGATGAGAGTTCTGGAGTGCTCAAGAAAGATAGTCGCCGAGTTGCTTCGGCGATACAATCGTCGGGTCGGCAGCGAGCCGATTTTGCGTTTTTCGAGTGTTGTGAATTCGATCTGGCACCTGTCGGAGCGGATTTAACAGGTTCTTGACAAGCGGCGCAGGTCAGCGAACGTGGCTGGCCACCGCTAAGTCGCAGCAGAACTCGAGGGTTTATTGTGGCCCCCAAAGTTTCCTGCTGCCGGCGGACACGGAAAACCAGATGAGCGAATTGTTGGAAAACCACTGTTATGAATCCAAGTCTTCTCGATCGTACCAGGGCCACGCTCGACCAACTTCGAGAGGAACTGTTGGCTGAACGGAATAATGGCCACTACTGGACGGGGACGCTTTCGCCCTCCGCGTTGAGCACTGCAACCGCTGTCAGTGCGATGTCGTCGTTCTTGATTCATTCGGTGGGGTTGCCGCAAAGTGGATTTACCGCTGATGAGCAGATCAGGCATTGCATTGCATCGGGGGTTCAATACCTGCAATCCCAACAGAATGAAGACGGTGGCTTTGGGGATACAGATCGTAGTCATTCCAACATCGCAACCAGTTATTTGGTGCTTGCTGCTTCTGCGTTGGCGGATCAGGCCATGGGTAGCTCATTGACGTCAGAGACGATCGCTGCGTTGGAAAAGTACATTGCGCAGATGGGGAACCTCGCGGCGTTGAAAGAGCGATACGGCACGGACAAAACCTTCGTGGTTCCTATTCTCACTAACATGGCGATCGCAGGTTTGGTCCCTTGGAAAACAGTTGCTGCTTTACCGTTTGAAGCCGCTGTGTTTCCACAGTCGATGTACCGTATGCTGCAGATGCCGGTCGTCAGTTATGCGATTCCTGCGTTGGTCGCGATTGGTCAGGCGCGACATTTCCTTGGACCGAAATCTTTTTTTCCAATCCGAATGATTCGAAGTGCAGCCATTGGTCGCAGTATGAGGGTGCTGGAAAAAATGCAGCCACAAAGCGGAGGTTATCTCGAAGCAACACCCTTGACCTCCTTTGTCGTTATGAGTCTCGCCGTGACGAACCGGGCCGGTCACAAAGTTTCGAGGCGAGGGTTGGAGTTCTTAAAGGATTCGATGAATGAGGATGGTAGTTGGCCGATCGACACCAATTTGGCGACTTGGGTCACCTCTCTTTCAATGAATGCTCTTGCGTCTGATCCGGCAGATGATCGTGTGTGGTGCACTCCCGAATTAGCGGATTGGCATCTTGGTTGTCAGCATGAAGTGCGACATCCTTTCACGGGAGCTGAGCCTGGTGGCTGGGGCTGGAGTGACTTAAGTGGTGCGGTTCCGGACAGCGATGACACACCGGCCGCGATCTTGGCGCTCGCCCACATGAAGCCTTCTTTGGATGAGGATCGAAAGCAGCGATGTGAGAAAGCGATGAAAGCCGGCCGAGGTTGGCTCTTGAAATTGCAGAATCGGGATGGTGGCTGGCCAACATTTTGCAGGGGGTGGGGGAAGTTGCCCTTTGACCGTAGCAGTAATGATTTGACCGCCCACGCTTTGCGAGCGCTAGCTGTGAATGGCGTCTCAGAGACCGGGACTGCGAGGCACATCTCCTCGGGAATCCGGTTTTTAGAAAAGAACCAGGAGGCTGATGGATCTTGGATGCCTCTCTGGTTTGGTAATCAAGACCGCGCGGATGAGTCAAATCCGGTGTATGGAACATCGCGGGTCTTGCTTGCCGCGCCCTCTAACACGCTGGCTTCGGAGGTGTTGCAAGCTGGATGTCAATATCTGCTAAATAACCAAAATAGTGATGGTGGTTGGGGAGGTGGCGGGTCTATCGCCCCCTGGCTAAAAAAAAATCATTTCGAGGATTTTGAGTTTGTCAGCAGCGTCGAAGAGACGGCGTTAGCGGTCGAAGCGTTGGCAACCGTTGCACTTTGCGGGGAAAACTCGGTCCCGCAGCCTGTGGATGAGGATACAAATCGAGACAAAATGTCTGGAACTGATCGTTTCAATGGACAATCTGTGGTTCAGCATGGTGGGACCAAAGCGATGAGTCAGGCTATAATCGAGGGCGTCGAATTCCTGCTGGATAGTGTTGATCAGAGGCGGCATCGGGTGCCATGGCCCATTGGCTTTTATTTTGCCAAGCTGTGGTATCACGAACGCCTATATCCTTTGATCTTCACGACGGGAGCGTTGGGGAAATACCTTCAGCTTGCGGCAGACAAACCGACCCGAAAAGGGTCAACAAACGAAAAGAATTCTTTACAGAACCCCACACAAACGCTTCCTGAGGTATAGGTTTGTCTAGCGGACTCAGCACCAGCGACACTGCACCGACGTCGGGAACTTCCCCCGAGGGCAGACCGGCACGTCGGAAGACCAGTCATCTCAAGGAAGTCCCGGATACACTCGAATTGCGAGAGAGTTTGCGGGCTCGCTGCGCGGACATTGCGGCTCGAATTGATCGGGCGGCACCAATGACCAAGGACGAGATGGAGCAAGTTGCCCGGCGGGCTTTAGAAGAAGCTGATTTGCCGGAAGCATATCTTGGCTGGATGATGGTCATGATCAGCAGCGAGTTCTGGAAAGAATCGCTCGCTGCGGTTCCGCCAGAGCGTCGCCTGTTTCTTCTGCCGCACTGTTTGAAACATGCAGAGGGATGCCCCGCCGAATACGACCAATTCGGGATGAACTGTAAAGAGTGCGGTGCTTGCAGTATCGCTGATTTTCGTGGCTTGGCCGAAGAGATGGGATACCGGGTGCTTGTTGCAGAGGGGTCGCCGGTTGTCATGAAGATCATTGTCGGTGGTTATGTCGACGCGGTCGTGGGTGTCGCCTGCTTGAACGTGTTGGAAAAAGCGATTGATAAAGTGCTGCTGGCGGGGATCCCCTGCATGGCTGTGCCTCTGCTGAGCAGTGATTGCCGCAACACAAAAGTAGACGAGCCCTGGGTCAACGATATGATCCGGACACCGTACAAGCCGGCTCAAAGCGTTACCCGCAGTTATGTGCATCTCATGCGGGCTGCGAGTGATTTGTTCAAGACAGAGTCCATGGACACGCTTGCACCTCGCATTCGTACCAAGGCCGCGTTGGGAGACAATGCGGTGAGTGTGGCCGACATTGAAGGAATGGATGCAATATCGGCGACGGAGCACATTGCGTACGACTTCTTGAGTCGCGGTGGCAAACACTCTCGGCCATTCATCACGTTGGCCGCGTTTGACGCAATGACAGGCGGGCGGGCAACGGGGCCCGACGCCGAGGCTGCAATTTCAGAATTTCCAGTCTCAGTCCGTCGTGCTGCCATGAGCATCGAAACGTTTCACAAGGCCAGTCTTGTGCATGACGACATCGAGGATGACGATGCATTCCGTTACGGACAGCCTGCTGTGCACCGTCGATTTGGCATCCCAACCGCGATCAACGTTGGCGATTATTTGATTGGGCTTGGGTACCGCCTGTTAAGTCGTAATGAAAATGACGTCCCCAGCGAGGCAAGGGTCGATGTGCTTGATAGTTTGGCCGCTGCCCACATGCGGCTTGCCGAAGGGCAGGGGTCGGAGTTGTTGTGGCGGGATGGAAAAGATCGTCGTTTGACTCCACTTGATGCTCTGAAAGTCTATGCCTTGAAGACATCCCCTGCCTTTGAAGCAGCCCTGCTCAGTGGAGTGCGGATGGCTGGCGATGCAACGCCATACCGAGACGCCATTCGTACCTTCAGTCGTAATATGGGTGTCGCCTTTCAAATTCTTAATGACCTTGGCGATTGGATCGGTGACGATTCAAATAAAATGTCCGCTGGCGGAGACGTATTTGGGGGACGGCCCACTCTGCTGTGGGCTTTGGCGTTGCAAGGTCTGCCCGAAAAGGATGCAGCACGCTTATTGGAATTGGCAGAGTCCGACTGTGGGCTCTCTGATGCCGAGCGATTGATGCAGGTTCGCAAGCTTTATGAGCAGGCAGACGTCTTTGAAACGGCTTTGAAGTTGGTTGACAAACATCAGGCACGAGCCGAAAAAGTGGCTGATGAGATTGATGTCGAAGAACTCCGTCGCCTGCTGTATTTTCTTGTCGATACCGTACTCGAGCGACCTGAGTTGCCGACACCTGCTGTTGTCTCTCTCGGCATAGCGGCACCACTGGGTTAGGCAGCAGGAACAGTGAGTGACCCCATGACCGAAGAGGCGTTCTCCGATGAATCTCGCATCGACATCAGGGATTTGCTGAATGAGTTCTACGGCGAACCAGTCGGCCATTCGCAGTTGGGTGAATTCGCTTCGGTACCGACAGTCCCTGCCCCCTGTGACTCTTTGCTCGACCACCACGCGCACATGACTGTGACGGTCGAATCTCACTACGGCGAAAAGGTAAACGTCGTTGTGCACCGGTGTCATCGCAGGGATGCATGGTATTCGCGAGAGATTACTTTGGTCACAGAGGACACTGGACGCATTGTGCAATATGGTATCGTTCGGCTTGATACCAGCGCATTGGATGATGATGTTTGGAGGCAGATCGAAAGTCAGTCCACGCCCCTGGGACGCGTGCTCATCGAGCACAATGTATTGCGAGAAGTGCAGCTTTGTGGACTGTGGGAAGTTCAGGCAGGTAACAGTCTGTCTGAACTCATGCAGTTGGATGTGGGCAGTCAAGTTTATGGACGGACCGCATTGATTTATTGCAATCGGACGCCAGCGATCGAACTATTGGAGATTGTCTCTCCAACGTCTGCTTTGGATGCTTAAAGGCCTGATTGCGTGTGCCGCTTGATACAAAGGGAAAGAATATGTTTCGGAAAGGAAAGGCAGTCGCGAAAACGATGTGTATGACATTGGGTTTGATGTTCGTACTTGTCAGTTGTTCAACTGCTGTCACTCAAGACGAATCAGACGCGAAAGAGGATGTGCAGGTGAGCCCAGTCGCACTGCGTGCTGCCACGCTCCAAGCGATGCAGGCTGGTGAATCGGTCAAGGCGGTTGCGGCTGTCGACAAGCTTCTTGTAGCGTTGCCCAATGACCCATCGACTTTGCGATTAGCAGGTGATGTTTATCTGCGAGCTGGCAAGTCCAAGGCAGCTGTCGATTTTTTTGACCGCTATTTGAAGCTGGAACCGAACGCTTTGGCAGGGTTATGGCAACGCGGAATCGCTCTGTACTTTGCCCGTGACTACAAGCGTGGAGTCAAGCAATTTGAGGTGCACCGCGAGGTCAATCCCAATGATGTGGAAAATGCGGCTTGGCATTTTCTTTGTGTAGCGAAGGCTCAGTCATTCGATAAAGCCAAGACGGTGGTTTTGCCCGCGCCCAATGACTCACGCGCACCGATGGAAGAGGTGTTGCAGATGCTCAGCACGGGAGACACCGAGAAGGTTGTCACAAAGATGGAAAGTTTTCCGGCCAACACTCGACTGCGTGAGTCTGCCGACTTCTATGGAAACTTTTATCTGGGGCTCTATGCTGATGCCGCCGGCGACCGTGCCGAGGCAAAACGCTATCTGGATTTGGCTGCGAAAGACGCCTCGGTCAGTTATATGGGTGATGTAGCACGTGTTTATGCCGTTTACCTATCGCCTGAAAAGAGAAACTGAGAGGAAGAACTGCCTGACCCAATGTCTCAAGCCAGTGAAGGCGTCATCCCGTCCGCGATCTTGCCCGCTTTTCACGACTGTTCGGCCAGAACGGCCGGATTGCTCGGGGAATGGGCGTGAATTCGCGGAGGAACCCTCGGTGCGATTGTCGCACCCGATAGTAAGCGATTTTCACAGATGTGCGTGTTTTACGTTGTTTTTTCGTTGTCGAAGGATGCCGATACCGCTCACATCGCCAAATTCGGCTCGACGGATGGATTGGGGTGTTTTCGATGGTGACTGGCGGCCAAAAGTAGCCGCCTCGTGGTAAACTAAGAGTGAAGCAATGAGCAACGTATTGAGTTGTTTTTGAATTCACAGTTACCCGCCGGCCAATCGCACGAGGATGTTGATTCATTCGCGGCCACGAAGGTGCATTTGCGTTTCGTGGTTCACCCAACCTCGATAGCTTTTGTCCTCGGATTCAACGCCAATTGAGAACCGAATATGAAGAAGAAATTGCATAGTCATTGTGGTCGTTTTGCATCTCGCCCAACGAACCGTCGTGAAATGCTGCAGTGGTGTGCGAATGGTTTTGGCGCTTTGGCTTTGAGCACGCTTTCGGAATCTTCGTCCGGCTTGGCGTCTGGCCCATGGGACCCCAAGCCTGCTCATTTTCCGGCACGCGCCAAGAATGTGATTTTTCTTTACATGGATGGTGGGCCATCGCACGTCGACACCTTTGACTACAAGCCTCAGCTTGAAAAGTATGATGGTCAGGATCCAGCGAAGGTCATTGGCAAGTTGGCCCCAACGCAGTTCGATGCCGTCGGGAAGGTGCTGAAGGGGCAATGGAAATTCTCTCAGCGCGGCGAAGCTGGTCACTGGATTAGTGATCTGTTCCCATATCTCTCCGAGGTATCGGATGACTTGGCTATGATCAAATCAATGACGTCCAAGTTTTCAGAGCACACCTCTGCAAACTATTTTTTGCACACGGGTAACGGGCTTCAGGGTAAGCCAAGTATGGGGGCCTGGCTTGGGTACGGTTTGGGCACTGAAAACCAGCAGTTGCCCGGATTTGTTGTGCTGAATGGAGGTCTGATTCCACCCGGCGGATTGGATTGTTTTGGGTCCGGTTTTCTTCCCTCGGCCTATCAGGGCTCTGTGTTCCTTCCAAAGGCACAGCCGCTGGCAAACATCAAACCCAGCGAAGCGAATTCCCTGCTTCAGAAATCAAAGCTGGATCTGATTCGTCAGTTTGATGAGCAGACCAGCGGACATCTTGGGGCTGACCCCGAAGTCGAAGCTGCAATCCAAAATTATGAGACAGCATTTAAGATGCAGACAGCTGTCCCAGAGTTGATGGACTTGAGCGATGAGACAGAAGAAACCAAGAGGCTTTATGGCTTGGAGACGGAATTTAACAATACAAAAACGTTCGGCATGCAGTGCTTGCTGGCAAGACGCTTGGTCGAACGAGGAGTTCGATTCATTGAATTGACCTGCCCTGGGGGGAATGGTGATCGTTGGGATCAGCATAACGGGTTAATCGAAGGGCATAACAAGAACTGCAAGACAGTTGATCAACCGATCGCTGCTCTTATCAAAGACCTGAAGCGTACTGGCTTGTTTGATTCGACGCTGGTCGTTTGGGCTGGTGAGTTCGGCAGAACGCCATTCGCTCAGGGGGCAAACGGACGCGATCACAATCCTTTTGGATTCACCGTCTGGATGGCTGGCGGTGGTATCAAAGGTGGAGCCTCGGTGGGCGCTACAGATGAATGGGGATACCGGGCGGTCGAGGATAGATTTGAAATGCATGACCTGCACGCAACGATGCTGCATCTGCTTGGTATCGACCATACGAAAAGTACCTTCCGGTTTAGTGGTCGAGACATGCGACTGACTGATGTGCATGGAAATCTTATCAAGGAGGTGATCGCATGATCCATTCGAGTAAACGTTACAACGCACGCGCAAAATCACCCCGTCTGCGTGCCAACGGTCAGGTTGGGCAGTCGCGGCACGTTATTTGGCTACCAGGCCTGCGGATCGCGAATGCCTGCTTCGTTGGAGTATTGATTTGGGGGTGTTCTTTGTCAGCAACGGCAGTTCTGTTCGCTGAGGATGCGCCGACTGCGGAACAGATTCAATTTTTTGAGTCGAAGGTGCGGCCCATCTTTGTGGAACATTGTTACGAATGCCATTCAGCAACTGCTGATGAAGTCGAAGCCGAGTTGTTGCTGGATTCAAAATGGGGTTGGATGACAGGTGGGGAATCTGGGCCAGCGATCATTCCAGGAAATTTAGATGACAGTCTTGTGATTGATGCTGTCCGTTACGAGGAGAGTAAAGTCACTGCAATGCCTCCAAGATCCAAGCTCTCTGATAGGGAGATTGAGACTTTGGAGAAGTGGGTTGAAATGGGGGCACCAGATCCACGGACTTCAAAAAAACCGGGGAATGCCGCATCAAAAGAAGTCAATTTTCAGAAACGCTTTAACGAACATTGGAGTTGGCGTCCCATTGCCAAGCCAGAATTGCCATGGGTTGGCGATGGTAAATGGCCACGGTCTGATCTGGATCGATTTGTCCTGCACAAAATTGAAGCGGCAGGTTTGAAACCCGCTTCGGAAGCAGATCGCAGGACTTGGCTACGACGTGTGTATTTCGATTTGATAGGTTTGCCACCAACGATGGAGCAACTTGCTGACTTTCTAGGCGATGACAGTGAGAACGCACATGAAAAAGTTGTGGATGAATTGCTGCGGTCTCCGCACCTGGGAGAAAAATGGGCGAGGCATTGGATGGACCTTGTCCGGTACGCCGAGACCTATGGGCATGAATTTGATTATCCGCTGCGGTACGCGCATGAATATCGAGACTACCTGATTCGTGCCTTCAACGCTGATGTGCCGTTTGATCAGTTCATTCGTGAGCACATTGCTGGTGATTTGCTGGATGAGCCGAGGAAAAATCCCGAGCAGGGTTGGAACGAGTCGATCATCGGAACAGGGTTTTGGTATCTGCATGAGGCGACGCACGCTCCCACCGATGTGCTTGGTAACGAAGCAGACATCATGGATAACCAGATCGATGTGTTTGGGAAGTCTTTTCTTGGCCTGACGATTGCTTGTGCACGGTGTCATGATCACAAATTTGATGCGATTACAACCGCCGATTACTACGCCCTGACGGCGTATCTGCAGAGTAGTTGTCGGCAGGAATACCCTCTGGATCCCTTAGGGAAGCGTGCAGCAGCGAGTCGCGAGATCAGTCGCTTGCGTGGGATCGCCGTCGACGCATTCAAAGCAAGTGAATTGAGTGTCACCGATGAGAATCAGAAAGATTCCGGTGACTATTATCGGGTTGCGATGCAGGTCGTAGCTGACTCAAAGCCGGACGCTGATAAGACAGCCTTGGTGTCTCAGTCTGCAAAGGCTGAGGGGCTCGATGCCAACCTGCTTCAACGGTGGGTTGATAAGCATGAGTCCATTAAAAACGAACTGATTGATCCGGGCTACGAACTGGAGAATCAGAATGTGTTTGCTGACTTCAAAGGTGATGCACTGCCAGAGGGGTGGACGACTTCGGGGGTGGCTTTTTTACCCACTGGTTCAGGGTTGCAATTCTCGTCAGACGGTGCAGTACTGGTTCCCAATACAGTTGACAGTGCTGCTAACGGTAAAAAACAGGTAGGTGTTCTTCGCTCACCCACCTTTGAAATCACAACGGATCGCATTCATGTTTTGTTGAAGGCTTCTGCCGGTGCGGCCGTTCGTGTCGTCATCGACAACTTTCAAATGGCAGAGTTCAACGCTTTGCTGTTCCGGGGAACGTTCTTGAACAACAACGGAACCGATACTCAGGGAAAGTGGCAGTGGAAGAGTCTTGCTGGTGACCTGCGAAAGTACAAAGGTCACAAAGCGTATCTAGAGTTTATCGATAACGGCGATGCGTCCATTGCCATTGATAAGGTCGTTTTTTCAGATGGTGGACCGCCGGGCAAGGTGCGAGGAAAAGAAGCGGTATTTGATGCAGCTTCGCTGAGTCAGATGGAAAAACAAGCCGCGATTGATCTGAAAGCCGGCAGAGTCCATCCCTTGATGTTGGCATTGCTTCGAAATCAGATCCTGAGTGTCGTGGATTTCAGCCAGGAAGCTTCAGAGAGCTTGGGGCAAGCCCGTGAGTTGGCAGAGGCCTTGCCTCCAGTAAGGCGAGTCATTGCTATGGCGCAGGGAACGTCCGAGGACGCTCATGTCTACATTAGGGGTAGTCACCAGAATGTTGGTGAAGTTGTCCCTGCGAGGTTTCTCGAAGTGCTCGGTGGGGAAACTGCGACGCGACTGGAGCTTGCAAATCGGGTGGCAACCCTTGAAAACCCGCTAACAGCGAGAGTCATTGCCAATCGGATCTGGCATCATCTGTTCGGAGTGGGGATTGTGCCCACTGTTGATGACTTTGGTCCGCAAGGTCTGCCCCCCAGTCATCCCGAATTGCTGGATTGGCTCGCAACAGACCTCGTTGAAAATGGTTGGTCACTCAAGCATTTGATGAAGCAAATTGTGCTGTCCAGTACCTATCGGCAGGCCAACGTCCCGAACGAGGCGATCAGTGAAAAACTCATTGCCAGTGTTGATCCTTCAAATGAACTTCTTCATCGCATGCGGGTTCGCAGATTGTCTGGTGAAGCAATACGGGATGCCGTCCTTGTGGCATCGGGCCGTTTTGAACCGAAGCCGTTTGGTCCCAGCGTTGCAACTCACCGCACACCGTTCATGACGGGGCGTGGAGCACGCCCCAGCGGGCCTTTGGATGGCAATGGGCGGCGCAGTGTCTATCTATCGGTCTATCGTAATTTTTTGAATCCATTCATGTTGACCTTTGATATGCCCTCGCCATTTGGGCCGCAGGGACGCCGCAGTAAGTCAAATGTGCCTGCACAGGCGCTCACGCTGATGAATGATCCATTCGTCATTGGGCAGGCAAAAGTTATTGCTGACAAGGTTCTTGCAGTACCTGAACAGGACACGGAACAGAAAATCGCAATGATGATGGAACGCGTGCACGGCGTCGTGCCTACCGAAAAGCAGATGCAACAATTATCGCGTTTTTTGGAAAGTCAGACCGAGG
>Ga0315331_10001978_pt1 | contig 15503 bp, 11 predicted proteins | sample M160m34915metaG_FD_203456 | JGI IMG/M metagenome (GOLD analysis project Ga0315331, IMG submission 203456) | Ammonia-oxidizing marine archaeal communities from Monterey Bay, California, United States - M1 60m 34915 | ecosystem: Environmental > Aquatic > Marine > Intertidal zone | place: USA...
TAATGAACCATCGTGAGTAAGTCGCGCCTGCTTGCCCGAAGTCACATTCTCGACATAGACATCGTTTTGGGAGACATAACCAACACGACTGCTGTTTGGTGAGAACTTCGCAAACATCAGCGTCGATTTCTCTAGGGAGCCTCCCAAACGCCGCGGCTCTTCAGAACCATCGAGCGGCAGCAAGTAGTACTCGCCACGCGTATTGAGTCGCCAGACGCGGACGCTGTCGGTGAATACCATCAGCCATTTCTGGTCTGGCGAGAACGAGTAGTTCTCGATCGTGAGCGCCCGACCTTCCTTAGTCACCCACAACATTGCAGCTGTAACCAAGACCTGGCGCTTACCAGTAAGAGCCTCATAGCGAACCAACTCCATAGGCCCACCCGCAGACTTCCGCTCAAGCGTTGCATAGTGCGCACCATCAAGCCAGCGCACCGGCCCAAAGCGTTGGGTCCGGAACTCGCCAGACGTCACGCGGTCTGCATCCAGCTTGCTGGCATCAGGCGCAACAACTTGCTGACCCGCGAGCGTCACGGTGAGCAGCGAAAGAACCAACATCGCGACAGTTTTCACTCTGCCATCGTAGTCGCCCGAACCGCATTCAGCGAATGGGAGTTGGCACAACGAAACTCACAGCGCCAGGTGCCTGGGCATCCTCGACAATAAGAATCTGGTCAGCCGGCAATCCAACCTGGATATCGTATTGACCAGGCACAATGCCAGCCATCGGCAGCGTCGCGTCGCTGCGGACCATCGGCCGCATACAAATCCATGGTTCCACGTCGCGGCGATTGTCACGACGCCGCCACAACGTCACGTCGACGTCTTGACCAGCCCATTCCATCGGAAGCAACAACACCAATGCTTGCGATGTTGCTGCGGAATCAAAGTTCAACGGATGCCGACCGCCATTGGCGACCCGCGCCATCACGGAAGACACGCCGCTAGGCCCTAGCGGCAATTCAGCCGCTGTTGCCTGTTGCGCCACCTGCGACGTCAGTCGCACGCGGTCAGTCAAAGCCATGAATACCGCCGAGAGGAGTATTGATCCCGTGATCACACACCAACGCAATGCCCCTGACATGTCGATAACATCGACACATCGCCCAGAAGACTAAAACATCGAAGCCAAAGGATGGCAATCCGCTGCGTGAGCTGCAGCGCCAACGACACAAATGGCACCGAGGCACACGTTACGCCCACTGGCGGCGGCAATTATCGCGACTGCAGAATCTCGCCCGGCACGTCCTCACGTGCCGCCTGAGGTTTTGGGATACCCAGCAACTTCGCCAACAGCACCACGCCAAAGCCGGGCGTAATCGCGTGCTTCGACTCTAAGCCTGCACGGACACCAGGCCCTATCGCCATGGCCACGACCTCGCGGTCATACCTGTGTGGCGAACCGTGCGATGCAGGAGTGGCACCATTCAGCCAATAAGGCTCCAATACAAACTGCACATCACCAGCTCGCTGCTTGGACAGCCCAAACGCCAACGCCCGACGAATTGGATCCGAGTGTTCAAAGTCACCGCGCACATCTTCGGTTGGGTAGGCACACATAACCGCACGAACCCGCGTCGCCGCCGCTGATGCCGAACGTAGAGCTGCTGCACGACGATCTGCAATCGCTTGCGTGTTTAGATAGACCGCATTTTCGCTGACGCGCTCTACATAGTACTTACCGCTGGTTGGCAGCCCAAAGTCTTTGCGTAACGCCGACTCAACCGATGACTTAACCCATGTATCTATCGGGCCGCGACCACCACTCGCTCCCTTAAGCAACTCCGACTCTGGACTTGGTGCCACGCCGTGATCAGCCGTCAAGAACAAGGCCCATGCGTCGTGCCCAACCTCCGCGTCCAGGAATGCAAACAGCAATCCGAGCTCCTTATCCAGCCGCATCAACGCATCTCGCGCTTCCACGGACCGAGGCCCCCAATAGTGACCCACGACATCGGTCGCCGAGAAACTTACGCACAACAAGTCGGACACCGCGTCATCACCAAGCGCCATGCCACGCACAGCAGCCTCTGCGGCCATGCGCACCATGGTGTTGCCGAACGGCGAGGCATACACCTGACTGAAATACGGGGCCGCAATCTCTGTGCCGCCCCCCGTCATCACCTGCGGCAGCGTACGTTGCAACGACCCATTGTAGTGCAGATTCTCCCACGGCCGATCATCGACCAAGCCTTCGTAGGCGGCTGCGGGACCACTGCGATCCCAAGTCTGGCCAAAAAACGAGTCGATGGCGCGCGATGCATTGAATTGCGCCAGCCATTTAGGCGTCTCAGCAACCCACTTGCTATTGCTTACCAAGTTGCCGGTGGAAGACTCAATCCAAGCCGTCACATCAGAATGCTTGCCGGCCATTAAGATCGCCGAACGATCCTTCCAGCTCACACTCGCGACTTTGCAGCCGGGAATATGCTCCTTCATCGACCCAGCGAGTGTCGGCACCAATAAGCGACCCGGACCACGATTGCTGCCTTCGGGTAAATCCGGCATTGCGGACGCAGGCTCGCTAACACAATAGATCAACTTCTTAAGATCGCGATCCCACCAGTTGTTCTTAACGATGCCATGCAAGCTCGCTGGCGCACCGGTCCCGATCGTTGCATGCCCAGGGCCAGTCTCCGTGCAGGCATGTTCGTAAGCACAATTCGAAAACGTAACCCCCGCGTTCTTAAGGCGGCGAAAGCCCCCATCTTCAGCGTAGAACGGCGCCCCTAACGCATGTACCCATGTCGCAAGTTGATCAACCGCGCATAGGACCACAAGCCGTGGTCGCTCCTGCGCTGAGGCCGAAGCAGAACAGAGCACCACGGCACCAATCGAACAAATAAAGGCAGCGAGTTTGGGCATCATGCAGACAGAATCTTTGCCGCGCGCTCAATGGTCCGCCAGGGCAAGAGCCCAAGATGATATAGCGCTACCGTCTCTATGCCATGATCTGCGCAAAGCCGCTTGATCCTGAACAAATCTTCGTCACATGAGAACTGCGGCGCTTTAGGCCAGATGCACAACCGCCGCTTGCCGCCCTGAATCGCGGCCATGCCATCGTGTCCCAGCAGTGATGCAATCTCATCTGGCCCATCGCCGTAACACGTCAACACGCGCTCTTCACCACCGGAAAACGCCTCGGCCGATTCGACCGACAGTTGACTGCCGGTAAACCAGCGGTCGGGATGCACCTGCACTGCGCGCTCACAGCGACCGGCCGCCGCGGTGACCGCTTCGGCCAGAACAGCCATGGCCTCCGCACGCGCCGCCAGCACAGACTCCACCCATTCTCGCTGATGTTCGTCGAGACCATCGTCAGAATCTGGCACCGAACCTGGATTCATGGCATCGGCTTCCGTGACATGGCCCGCGATATAGGCAACCACACGTTCACGAACTGCTTCGCCGTCGCTTCCAACCTCTCGATGCATTTCCAGGCATGCTGGGCAAAAACAGGCTGACAATGCAAACGCCAACAAGCCGGCTGGCGAGAAGCTCTTCTTGTCATGATGACTTGAATGCTGAATCCCCATCTGACCGAGAGCCTCGAACTCGATAGACCCCAGACCATCGTGACTGGCAAGATCACCAACTATGTTTTGGTGATACTGCTGCACAGCTGTCTGCGATGGACACAACGCATACGGATAGCGATCGCCAAACGCGTTCTCGACCGTCAACTCAGGATGCTTCTGACCTAACCTTGTATTGTGCCCAAACACGGTCCAGGCCCGAACCTTGATCCCCGCAGATGGAGCTGCCGCGCACAACGACTCTAGCGGCGACGGACCCGCATCAGGCACCTCAGTAGACATCCGCGGCTGGATTGCGCCGTAGTCTCGGCTTGGCCGAAAATGAACGCATCCGTCCTCCAAGAATCGAATCCGATGATCTCGATTCCAGGGCGTCAACCAGCGGCCGTCGTGATAGCTCGTCGCCAATGCCAATTCGCCAACACCGATATCTCGAAGACACCCCAGGCCGCCGCGGTCCTGAAGGCCAGCGAGATCAAACGGATGCACATAGAATGCGACTTGCATGACAGAAGCGTAGAGACGTGCTACGCAGGTGCTACAATCAACCCGTGCCACGTTCGAATCGAATTGTCTTAATCCTGCTGACGGCGTTGTCAGCAATCACATTCACAGACCAATTATATTCGCAGTCCAACAAGCAAAAGGCGGCCGCAGGTCGCAAGCGCAACGGGTCCAACGATGTTACGTACACGACATCGGAGACCACCAAAAAGGCGGTGGCTGCCACGATCTTCCAGAAGAAATGGGATCCAAAGGCTGCACGTGAAACCTGCAAGGTATTCCACCACCTGTTCGCCCCCGATGGCACGAAACTAACCAAGGGCTTGGGCGGCAAGTTCGAGCACCACCGCGGTATCTTCACCGGCTGGAACAAAACCAAGCTCGGCAAGAAGACCTACGACTTCTGGCATCTTCACAAGGGTGAGTACCAGCGCTTCGGCGGCTATGGCACCTCGGCCTTCTTAAACATGGGCCAAGACGCGCAGATCTCGTTGATCGACTGGTGCAACCCTGAAGGAGCAATCGTGACCCGCGAACTACGCGGGCTCGAAGTGATCGAGCAGCATGACGAATACTACGTACTGCATCTTCGCTCCAAGCTAATGACAGTTCGTGACGATGTCACACTGGCCGGCGACCCACATCACTCGGGCCAACAATTCCGAGCCCTTCAACAGTTCGCCGAAGAAAACGCCAAGCCAGTCGCCTACATCCGGCCACCAGGAGCCAAGGATGAGGGCAATGACATCTGGACCAATTGCAATTGGACAGCAGGAACCTTGCAGCTCGAGAACGCAAGCTACACGGTGCTTCAAGTCGATGGCGCGGACAACCCAGGTAAAAGCAAGTGGTCAACACGCCCTTACGGCCGCTTCGGCGTAACTCGGAAGGCCACCGTCACAAAGCAGAAGCCGTTGATTCTCAACCAATTCTTCGTAGTCGCCAACGGCGAACGTGACGCCTCATGGTGCGCAGAGCAAGCTGCAAAACTACGAGGCGACACAAGCAACACCCCAAAGAAGCGACCTAACTAGCCCCATCAAGACACATCGACCAGCGGATCTCCGTCATGGTCGATGACCTTGTGATCACGCTTCGTCATCGGCAACATCGGGGGAACGATCACCGAGCATGCCCTCCAACTGCGCAACGCGCTGCTCGAGGCTCTCAAGCCGCTGCAAGACCGGATCTTCAATCGGGTGAGCGATCGGGTCCACCGGTGCAATGGTGGCTTGACTAGCCACCGCATCGCCCCCTGCAACAGCATCACCGTCCGCGCCAAGCAAGTGCCGCCATCGATGATCACGCTCCCGTGGCCGACGAGGTTCCTGCGCCACTAATGGTGGCGAATATGCAGCCAACTCATGTAGCACCGCTTCAATTTGTTGCGATGAAGCGTGAAAGCCCATACGTGCAACCCGTGGTTTAAGAGCTCCAGGCGCTTGCGGGCCACGCACCAACAGCTCTGCTAGTAGCGCAATCTGATTCTCTGACACCCCGAGCAATTCATCGATGCGGTGACGGTATTTAACAGCACGCGCCCCACCCTCGATCCGCACAACTAGATCACGACCGTGCAAAGCCATGAGCGCGCCAGCCACCTCAAAACGCTCTAGCGCCATCACTGGGTCCCGATTACTCGACTGGTTGCAGCCGTTAACCAGCGCATTCTCCGTCATCGGATAGGAGTCAGGAACGGTGCGTTGCTTTTCAATCAACACACCAACAATGCGCTGCTCGGTTCGGTCTAACTGGATCATGGCAGAGGACATCAATGGACCCGCATTGGATCACGAATACAACCGGCCCACCTCATCGCGGTAACGCTGCAACAGTTCGGCGTAACCACCAGCGTCATCATTCGGCTTCGTTGTCGCACCAATCTGTATGAACGGCTCCGCGACATCATGACACGAGAGACTGACGTTTTCGCGGCGACGCACCGACCAGCATGCCTGCAGTGCCGCGCCGAGAGCGGCGGATTCGGTCTCAACTAGCACACGAACCGGCGTGCCAAAGACGTTGGCGAGAATCTGACGCCACAACGGATTGTTCGCCGCACCACCGGTCAGCCGTACTTCATTGATCGTCGTGCCCAGATCGCGCAACCGCTCAAAGCCCAGCGCCAGGTTTAGCGACGTCCCTTCAAGCGCGGCGCGATACAGGTGACCAGGACGCATCAAGCCGGGGCGAATACCGAGCAACGTGCCGGTCGCGTCAGGCAAGTCAGGGACGCGCTCTCCCATCAAGAACGGCAGCCAAAGCAAGCCATCGCAACCGGGCGCGACCGACTCTGCCATGCTAGTTAAAGCGGCGTGATCGAGACCCATCATCGACTTGACCTCTTCGGTCACGCCAGTCAGGTTCATGACGCACAAAAGCGGCATCCATGCGCCATCACTACTGCAGAACGGCGCGATCAAACCATCGGGATCGACAACCACGGAATCGGTACGAGTAAAAATCGTCCCTGAAGTGCCAAGACTGACGACCACGATTCCAGCCTCGGTCGCGCCACTACCGATCGCCGACATCATGTTGTCGCCACCGCCAGCCGCAACTGGAATACCTAGCGGCAGTCCCAACAGCTTCGCTGCGTCCTCGCGCAACGTTCCTGCCATTGCACCAGCCTCGAGCAACTCAGGCATGCACGACGCAACCTTCGGATCGATGGCCGCCATGGCCGCCTCATCAAAACTCCGACTGGTCGGATCAAACCAACCGCTTCCCGACGCGTCGCCGCACTCCATTGTGGCACGGCCGGTAAGCCAGAAATTAACGTAGTCGTGAGGCAGCAGAACGCGCCGCACCTTGGCCCAGTTCTCAGGCTCGTGCTTCTTGAGCCAAGCTAGTTTACTGGCCGTAAAGCCAGTCGGAACGGCACGACCGATGCGCTCGCTCAACTCGCGCGCCTCGTCGGCAGTCGCGGTATCGCACCACAGTTTCGCCGGCCGAATAACGGCATCGTGTTGATCGAGAACCACGCAACCGTGCTGCTGCCCCGACACACCAATGGCGGCGATGCGACCAGGATCCACTTCAGCCAAGACCCGCTGACACGTCGCCCGCACGGCCGCAAGCCAGTGCTCCGGGTGCTGCTCCAGATGGCCTGCAGGCAAGCCTTCAATCAATTCCAGCGGCTCACTACTGCGCGCGACAACACTTTGCCCCCCGTCACTGCCCACATCGAGCACCAGCGCCTTAACGCTTTGTGTGCCGACATCGAAACCGAGGAATAGCGGACCCGTCGTACTCATAATAACTCGCTCACCGCGTTAACCGCGCACGCCGAGCAAGTGTTCGACAAGCAGTTGGTCCAAGCGCTCGTAGCGCAGACCGCGCGCGGCGATCGTGTCGACATCAATATCCATACCCAGCAAACTTCCGGCTGCTTCCTTTGAGTAGCCACCGGTCAGCAACGGGTCAATCGCGGCATCATTCTGCTCGGCGATGATCTCCACAACATCCGGGTCAGCATCGAACGCGAGCGCCTTCTCATGCAGGATCTTGTAGGTGCGCATGCAACCCTTGGCGAAGTCCCAGACCCCGTCCTCATCTTCCGAACGGTATGCGTGGGCATCGAAGTGCAGCGGCCCATCATAGCGGTTCCCGCCTAGCGTTCCCTCGAGCAGGCGCACCAACAGGAACGCACCCTTGAGGTCTTCACTGCCGAAACGCAGGTCCTGGTCGTAGCGGCCCATCTTTTGGCCGTTAAGGTCGATATGGAACAACTTATCGCAAGCCATAGCCTGCGCAACGTTGTGTGCAAACGACAAGCCAGCCATCACTTCGTGCGCAACCTCGGGGTTGACGCCAACCATCGCCTCGTTCTCAAGAGTCGAAATGAAGTGCAGCATGTGACCGGTCGTCGGCAAGTAGATTTCCGAACGCGGCTCGTTGGGCTTCGCCTCGAGCGCGAACTTCATGCCGTAATCATTGTCCTTCGAGTATTCGCACAAGAAGTCCATCGCGTCCCGCATGCGCTGCCAAGCACTGCGCGGATCACGGCAAGCATCGGCTTCGGTGCCCTCGCGACCACCCCAGAAGACGTAGAGCTTTGCACCGAGCTCGGCACCAAGGTCCATTGCGCGCATGGTCTTTTGCAACGCAAACGCTCGCACCTTCGGGTCGTTGCTGGTGAATGCGCCATCTTTGAACACCGGATGGGTGAACAGATTGGTCGTCGCCATTGGCACCGTCATACCGGTGTCCGCGAGCGTCTTCTTAAACTCGCCAACGATGCGATCTTGCTCATTCGCGGATGAGCCGAACGGCACCAAATCGTTGTCGTGCAAGTTGACTCCAGAAGCACCACACTCCGCGAGCTTGCGCACAATGTGGTTCGGATCAAGAACCGGACGCACGGCTTCGCCAAAGGGATCTCGGCCTGGATTACCAACCGTCCAGAGGCCAAAAGTGAAACGGTCTTGCTTAGTCGGATCGAACGAGCTCATACCGAATAGGGTAGCGTCCAAGTCACTTCGTTTTGAGCAGTTCCTTGGCAGTCCACGCGGATGCGCGTCGCTTCGCCACCTTTCGGACCTTAGCTACTTCGGATTTATCGATGCAGGACGCCTGATGACCGAAAGCTCGCCGCAGGTAGCTAAAAATTTTAGCAAGCTCGTCATCGGACAAGTGACCCTGCCCCGGCATCTCAAGATCCCAGCTTTCACCATCGACTTCGATCGGCCCCTTGACGCCGTGGAGCGCAATCCGAATCAGGCGACCACTCGGCCCGGCAACCCATTCGGAATCGCGCAATGGCGGCGCCAAGCCCCGCTGGCCGCTACCGTCAAGTTGATGACAGGCAGCACAAGCACCGCGAAACAGAACCTCGCCAGCCACCACACGCTTCTTCTCTGCTGACGTGAGATTCGTCACGGCACCAGGCATGGCAGCGCCTCCAACCCTGACCGAGCCGAGCAACTCTTGCGCCCGACTGCGCACTCCCCCATTGGCATGCTTTGACAGGGCCACCAAGGCCGCCGGCGGGCCTCCAAACACTAACCATCCGGTACGGCGGCCGCCCTTAGGCAGGGCTCCAACAGCACCATCAAGCACGGCTTTCTGCTGCCACAACTCGGTCGCCTCACTGGCGAACGCAAGCAGGTCTTGCTGCGCCTCAGCCGATCGACTTTTCATGGCGCGCCGCGCCAGATCCACGAATGCTTGACGCATTTGCTTGCCAACCTTCGCTGACTGCCCCTCGTGCGTGGCAAGCCCGCGCAAGACGTCAGCGATCCGTGGATGAGCCGCGGTCGCCACCGCCGCGCGCAACATGCCATCGCCCGGAGCAGCGCGAACAAGCGCCGCCAGCGCAGCGAACACACGCGCAATCTCACGATCACGAAGGCCGCCCTCAGCGAGTAACGCATCACCAATCGCCAAGGCTGCGTGCCAACGAATCGTGCCAGGCGTCTTGCTGTCGAAACGATCAATCGCGCCCCACAAGTGGCTATCACCGCTGGCCAACGAAGGCCCCGCATGCTGCCAAGCAAATGCCGACACACCCGCATCAGAATCACGAATCCAACGACGCAGCTCGTTACCCGTCAGCTTGTTCAAACCAGCCAACGCGGACATCGCCGCAATCCGAACTGCAGGACGATCAGTACTGTTAAGCAACCCCTTCAACAGAGGTGCAGCACTGCCTAACTTTCGCTGAACGATCTGCTGCAAGCTCTGGTCACGCACCGTGCCGCTCGCATGCGCCAGCGCCGCAACCAGATCATGCTCGCTGGCATCAACAAGAACAGGCATCGGCTCAAGTTTGCCAGTGCCCTCCGGAACGACCCGCCAGATGCGACCGCGGTGGACCGCTTCTTCGAGATTGCGCTTCTTGATCTGATGCCGCAGGAACGACGTCACGTAATTGCGGTGCTGGATCACGCCGCGATACATATCAACGATGTAGAGGGCGCCATCGGGTCCATTGGTCAAATTGACGGGACGGAAGCGCTCGTCGGTCGACGCTAAGAACTCGCGTTGCTCTTTGTGATAGGCGTTCTCGCCACGCATCGCCCCATCCTGCTCCTGCAGCACAACGCGCCGCACGACATTGCCACAAGGTTCACAGATGAACGCATCACCTTGGAACGGCAGGAGTCCGCCTCGATAAATCAGTGGCGAGCACACGCCAGTGCGATTGGCCAACCGCCAGTCCTTCAACACACCCTTTTGGTAGCCGCGATTGACGCCCGGCGTGACACGAATGGGCCAGACACCAGCATCACTCACAACGCGGTGATTCAATAATGGCAGGCCACCGACGGCACGCGCCCGCGCGCCATAGTGATTTGGCACCAGGTCGCACCGCAGCCAGTCCGAGTTGTAGTTGAAGTAGAAACGACCGCGATCATCTAGACAGAGCCCCCACTGACCGCCACCAGATCCAGCCTCAATGACAAAGCCGTCGTCCGTGCGACGCAGCAAGCGCTTATCGTTGCACAGATGGATGCGGTGATCGAACCCCCACGTCAACCCATTGCCGGAGTGCTCGGGATTACCGGTCCCCGCTTCGAACCCGCCCATGATCAGTTCGCGACCATCAGCAACCAGATCACCATCCTTATCGGGCATCCAATAAAGGTTCGGCGGCGTGATCACTAGTGCTCCGCCTTGCAATGGCAGCACGGCGCGCGGTAGCACTAGCTCCTCACAGAAGACTGTCGAACGGTCCGCGCGGCCATCGTGATCGTCATCGTGCAAGATCACAATGCGACCAGTCGCATCGCCTTCGTTGCTAGCGTCAACGTCTAGCATGTAGTTGCGAAACTCAGCGACCCACAATCGTCCCGCAACATCAAATGTCGCAACGACTGGGTCTTGCACCATCGGCTCAGCGGCGAACAACTGCACTTCATAGCCTTCGGGCACATGCAGAGTAGCCAACTCTTCGGCCGGAGACCGAACAGTGGCAGCAGGCACGACCACATCGTCAGGCAACATCTGCTGCTTCTGACCGGGTCGATCGCCACGCTGGGCCACCAAACTACATGACAAAGCCAAGACAACGAGGGTCAGGACCAGTGAGGAGTCACGCATCACGAGCCAGTATGCCCGCCCGGCCCCCGCGGAACAGTCCCTGGTGCGCAACTGCAGCGTGGCGATGCAGCACACCCGCTGGCAAAGGGCGATTCTGCTCGCAGCCGCCCTATCCAACGGCCCCTTACAAAGAACACAGTCATGCTCCGCGAGAGACGACAACGGCGCAGCTCCAGATCGCCCCCCAGAGCCTCCGCTGGCGACATACCGGCCATCCAGATGGACTCATGTGGCTGAATCTGTGTGCGCCGATCGCCCTGACGCCACACTCCGAGGGCGAATCCCCCTGGGCACACGCCCGAAACCCGGGTGTTTTTCCCGTTAAGTCAAGGGCTTCGCGGTATCTGCCGATGCCATGGGCAGGCGGGAGCAATCCCGACCCCTCTCATCTAGTAACCACACATAACACTCACTCGCAATGGCCAAGATCCCCGACAAGCAGGGCCTCTTTTTCGAACTCGACGGCGTCCTCGTAGACCAAGCACGCCTTAACGAAGACGGCACCGTGCCATTCATTGACCGTGCGGTCGAAGCGCTTGGCCGCGTCGATCCGAACCAATTCAAGCTGTTCGTAGCGACTAGTCGTCAGGACATCGCGTTTGGAAAGTATCGCGAACGCCAATTCACAAAGTTCTGCGATGCGTTCCTACAGGCGATGCACCAAGAGCAAATCCCGATCGCGAAGATCTATTCGTGCCCTTACCACCCCAAGGGCAAGGGCCGCTTTAAGAAGGAAAGCGTGTTCCGCAAACCAGGTCCGGGCATCTACAAAATGGCGCAGCAAGAGTTCGACCTCAATCTGCAACGTAGCTGGATGATCGGTCACACGACCTCGGACATCCTCGCTGGGCAACGCGCCGAACTCGGCACGGTCCTGGTCAAGACAGGCATGGCAGGCAAGGATAGAGAGTTCCAAGTCGACCCGCACTTCGTTGAGAACGACTTCTACGACGCAATCAACCGCGTCAATCAGTTCGAATACTCGCTGCGCATCTAGCTGATGGCTAGGGCCTCCGTGAAGGAGACCCTAACCACGTGAACCTCGCAACTGACGATTCTGACTCTGGCCTATGCAACGGCGCGTTCAAGCGTGTGCGTTGCCCCCCAGGCCGAGCCGGCCATGGGCGCACTCAAGTTACGGTGGGCCAACCCGACCAAAGCGTTCACGCGGAACTGCCGCTTGACGCTGTCAGCCGATGACCCCGACGGCAAGCATCGCGATACGACCAGGGTAATCGGATAGGGCGGCACGGTGCGTGCCCTGTGCAGATCGCTGCAAGCATCCCTGCGAAGCGGACGCTAAGCGTTTACTTACTGATCGCGGCTACGCGTTCACTTACTGATCGCGGCTACGCGTTCACTTACTGATCGCGGCTACGCGTTCACTTACTGATCGCGGCTACGCCGGGCAACGTCTTGCCTTCGAGCAGCTCAAGGCTCGCACCACCGCCAGTCGAAACGTGGCTCAGCTTGCTCGTGATGCCAAGTTTCTCGGCCGCGGCAACAGAATCGCCACCACCGACAACCGTGAATGCGCCCGCGTCGGTTGCCTTGGCAACGGAATGGGCGACGCCTTCGGTGCCCTTGCAGAACGCGTCCATCTCGAACACACCCATCGGACCGTTCCAGATCACGGTGCGCGCGCCGTCGAGAGCTTCGACGTAGCGAGCCAACGTCTTTGGGCCGATGTCCAGACCCATCAAACCGTCGGGGATGTCGGCCTCATGGATCGACGCCGGAGAATCCGCGGCGAACTTTTCGGCGCAGGTGTGATCGACCGGCAACAGCAGTTGTTTGCCAGCGGCCTTGGCTTGTTCGATGACACGACCCGCTTCGCCGAGCAGGTCTTGCTCAACCAACGACGTGCCAACCTTGTGACCCATCTGGGTCAAGAATGTGTAGGCCATCGCGCCACCAATGATCAGCTTATCGACCTTGGGCAGCAGATTTTCGATGACCGGCAGCTTGTCGCTGACCTTGGCGCCACCGAGGATCGCAACAAACGGACGCTCCGGTTGCGAAAGGACCTTCCCGAATGCGTCGAGTTCCTTCTGCAGCAGGAAGCCCGCGGCCGAGGGCAGGTATTCGGCCACGCCACTGACCGAACTGTGAGCCCGGTGCGCGGTGCCAAAGGCGTCGTTGATGAACACGTCGCCGTTCTTAGCGAGCGCTTGGCGGAACGCCTTGACCTTGTCGGCATCGGCCTTCTCACTCAACTTGTTGCCGTCCGCATCGACGACCTTGCGCTTGCCTTCCTCTTCGATGTGGTAGCGAACGTTTTCTAGCAGCACCACGGAGCCCGGCTTGAGCGCGCCAGCGGCACACGCAGCCTCGGCTTCGCTACCGACGCAGTCCGCAACGAATTGCACCGGTCGCCCGAGCAGCTTGGCCAACTCATCAGCGACCGGCTGCAGTGAGAACTTCGCCACGCGCTCGCCGTTGGGACGGCCAAGATGCGACATCAAAACCACCGACGCGCCCTGCTCGAGCACGTGCTGGATCGTCGGCAAAGCCGACACGATGCGCTGGTTGTTGGTGATGGCGAGCGTCGCCTTGTCTTGCGGGACATTGAAGTCGACGCGCATCAGGGCACGCTTGCCAGCAAGGTCGAGATCCGAAAGGGTCTGAAAATTCATGGCGTCGCTCACTATCAATCAGGCGGGTTGGGCAGCAGCGATTAGATCGCTGCGGCGACCTTCTGGCTGAGTTCGACGACGCGGTTGGAGTAACCCCATTCGTTGTCGTACCAGCTGATCAGCTTGAAGAAGTTCGGGTTCAGCTCGATCGACGAACCAGCATCAAAGATCGACGACGCGGTGTGGTGGATGAAATCCGAGCTAACGACTTCGTCGTCGGTGTATTCGAGGATGCCCTTCATGTAGGTATCCGCGGCCTTCTTGAGCGTGTCCTTAATCTCGGCCAACGACGTCGCCTTCTCGGTCTTGAACGTCAAGTCGACAACCGACACGGTCGGCGTCGGAACGCGCAACGACATGCCAGTCAACTTACCCTTGGTCTCCGGGATCACGAGGCCGACAGCCTTCGCAGCACCAGTTGATGACGGGATGATGTTTTGCGCGGCGGTACGACCACCCTTCCAGTCCTTCTTCGACGGACCATCGACGGTCTTCTGCGTCGCGGTGTAAGCGTGCACCGTGGTCATCAGACCTTCGGAGATGCCAAAGCCTTCCTTCAGCAGCACGTGCACCAGCGGAGCCAGGCAGTTGGTCGTGCACGAAGCGTTCGACACGATGTCGTGCTTCTTGTAGTCGATCTTGTCGTCATTGACGCCGAGGACAATCGTCGGCATGTCACCCTTGCCGGGCGCCGAAATGATAACCTTCTTGGCTCCCGCCTCGATGTGGCCACGCGCCTTCGTGTCTTGCACGAACAGGCCCGTCGACTCGATCACGAGCTCGACGCCCATTTCCTTCCAAGGCAACCCGTCCGGGGTGCGCGCCGAAACGACCTGGATGTCCTTACCGTTCACAACGATAACATCGTCCTCCTCCTTGTCCGGCGAGGACTTCTTGGAGCTGACAGTGCCCTTAAAGCGGCCCTGAACAGAATCGTACTTGAGCAGGTATGCGAGGTTGTCGGCTGGGACGATGTCGCCGACAGCCACAACTTCCAGTTCTTCGAGCAAGTTCTGCTCAGCGAGAGCACGGAACACGAGACGGCCAATTCGACCAAATCCGTTAATAGCGACGCGGGTTGACATAACGAGGTAAACTCTAGGGGGTTGTTGACTGTTTGGAAAATCGCCAAACAGTCTAGCGACTCGCCTGCCCTATCCAATGGCAAGCCTGAACCAATGGACAGTTTCGTCAGATTGCAAGATACCTGTGTGCGCAGCCTAGCGCGACACGAGCAAACCACCGCTGAAGGTGCCTTGCTAGTGGCCATTTCGGGTGGGATCGACAGCACCCTACTGCTTCACACCATGGCCTGCCTCCGGGACCAACAGCGCCTGACCGGAAACCTGGTAGCGGCACATATCGACCACGGAGTGCGACCTGACAGCAAAAAGAACGCACGACACGTCGTCGATTTATGCGATCGACTCGATGTGCCCGTAACAGTACGCCGCCTCGACTTTGGCGAAGAGTCCCCAAGTGAGGACGCGATGCGACAGCAGCGATACGCAGCTCTGGCCGAATCAGCCAGTCACTTCGGTGCCTCAGCCATCCTGACGGGACACCACGCAGACGACAACCTTGAGACCGTGCTGTTCCGGATGCTGCGAGGCACTGGCCCACGCGGCCTAGCCGGAATTCCCGAATCGCGATGGATCAAACATGGCGACACGCGCCTGCTAGTCGTGCGCCCACTGCTGCGCACCCGCCGCAGCACAATCGAGATCATGCTTGAACGCCTTGGCGAGCAAGCGTTCCACGACACCACGAACGACGACACGCG
>Ga0315331_10001982_pt1 | contig 15499 bp, 12 predicted proteins | sample M160m34915metaG_FD_203456 | JGI IMG/M metagenome (GOLD analysis project Ga0315331, IMG submission 203456) | Ammonia-oxidizing marine archaeal communities from Monterey Bay, California, United States - M1 60m 34915 | ecosystem: Environmental > Aquatic > Marine > Intertidal zone | place: USA...
GATGGAACATCAGACCTGTTTGTTGACCTGTCGTCTGAATAAATCAGACGGAAAATCGCGATTTCGCAAACTACTCACGTGCTTTCGTCGGTCATAACAGACAGATTGTGACGTCGTGGTGCGTTTTTTTCCGTGCACGGGGATACATCTGAACAACATGCAAGCAACATATGATGCCAATACTGTTCCGGCAATTTCTGTCAGTGAGCTCACCCATTCCTTCAAAGGTCATCAGGCACTGAATCAGGTGTCGTTTGCGGTCATGCCACAAACACTGCACGGGTTTGTCGGCCCAAACGGTGCCGGTAAAACAACCACTCTGAAAGCGATCTGCACACTGCTGAAACCAAATTGGGGCGAGATCCAGGTATTCGGCCATAGTGTGCGGGCGGAATCCATTGCCGTTCGTGAAAAAATCGGGTTCATGCCCGATCACTTCAGCATGTATCGGCAGATGACCGTCTTCGAGTACCTCGACTTTTTCGCGGCGGCCTACGGTCTGCAGGTCGCTCAAAGAGATCAGGTGATCAACGATGTGCTGACTCTGACGGACATGGACGGACGACGTGACGACCTGCTGAGTGGTCTGTCGCGCGGTATGCAGCAACGAGTCAGTCTGGCGCGCGTTCTTGTACACGACCCGGATCTTCTTCTTCTGGACGAACCCGCCAGCGGACTTGATCCACGAGCACGCATTGAGCTGATGGAGATTCTGCGGGAACTTCGCCGAATGGGGAAGACCATCTTCATCAGCTCGCACATCCTGACGGAACTGGCAGAATTGTGCGACAGCGTCACGATCATTGATCGGGGCCACGTGCGTTTCAGCGGCCCCATGGACGCACTGCTGGATGCAGAAGACGAAACGCCGCGTTTCAGTTTAAAACTGAGTCAGCCCCCGGACAATGCGATTGAACTGCTGCTGGGGCTGGATGGAATCGTGGCCGCCGATGTCCCGGAATACAGTTCGGGGAATGAGTTCAATCTGGAGCTGGATTCAGCAGTCGATTCCAACATCGTCCTGAGCGCGATCATTGCACTGGGACTTCCCATTATTTCCTTCAGTCGGCAACGCAAGCAGCTTAATCAGGCCTTTATGGACCTGACGACCCGAGGAGTCCCGACGTGATCAGCGGGACTCAAACGCTTTTTAACTGGTCTCTGCGGGCTGACACAAAATCAATTTATCCGCATATCGTTCGCGCATGTTTCACCGGATTCATGCTGCTGGCTGTTCTTGCGGCGTGGGCGAATTCACTGTCGGGTGTCGCTCCCGGCCTGGAGTTTTTTGAATGGATCTGCCGGCTGAATGTGTTGCTGATCTCTGTTTCCGGAATCAGCTATTTCGTATCGGCCGTCACCGAAGAAAAGGACTCGGGAACGCTGGCGCTACTGAGACTGGCCGGAGTAACGCCGCTGGTCATTGTGCTCAGTAAATCAACATCCAGGCTTATCAGCGCGCTCATGCTGTTGATGATTCAGCTTCCGTTTACCTTTCTGGCAATCACACTGGGAGGAGTCACCTGGCAACAGATCATTGGTGCGTATCTCGCACTGGCAGCATGGATGTGCATGGTCGCCAACGTGGCATTGTTTTGTTCCGTGCGATGCAACACCTCGGGCCGAGCGGCAACGCTGGCGACATCTGTACTATTGCTGTTCTTCGCTGCCGGACCAATTCTGACCGGTGTGGCAGGCCTGACGGGGGTTTCATGGATTTCGCCACAATTTCTGGCGGTCTGTGAAAACCTGCATCGGCACCAACAGAGCATTCTGATCACAACACGTCTGACCGAGATTTTTAGTGCCACCGGCGCCGGCGACTTTCTGGCGCTTCAGTTTTGGCGCAGTGTGACTGTGGGTGCTGCGATGTTCCTGCTGAGTATCGTTTTTTTTAATCGCTACAGCGAACCCGCAGACGACAATACGCATGGGACTTCTGCAAAAGTGCGGCGGTTTACGATCGGTCGCTGCTGGAAACTACCGATCGTCTGGAAAGATTTTCTGTTTTTCACCGGCGGCAGAACTTTTATGTTCACAAAATTCTTCGGCTACACCCTGTTGGTGGCCGGAATTTCTGCCTTTCATCAGCTGGATCATCGTGACACGACAGAATGGCTGAACAACGAACTGACGTGGAACGCTTTCATCGCAGTTACCTGTCTGCTGTGTGTGGAAGTATTGCTGTACGCATCCGGAAGTCTGTTTCAGGAGGTACGGCAATCGACAATTTCTTCGTTGACAATGCTGCCATGCAGCACGCCACATCTACTGTTGCAGAAACTGGGGGCGTGTGGCCTTGCCCTGACTCCTGGCGCGCTGTGGCTTGTCATCCTGTTAGCATATCGTCCCTCAGCCATAACAGAGCCGCTTTCAGGCACCGCAGTCGTCAGCGTGGTTTTTGAGGTGCTGCTATGTGCTCATCTGACCGTTCTGCTGTCGTTGTATACCCGCTGGGCAGCCCTGCCGATCGCGATCTTCGTGACAGCAATATCCTTCATGTGCTGCCCGTTCATCACACTCACCATTTTTGAATTCTCAGGGCGGTTGGCGCGGCTGAACGGAATCTCCTGGAGCATCTTTCTGGGAGCCATCGTCAACTTTATGTGGGGCTGGCTGTTCGTACTGCTGCCGATGGAAATCGAGATCATCAATCGTTGGAATCGACTGAGTCGCGAGTAAGTGAAAGAGTCTATCGTATGCCTCGCAATGACTCCGGCAAATCAGACGCTGTCGCCTGCTGATCTGTTCAGAAAACGATGCGCACGTCGAGAATACACCGGACTGGGTACATCAGCCCCCCGTCCAGACCATGCCCTGGACGCGCTAGTGAGCAACGGCACATGGCTGGGGACTTCTAACTGTTTTCGGGGGCATGATGAACGGTCACATAATTTGCACACACTGCCGGAGGAAATCGATGTCTGTATCTCATAACAATCGCAGACGAAACTGACATGCGAACATTACGTCCAGTATCCGGACGATGGAAACTGTCATGAGATTCTCTATGGAGTGCATCACATGAATTCCGCTCCCATCACCAGTGAATCTCAAGCCATATTCAGTTTCAGCTTTTCTCAGCCATTGAATTGAACGAGCTGGCACACGTAATAAGTGCACCAATTAAGGTACAAGTCAGCAGTCAGGATATCATTCCGCCGAACATGTTGGTGGTGCTGAAAGAAAACAGCATTATCACTGCAGAGAAGGTGAAAGATATGCAGGACCTTGTCGTTGAGATTCTCTCTACGTCAACGGCTCAGCATGACAACGGGTTGAAGAAAGGATGATATAAACCAGGCGGTGTGCCGGAACACTGGGTCGTTGATCCGGACGAGAGAGTCGTTCGGAAATTTTTCTTGACCGCTCAGAAATACGGTGCAGCGGTCCGATGCGTCGGCTTTGACGGGTCGCCCGGCATCATGATTGACCTTATACGAATGTGGTAACTTTCGATTTGAGCGACAGAGGCTCGGGAGTCTCTCAATGCAACTGAATTCGGTACTTCCATTTCAGTGGCGGTGGCAATTCGAAGTTGGCAAATTCGAAGTGGATGACTCGACGGCTGAGGGGTTCATCCATTGGCGATGATGCATGCAGAAGTAACGGCCTCATCAAAAGCAGCCCACCGACTGGAACATCGCAGGTGATGCTGGCCTTGCGCTGCTGAGCATCAATTTCGGTAGCCGACATGCGGTCCCGGTGAGTGCCTGGCAGCACTTTCAACGCTCCGTTCGCTCCGGTGCAGTCATCCAGATGTACTCGGACCGTCAGCACGCGGGCCATGACTTCCACTGGTGGCTGAACGCACGTGACTCCAGCTTTTCTTGTCCATGCACTGAAGCCGTCCACCTCGTGTTTCACCTCAACTGCAATCGACAGATCCTGATGCCAGAAGACTCCCCAGTTGGCGCCGGGAGTCTTGTCGAACAGGGTTGCTCGCGTCATGAATGCATCCGGACCAATGACTTCCGTGACGCGCTGCACGATCGCAGGATGTCGGACAAGTTCGGTAACCTCCGGCACCACATCCGTCAGGTTACGCAGGCCGTAAGTTCCGCTGCTGTTGGTGACGTTTTCTGCGTTGTCTGCAGAACGGGCGACATCAATCAGGGCAACGAAGCGGTCGACACATGTAGATTCCAGCGCTTCGGGCGCAATCACGAAACCGTACTGACTTAGATATGCTGACAGGCGGTTTCGTGTCACGGACGTCATGACGGAGTTACTTCTTCTTCTTTCCTTGAGCCGATCTTTTCCATTCTGTTGCGAACGGCGGCTTGTCGAAAGTGGAACCATCACCGGTGACTCGCGGATCTCCGGTTTCTTTCAAAACCTGCATCAGCCTGGCCAAAAGATCCGACTTCACCTCAGCGTAACGACTCTCCGCCGCCACATTATAGACCTGGTGAAAATCAAGTTTAAGATCATAGAGCTCTTCTTCCGGGCGTTGAGCAAATGCGAAGTCGAAGTACTTTCTCCGGTTCGGGTCGTTTTCGCAGTTAAGAGCGATCCACGCTTTGGTCGGACTGCCGTCAAGGTCGCCAAAAGCAGCAAACGTATTTTCCCGCAGTGCTTCGAACGAGGGCATTGCCGCAGCCGGAGCTCCGTATCCCGGTCCTGTCCCCATGGGCCAGCGGCCCGCTTTGAAGTTGCGGATATACAGAAAATTCTTCGTGCGAATGGCTCGTTGAGGATACGGCATCCAGTCGGTGCGAGCTTTGGCGACGTGTCGTTCGCGTCCCGTAATCACTGCATCTCTCATAGGATCAACGACTCCGGACTTGTCGGACGTCAACACAGGCAGCAGGCTTTTGCCCGTCATCACCGGCGGAATGTCTTCGCCTCCGGCGTCTACGAATGTTGCAGCCAGATCCGGCAGACAGACGAAATCGTGCACAACCCGATCACCCGGAACCTGCTGCGGCCAACAGACCGCCAGCGGTACATGAGTTCCAAAGTCGTACAGGTTGCACTTGCCATTCGGAAACCCGGGCGCTCCATGATCGCCGCTGACGACGATGATTGTGTTATCAATTTCACCCGTCTTCTGCAGCTCGTCCAGCAACACACCAAGTCCGGCATCGAAAGCCATCGCTTCGCCCAGGTAGTCTGCAAAATCTTCGCGGACGATCGGAACATCCGGCAGGCAGGCGGGAAGCTTACCTTTCAAGTCGTCGGGATTCAGCCCCCACAGCTTTTTCCCTGACCCCTGAATCCATTTGCGATGGCAATTGGTTGGCCCCCACCAATAGCAGAACGGTTCGCCATCTTCACGATCCGCAAGGAAGTCCTGGAAGTTGCCTCGCACTTCATTCAGCAGCGTGTTCTTTCCGGTTTCGGCTTCGTCCTGTCTGGCGACGAACTGACTGAATCCGTTGAACTTGCTGCCTTTCTTTCCGTAACTTGTCGGCCGGGCCCCATAGGGCGCGTTAGCAGGTGAGCCAGGACTCCAGACCTTGTAAGTGTACCCAATGTGGTAACCGGCCTTTTGCAGAACCAGCGGATAACTGGGAATGTTCTCGTCCCAGATGGCTCCCTGCAGAATTGCTCCACGTCCCGTACGCCAAAAATATTGGCCGGACAGAAGCGAGCTGCGACAGGGCGTACAGGACGGCGCATTGACAAAGGCATTTGTAAACAGCACTCCTGCTTTGGCAATTCGGTCGAAATTTGGCGTACTGACAATATCGCTGGGACCACCTTTTTCTATGGCTGCATAGGCACTGGCGTACCGGCCCCAGTCGTCAGCAAAGGCAAACAGAATGTTCGGTCGACTGGAATCTGCAGAAGCCGGACATGCCAGCAGCAGGAGACCCGTCAGATAAACGGGAACTGAATGATTCATCATTTAAAGAAGACCTCTGCAGAACATGGATCGGTTTTTTGCCATTGCCATGATAGCGATCGGTAATTAAGTGCCAAAGCGTGCAGGCCGCTTCTACCATGAGTAGCATATAAACAAGCAGCATAGCGTTTGGGTGACGAAGGAAACGGCATGCCGTTCATTGAGCAGATCGACGAAGACGAAGCGACAGGTGAGCTGGCTAAGATCTACGAATCATGTCAGCATCGTATGGGCATGGTCGCCAACATTCTGAAGATACAGAGTCAGGATGCCGGCATGCTGCGAGAATCCCTCCGGTTCTACATTCGTCTGATGAAGTCGCCGAATGCGCTTAGTGCAGCACAACGCGAGATGCTGGCTGCGGTGGTCAGCAACGTCAATGACTGTTACTACTGAACGTTGTCACACGCACAGGACTTCGGTCTGGAGTCCGGAAACGATCAGCTGGCCCGACAGCTCATCTACGACTATCGCACGGCAGAACTTTCGGTCGAAGATCGAGCACTCTGTGACTACGCGGTCAAACTGACCGTGACACCGGGAAGCATGAACGAAACGGACGTGGTCGCTCTGCGTCAGCGAGGGTTCAACGACGAGCAGATCACGATTGCCGCCCAGGTCGTTGGTTACTTCAACTACATCAATCGTATTGCTGATGGCCTCGGAGTCGACCCTCAGGACGGGATGCAGCCTGGAGACAAAGAGTGGCGCGATGCGAAGGGCAGAGATTACAGTGTATGACGCTGAGTGGTGGCCGCGCAAAACGTCCCCCAGCCGGAAATATGGTCCAGCTGCAGACCGGAACAGTTCGTGAGAACAAGCAAGCTGTTCTACTTGTCATAAATCGCTGAAAATCAAATCAGGAATGCTATCATTGCCGACGACATGCCCGATCGATCAAAGACACGACGTGAATTTCTCAAGCCAGCCGGACCCAGCGGCGAACGCTGCGCGGATATCACAGAAGTTCCGGTCGGCGGCAGCACCGTCCGCGTAGCGACTCGAGCTATGGCGTGCGAGTTTTCAGTCATCATGAATCCGGGCTCGCACGAACACGTGTCGACAGTCGGCGAGATCCTGGAAATGATCCACGAAATTGAGAGCTGGCTAAGTGTCTACAAACCGCATAGTAAGATCTCACAGACGAATCGCATGGCAGCAACAGAACCTGTCAGACTTCAGCCGTCGCTCTACCACCTTCTGAAGACTGCTCGGCAACTGCATCAGCAGACGAATGGCGCCTTCGACATCGCCGCAGGTGCGCAGATCACACTGTGGCGTCAATGTCGAGCAGAACAACGAATTCCTACAGCGGAAGAACTTGACGCCGTGCTCACCAGATCCGGCTCGCAGCACCTTGAGCTGGACGACGAAGCGAACACGGTGACGTTTGACACGGACGGCCTGCAACTGGATCCTGGAGCAATCGGAAAAGGATTTGCCCTGGACGAGGCCGCTGCATGGATGTCGAAGATGAAAGCCGCCCCAAAAGCGTATCTGCTGCACGGCGGTCACAGCAGTCTGGTAGCTCGTGGCGAGCACAACGGCCAATCCGGATGGCCTGTGGGAATCGGAAATCCGCTGTTTACGAACAAACGTCTGGGCACAGTGCTGCTGCGAAATCAGGCAATGTCGACCAGCGGCTCCAACATTCAGTTTTTTCGACATCAAGGGCACCGCTATGGACACATTCTGGATCCCCGAACCGCCAAGCCTGTCGACGGAATGCTGTCGGTGACCGTTTTGGCGGATTCTGCGGCCACCGCAGACGCACTTTCCACAGCGTTTTTTGTGTTGGGGGTCGAAAATGCTCGCGCGGTGTGTGATAATCTGTCAAATGTTGGAGCCATCCTGATCCCTTTCCCCGAAAGTGGAAAACGGGTCACTCCAACAATTATCGGAGTGCCTTTTGACCAGGTTTTCTGGGACAAAAAGCAGGTGACTGTGTAGTTTGGTTCTCCAGGCTTGAGCATCAAACAGTCCTTGACAGTCTATTCCGGCAGACGCCAGGAAATGGATTTGGCCGGGTGAAAGAATATAGTCACAAGGAATTCCCGGTTGGGAACGTTCTTCACGGAACGCAAAGCTCGACTCTGTAGAATTCAGCGGCCAAACTGTCTTACATTCCATCGTGATCCCGGCAACTTTCTGCCGACTACTGATACCCGGAGTTTAGATCTCGTGACCGACATCCGTCGCTTTTCTCTCGCCGCTGTCATTCTGCTGGTGGTGCTGCGTCTGGCCATTGGCTGGCAACTGCTGTACGAGGGTCTGTGGAAAATTAATACCCTGAAATCACCACGACCATGGACTTCCGGCGGCTACCTGAAGAATTCCGTCGGACCATTGCGAGACACATTTCGCAAAATGGCCGGCGATCCGGATGAACTTGGATGGCTGGACTACGATGTCGTTGCGGCTCGCTGGCAGAGCTGGGCAGAGCGTTTTCAGAAGCACTACGGCCTGGACGAAAAACAAGCTGAGTCATTCCGCAGACTCATGGAAGGCAGTTGGGGACAAGTCAACGGAAAACACGTCTATGCGGCCGAACTGCTTACATTGCCTGAAGGGGTGAGTGCTGAAAGTCTGCTGATCAAACACCGCGACCCGCAAAAGAAACTTCACGACATCGTGTGGTACGATGCAGGTCGCAAACGCCTGCTGGTCAATGCGGTACAGCAATTGACTCCGCGCGACAAAGCGAAACTGTTGAGCCTCTCTGACGATCCGAAATTTCAGAAGGCGGTCAACGACGTAGACACGCGTCAACGCCGAGGCATGGGTTATCCCATGAAGCTGGCCGGGGCATTGAAGGGCAATCCCGAGCTGCTGGGCAACGAAGCCTGGCAGCGTCTGGGCAAACTGAAACAATACAAACAGGAACTGGCGGAATACGAAGCATCGTATGCGAAAGCCACAACGCCGTTTGAGTGGGGTCACTTGAAGTACACATGGGGTAAGATCCAGGACCTTCGTTCTGAGCTCACCGGACCGATCAAGGGTATGGAAAAAGAATTGATGGACAAAGCCGCTGCGTTGCTTACGATTGAGCAGCAGGCACGCGGACCGGTCTCGGAACCGTGGACTGCGTTGAAGTTTGCTGACACCATGACAATTCTTGGACTGACAGCATTGGGAATCATGCTGGTGCTGGGACTGTTCACGCGGTTCGCCGCAGCCGGCGCGGCGTTCATGCTGTTCAACTTCTATCTGGCAATGCCACCGTTACCCGGGGTGGCCGAATTGCCCGGACCGGAACACAGTTTCATTGTGAATAAAAACCTGATCGAAGTCTTCGCGCTACTGGCTATCGCCGCTCTGCCGACCGGGCTGTGGTTCGGACTGGACCGAATTCTCAGCGTGTTTCTTGGTAACTGGCGAGCTGACGGGAAAACTGGTTCATCGATGAAATCGACAGTCGCGACCGGCGATGAGCCGGAAGCAGCGGCGGCCACCTGAAATTAACGGGTGCCAAAACAACTCTGCCGCGAAACATCTGACAACAAATACAAATTAATTGGCTCAACTTTAAAGAGTAGGAACCCAGAATGCTTCTCACTCCCGAACAGGAACAAATCGGTAAAGACAACTTTCATGAAGTTGTTGGCGTTTCCCGTCGAGACTTCATGAAAACTGCGGCGGCAGCGGGTACAGGGCTGGGGGCCCTCTATTTCGGCTACAGCAAGCTGGAAGGGAAACCGGTACGAACAGCGTTCATCGGCACCGGCGATGAAGGTAACGTACTAATCAATGAACACCCCACCGACTACATGGAAATTGTGGCGATCGCGGACCTGCGACCTGCCAACCAAAAACGAACATTTACGGGCAGTCATCCCGTCGCTCGCCGAGGTCTGAATGCGGTTCTGGGACGGGCCAAAGCGGACAATGTTGCCAAGAACGTTTTTTCCAACCATCGCGATCTGCTGGCGAAAAAGGACGAACTGGGTCTGGAAGCCGTTGTTATTGCAGTTCCGTTAAACCAGCATGCGCCCATTGCCATCGAATGCCTGGAAGCCGGTCTCCACGTCATCTGTGAAAAGCTGATGGCGCAGAACGTCACGGACTGCAAGCGAATGATTCGCGCAGCTGAGGAAAGAGACCTGATGCTGGCGGTGGGGCATCAGCGTCACTACAGCGTGCTGTACGACAACGCTGCTCACCTGACAAACGAAATGGAACTGCTCGGCGATATCAAGTTCATTCGAGCCCAGTGGCATCGCAACAACAGCTTTCCCGGCAGCGATGCATGGCAGAAGTGGAATTCCTCAGCAAAAGAAGACCGCGATCTGCTGACAAAGATGGAGCAGGACGGTTCGCTGAAAGCTTACGGCTATGAAACCGCAAGGAAACTGATCGACTGGAGACTGTACAACTCAACCGGCGGTGGCCTGATGGCCGAACTTGGCAGTCATCAGATGGACGCAGCCAGTATCTTTCTGGGAAAGAAACACCCGCTGGCTGTACAGGGTTACGGCGGCAAGAACTTCTTCGGCATGGAAGGCGTTGGCCCGGAGTCGGCGTGGAAGGACGACCGAGACATCGACGACCAGATTTTTGTAACGTTTGAATTTCCCGGCAAGACTCATGAAAAGAATGAGCGCGATGTCGCCGTCGTGACGTACTCATCCATGAATACGAATCGCTGGGAACCATACGGCGAAGCCGTGTTTGGCAGCCGAGGCACACTGTGGATGAAGACAGAAAAAGAAGCTCTGCTGTACAAGGAATCCAGCAAGGATAGCCCCGGCGGCGTTGAACAGCGTATCTGGATGGTCGACAGCAAGGGTTCCGGCCCAGTCCTGGACAGCTACGAAACCAGTGCTCCGTCTGCCGCGGCCAGCGGGGCTCAGGCGGGGATGGGTGAGAAAATCAGTCGTGGCTATCGCGAGGAAATGGAACACTTCTGTTACTGTGTCCGCACCGGTAAGAATGAACTGCGCTGTAACGGCCATGTCGCCATGGCCGATGCCATCATGGCTCTGACCGGAAATCTGGCCATGAAGCACAAGAAACGCATCGAGTTCAAACCGGAATGGTTCGATGCGTCCAGCGACGCCTGTCCGGAAGAGGACGAGCAGGTAACAACGGCGTAGACGGCGTCTTCAGTTCGTGCCGACAGAAAACGGTATATCTTCAGCGTATCACGAAGACGAGATCATGGCGCGGTGGCCGGACAACAAGAAATCCAACGTCGTAATGCTGGCGTTGATCTTCTTGCTGTTCCCGCTGCTTGCATGGCTGTGTGCATGGTTCGTGAACGGGTAACACGCAGGGGCCGGCTTCGTTTGCACCTTCGCAGCTTGGTCCCGAACCCCGGTTCGGGACCGCATAACTTCAGAGTTCCGGAGCCGGGGAGCAAGGCACTGCCATCACGATGTTAGATGTTCCTGATGCCATATGTGTGAAAACCGGCTGCCGGCTCCAGGACGTCAGACCGCGTCGGCTTGCGGGCCGCCCCGCAGTGTGACACGGAACCAGCATCCTTCGGAAGTTTCCATCAGGACGACGTCGCCACCATGCAATCTTGCCAGTTCGCGGGCGATCGACAGTCCGATGCCTGTGCCAGCGGCATAGCTGAGCGTATTCGACACTCTCGCAAACGGCTGGAAGATTTCACCTCGTTTTGAAGCATCCACGCCGGGGCCTTTGTCGATGACATCGATTGTCAGTCGGAATGACGAAGTGGTGGTGGCCGATGGTTCATGTAACGTGCCACTGACCGACTCGAACCGGGACACCTGACTTTCAATACGCAACAGACCACCGGAGGCTGCGTATTTCTCGACGTTGCTAACAAGATTACCGAGTATCTGCTCCACGAAGTCCGGATCCAGCAGCATCGTCTGCCCGGCATTGAGTTCCAGCTGAACATCAATTCGCTGTTCGCCAAAAGCCGGCTCAAAACGGTCAAGAATCGTTTGAATGAGTCGATCCGGAATCTCTTCACCAAGCTGGAGTTGCAGTGTCCTGCGTTGCTGACGGGCAAACGTAAGGACGTTCCCGATCAATCGACTAAGACGCTGCCCTTCTGAAAGGATGATGTTCAGACGCTCTCGTGGTCGCGCTGTTCCTTCGTCCTCCATTCCATCCAGATCACGGTCCAGCAGCTCCGCGTACATGCGAATATTCGTCAGTGGTGTCTTCAATTCGTGTGAAACCTGGTTTACGAAACTCACCTGCTCGGACGCCTGCCGCATGTCGCGCGCGTACTCTCGAATAAACAGAACTGAAATGACGGCCAGCACAGCCGCCACCGCACACAGTCCTGCGGCAAGGGTAAAATACACACTGCGACCGGTTCCGGCAGTCAGCTGATCTTCCGGCACAAAACACTGCAGTCGCCATGACGCCAGCGGCGCCACTACGGAAACCTCACACAATGGCTGCGCATAATCAGGTTCAAAACTGCCCCACTGATAGACAGATTCGGCCGACGTGTTAACGAGTCTCACACGAGTAGCAACCCGTCGCACGTTTTCTGTCGCGCTGTCAACTGTTACCGGCAGGTGAGCGACAAGGTCTGCCATCCACCGAGCGCGTTCCAGTGCACAGCCGACAATATGTCCGGAGGACCGCCGTTGCCAGTAGATCAGGTTTAAGCCTCGGTCCCAGTACCAGACGAACCAGCCTGAGGACTCCGTGAACTCAGCAATGTTCTGTACCGGAGCAACACGGTATGCGTCCTCGACCAGTTGCGAAGGAGCCTGAACCTGCTGCTGTGCCTGCAATTCCTGCATGACCTGCGGCACTGGCGACGGAAATGTCCGTGAAGACGTCGAAACGCGTCGCTCTCGGATAGCCGGACGATTACCTTCCTCAGCAGAAGGTTCACCGGAAACGTTTTTCACGTGTTCCGATCTCACAATCGCTTCTTTCAGATCCCTGCCAGTGAACATCTTTGCCGCCTGGACCAGAAACAGGCGTTCCCTGCCATTCAGACTTTCGATGTCACCTGGATCCGGATACGTAATCCGTCCTGATGGACTCAACACAAACATCTGCAGTATGCTGGGCTGAGTGCGAATGACCTGTCGTAGTTGCTTGACATCAAAGTGATCGATCGCGGTGATTTGGTTCAGCGAGCGTTCCGTGTTTTCAAAGAATAGTGCGACGTTGGCATTCACGTCATGCAGCCGGACTTCCATCAGCTGGCGAAATCGCTGTCGCACGACGATCTGCTCGCTTTCGGCAACGCGCAATGCGGCCCATGTCAGGGCCGTCAGCGGCAGAACGACGATCATCACGATCAGGATTAACGGGCGACGTTTCATGTTGCGATATTGTATCGATTTCAGGTCCTGACGTGAAAGAAGCCCGACACGTTCATGTGCCGGGCTTCAAAATTCTGTGGACGGAGCTCTGCCCGGTTTCAACAAGACACTTTCCTGTTGAGTCAGGATTATTGACCAACCAGGGTGGATTCTTGATCCGGAGCGTTAGTTTACAACCTCTGAGCCGTAAGCCCCGTCAGCATCCTTAACGTGCGGTCGTTTGTCATTTGTCCTTCAGCGTCGGGGCATTGCTGGCACGTTGCTGCACGTCTACAGCATTCTGATAATACCGCAAACTCTTGCGGGCCAGGTTGGCCTTCACATCTTGATTACTGGTGACGCCCTGCAACTGTTCAAGTTGAAAGCCATTCTGTTTGGCGAGCTCCTTCAGTCGAAGAGAATCTGTCGGACAAAGCATGGCATTGACGTTCAGATAGTCAACGTTTTCCTTGAGAATCTGGCGACACTTCATCAGATCTCCTTCATCAAGAAACTTGGTGGCCAGCTTGTTCTGTTCGCTGGAAAACAGAGCCACAACGTCGGCCATAGCCTTGTGGTTCAGACTGGCTGCCACCTTTTTGTCATTGTCGCTGAACGAGGTCCTGACCCCACCGGACAGCTTGTCACTTTCATGCGTCTTCATGTTTGCGTAGGTGACAGATACAGTCGCCAGTTTAAGATTGCTGCCCGTCTCGGCTGCTGCAAGCTCCACTTCGACAATAACATACTTGTCCTGTTCGCTGTAAATCTGCGCCAGTCGAGTAACGATGTCCTGGCCGTTAATATCGGCATCGTTCCCGAGAACGCGTACCGGCCGAATGCCCTTTGGTATAGAGATCCTGACGTCAACCTCCTGAGCCACGACAGACAGCACATCATCAAACTCGCGGCGAAAAATATCCACAAGTTCAGATGCGTCTTCGATAAATAGATGATTGCCACCGCTGGCCCCGGCCAGTTGCACCATCAGGTCTTCGTTATAGCCCAGCCCGAGTCCCAGCGTGGACACGCTGATGTTTTCTTTGATCAGCGACTTGCCAAGACTGCCAAGTTCGCCGGGTGAGGACGGTCCGACGTTGGCGAGTCCGTCAGACAGCAGGATCACGCGGTTGACGCGTTCGCGATCCAGGAATTTTCGTACTTCTGCGGCCCCCTTGCTGACGCCAGCGAACAATGCTGTATTTCCACCCGACGCAATACCGTTGATCGCCGTAATGACTGCCTGCTTGTCGGTCAGCTTTGTGGACGGAACAAGCACATTGACCGTTGAGTCATATGTGATAATTGACACGATGTCGTCGGGACTCAGCAGTTTGATGGCATCTATCGCCGCTTCACGTGCCCGCTTTATCTTTTCTCCCTGCATCGATCCCGATTTGTCCATAACAATTGCCAGATTGACACCCGCGCGTCTTCTGTCTGACTCCAGCTTGAACCCTGCCAGACCGACACGAATCCATGTGGTCTGTTTCTGTCCCGATTTCAACACGCTGTACACCGGCGACACATCCAGCCTGACCTGGTGAGTGTCGGCAAGTGCCCCACCACCCAGTAGACACATCAACGTCATTACTGAAAAATTCTTCATCGTCTGCCTCCTTTTCCTTCTGGAAATTCTAACCACTTGCTGCCGCACACCGTGACATCGGAACGTCAAATAACGTTGTCAGATCGCGGTCGTGTTTCAGTCGAAACATTTATTAGCCCGTGCATTAGACGCAACATCGTCAAATAAGTGGTCAGGCCCCTGTAAGAAGAATGTAAGACATTTGTCAGCTTCCGACGTGCGAACGCCTGAGTTCACAGACACCCGCGGACTCAGTGTCCGGCCATCATAAAACACGGCATCAACGGTACCACGTCGTAAAGCAAGACGCTCTGTGATCCTCAAAAACCAATGCGTGAGAGCGAATGCTCGTTCCACAACAGGGGGCAAACCGAATCCGCAACGGATTACGTTCTGAGGCCGGAATTTGAAACGGCAACGGTCGTTGCCGGTGTCAGATTGGCCTGATCGGGTCGTCACTTCGTGTGCCGAGTTCCCGCAATATTCATAACTCATTACAACACAACATGTTACGGCTGACGCGATGTGTCCGCTCGGTATTGACCCTGTTTCACGTCTGACCGTATAGTTCGCATGTAAATGTGTTGTGCAACAGATGTTGGGGCGAATTCACGCTCGCACGTCAACAACACCACTCCCGTCTCTCAAAGCATTCTGCTTTCTCAAAGTGTTCTCACCTTACTCCCGCCTCACAATGCGCCAGGCTAACCGGTGCATTGCGTCGTCCCACCCCATGCTTTTTGCGTTTCGCGCATTCAGGTTTGTCGTACTGACAGCGATGCTGCCGGCATCCGCTTCGCTGGTGTG